>OIER01001585.1_pt1 | contig 10770 bp, 5 predicted proteins | sample 1581801 | NCBI WGS metagenome assembly OIER01 (sample SAMN03281006, study PRJEB24777) | human gut metagenome | isolation source: fecal sample PR165 from 1 month old male Malay infant, vaginally delivered... | reverse complement strand
TAATTACAGAAAATGAGCTTACTGTGAGTAGCAGTATCGTTGATCATCTACGGCTCCAGTTGGTGCAGTCGATGGCAATGATCAGGTTGATGATCTCTAAACAATGGTTTGAGCCTGCCGATTCCCGACAGATGCATTACTCCACGCTGCTACACCAGATTCTTGCTATTACCGCGCAATGGGGCGGAGTTCGTGCCGATCAGCTCTGGTCACAGCTATGTCAAACAGGCCCGTTCCGTAATGTGGATTTAGGCGATTTCAAAAGCCTGCTTAAACATATGGGGGCATGTGGTCTGCTCACTCAACTTGCTAGTGGGGAAATGGTTGTTGGGGCAGAGGGGGAGAAACTGACTAACGATTACACGTTTTATGCCGTGTTCAATACACCAGAAGAGTTCCGCATTGTCACAGGAAACAGAACCCTTGGAACAGTACCTGTGGACTCCCCACTGCTACCTGACCAGCACATCATCTTCGGTGGGCGGCGCTGGAAAGTGACAGAGATCGAGACAGAGAAAAAAGTTATCTATGTAGAGGTGACCAAAGGCGGCCAGCCACCACAATTTAGTGGGGGAGGAATGTCTGTTCATGACGCCGTTCGTCAGGAAATGCTTGCTATCTATAGGGAAGGTGATTACCGCATAGCAATAGGTAGCAAGAAAGTAGATTATGCCGATACTGCCGCCAGAAACCTATTTGCGGAAGGCTGTAGTAACTTTCAGCGTTATAACCTACAAAATGAGTATTTTATTACGAGTGGGCAACACTGTTACGTAATTCCCTGGATGGGGGATAAAGTTGTGAATACGATTACAGCCTTGCTCATACGTTGTGGTTTTAAAGCCAATTCATTCGTGGGTGTTATAGAGATTGATGATGCAAGTGTAGCAACGGTTCAACAGGCGCTTAAAAAAATGCTGTTATCAGGTTTACCATCTGCATTTGATCTTGCCACAGATGTTCCAGAAAAGTATTTGGATAAATATGATGAGTATTTACCTGAGTCCCTACTTACGAAAGGATTTGGGGAAAAGGCGTATGACATTGAAGGCACTCATACTTGGTTGAAGCAGCACCTTCAGCAAACTGTCTAAGTAATAAGGGAGAGATGCTCCATTATGAAATAAACTATCCTTGCAGGTTTTTCGTGATTGTCTATTATGTTTAATCCCTATTGATACAAAACTGATTTAAATGGTTGGAAGAATATAACTTATGGTATAGAATTAGTGAGTGTTTAAAACATAAATAAATCTTATAGATTTTTAATGGTCATTACCAAAAAAACATAATGAATAAAAATTTAATTTTCTAACAATAGGAAGTGCAAATGAAGCCAGCATGCGTATTTTGTGGTAATCAACCTAGTGATAAAAACAAAGAGCATATATTCCCGAAATGGTTATTGAAGATGACTGGGTTTGATCAGAAAGAAATGTCCGTTGGGTCAAACTGGGAAACAAAAAAAGAAATAATATTTAATTCTCTTTCATATACCTTTCCTGCTTGTAAATCATGCAATGATGATTTTGCATTGGTTGAGGGGAAAGTAAAACCCATTATGGAAAAACTACTTGTTGACCAAAGTATAACTGGCCATGATCTTGAGCTGCTGCTTGACTGGTTCGATAAAATTCGTATTAGTGCTTGGCTAGGAATAAAGTATTTAAATAAAGACTTTTTTGGGATGGCTCCAAAATATTATATAAATCAGCGAAAAGGACTGAAAGATAGATTTTTATCAATTACAAATACTTATGAGGAAGTGAAAACCTTTAATATCTCAGGAGTGAATACAATAGGTTTTATGTTTAGCCCTACAGCGTTAACGCTCAGAGTTAATAATTTAATTTTTGTTAATTGTTCATCTGATCTTATAGTTTCAAAAAAATTAGGCTTCCCATATAAAAAGTTAGAAATTCCGACTCCTGCATTAGAAACAACAGACATGGTCTTAGGTAAGGCTATTAAAAAATCCTCACCAAAAATATTCAATTCAAAATTATATACCCCCTCAATCTTTGTTGCTCAACCAATTTACAAAATACCAAAAGAATCTCAACCCCATTTTTATGACAATGATTACATTAAAGATAACTCTTATGATTATGAAAATGGAGTGGGTAAATTATTTTTGAGTGATGGCTCTAACATTAAAACTGTTGAACGTGATGAATTGTTAAACTTCTCAATGCGAGAGGTAAAAAAAAGTCAAGGTAAGTTCAAAGTTGTTAAGCCTATTATTGATTTGCAAATTGAACTTTTACTTGAACCGAAAAAGAATCTAAAAAACCTAACTGCTGAACAAAAAATAGCCGAATTTAATTTCAAGAAATTAATTTTAGATTCTTTGAATGAAACCGCAAAGGTTTATAATTACTAAATAAATATTCCTGCATTATTCTTTACATATGAGTAGTGAATTATATGGTGTTTGAAACTACCAATTAGTTTTATCCTGATAGTTTCAAATCCCTCTTAGGTATTCACTACAATTATTAATGGGTCATGATGCATGTAATGTCCGTTCTTGGCACTAAGCGGGCTAAAGCGGACTTATTTGACGAGATAAGGGCATAGATGAATTCTCCATACCCTTGAAGGATTACTTCCCTGTTGATTTGCTTGGTTTCAGTCCTGGGGTATTGCCGGGTGTATCCTTATTATCACGTCTGCGTTGATCGGGTTTTCCTGTTGATTTTGCAATTGGTTTTGGACCAGGTTTAAGTCCCATAATCGTGCTCCTTGGCCTTGTCAGAGGTTATTCCTCAGTATGGATATAAGGGGAGCTGTAAGAATTATCAAGCTAGGATGGGCGGTGGGTAATGACTACTAGACTATTATGTGAGCAATGTCAGTTTTTGACATGTAGCGATCGGTCCGATAGTGAAGTAGGTTGTATATTGTTCGCGATGAGCCCTCAACAATGAGGGCCACCTCGGAGATTGTCAGGCTGATTGCGCCAATTGCCGATGCAGGACCTGCAGACTAGTTCCCGCCCCTGCCCATGCAGCAGCCGAGCCGACCACATACAGGTTTTGCTTGGCGCGTGAGACGGCTACATTGATTATGTTTGGCGGGCTTGCCGCCCACTGACGCGCCCTTTGCTGACTCGCTTTCGGAGCACCCAGTAGGAGGATGACCGTGTCCGCCTCTCGGCCCTGGAAAGTGTGGATCGTGCCTACACGATCACGGCACCACTCATCCAACTTTACGCCGAACGCCCGCAGCAGATCGGTCTCTCTGTCGAGACGCCGACGCATGTTCTGCTCTACGATCTTGAATGGTGTAATGATAAATACGTCCGGATTTGTAATGCCCGATATTGCCAGCTCTTTGAGCATTCGTACAACCGCTTCGCCCTCGTCGGGGCACCACTTCGTCTCAGCATCGCCATTGATATCCACCCAGTGAGATCTCCCCAAAGCCGAGCCGATAGATCCAAGTTTTTTAGGCCCGACAGCATGAACCATCTGCCCGGCATAGGCGATGGAGTTAGAAACATCGAACATTGGGTTCTGGCAACGCCTGTGAACGAGCAGTGGCAGCCCGACTTCTCGATCACCTACATCCATGACGAAGGTGGATTTGAAGCGCGATGCCTGATCAGCAAGGGTCTGCGTAGATGCGGCGGGGGCAGACCATTCGATCTGGTCAATGTTGAAGAACTTGCAGATTTCGGCGTTCAGCTTCTCGGGTAGCGATACCACAGGTGGGATTTGCAACGGGTCGCCCACCACGATGGAGCGTTTTGCCCGCATGATCGCTCCAACTGCCGCCTGAGGAACAGCCTGACCCGCTTCATCGACCAGAAGCCAGCCAATACTCTCTGGTGGCAGATCTCCGAACATCGTCCGTACTGAGGCAAACGTTGTGGACACAGTCGGCACCACCATGAAAAGGCTCGACCAAAGATCAGGGAGAAGTTCACGGTGAGCGGAAGACTGGAAGGCTCCAGCCACCATGCCCGACATCAATAGCCCAAGATTGTGTTGCAAGCGGCTGGCCGAAGCATCGATGAACGCTTTATTCACAGTCAGGGCAGCGGCGAAAAGATCCTCCCGCAGGCGATGAACCTCATCGGGAAGCCATGGCGCAGTTAGGTGGATAGCCTCGTGCTTGCGCTCGAAGAATCTCTCATCAACGACCCTGTCTCCCATGCGGTTTCGTGCCTGTGCCTCGGTTGCCTTCAATTTCGAGACAGCCAGACATTTGCTGGAAATTTCCTGGTCGAGTTGCTGTAACTGGGACTCAGTATTGCTCCACTCAGCCCTTGCAAGCTCCAGGGCACCGTCCGTCCCCTGCGCCCGTAAGACTGATTGCTGCAAGGTCTCAGAGAGCTTCTGAAGTGTCGATCTCCACGACTTCCAGGCCGCAGTTGCGAACAAACGGGAGAAGAAACCTGGGCGGCAAGCAAGGTGGCTGTCGAGCATTATCTTGTCCTGCTCGATCTGCGATTTTGCCTTCCCATGCTCTCGTTGGCAGGATTCAGCAATCTGGTGTGCCTCTTCGACGGCTTCATTCAGACTCGGACGACGCTGTTCCACACTTTGAAGTTCGGTAGTCGCTCCCTTGAGCGCCTGGATATCCCGTCGCATCTCTTCGATGCTGGTGATTTCGGCGTCTACCGTCTCCTTGAGTTTAAGAAATGCGGTTCGCGCTTTCAGCCAGGCCGCAGCAGCATCCGCTTCGTTGGTGCTGGGCCGCTCATTGACTACCACGCTGGGCATTACGCGATCGATGATTTCGCCAGTTCGTTCGTCCTTGATCTCACGCATGACATTTATGCCGCGAGCTGCTTTCAGGTAGGTAAGGAAACCACCGTCTTCATTCCACCAGAAACCTTGCTGGAACGCGCCTCGGTTGCTGCTCTTGCCGAGAGCAGCGGCGATCAGCCCCCAGGTTTCGACAGGGTCGGAGGGGATGTCCCCCTCGGCGTCGGCTTCGAAATAGCCGACGCGTTTGGGGTTCGCAATTAGGTCGCTGATGGACCGGAAATAGGCGATTTGTTCATGGCGACCATTGGCTTCCTTGAGAGGAAGCTCTTTACTGACGTTCTCGACCGCTTTGTTATTGGAGGACGCAACAACGATCTCATGGCCCTTTAAGGATGCATGTAACTTGTAGAAGTGTAGGAAGGCATTGGAGCCGAATGCCAGCTTCTCGCCTGTTGTGGAAAAGGCATCCTGCGGTTTGTTGAAGCCGCACATCGCTGTGGCCCGATCAAGAATGCACCCAACGACAATATCTCGCAGAAGAGTGGTCTTTCCAGTACCCGGTGGCCCATTGACACCGATGATACCAGGAGCATCATTCAGCTCAGCACGCGCCGCATTCACGGCAGCCTGTTGAAGCAGTACCAATGGATGGCCGCCTTTCGAAGGCCAACGAGCCTGCGGCATGAGCGACGGTGCGACGAAAGGCTCAACTGCGGAAATGGGCGATAGCACGTCGATTTTTTGGTCAGGCCTGCCAATTCCCATATAGCGGCGCAAACCGGTTCCGGCTTTGCCCGTCTCGAGCAATTTGGTTGCTTCACCGAGATCTTCAAGATAGAAGGAATTCAGTAACGAAGGTTCAGGTGGCGCCTTGGCCTTGAAATGATGAAACACCTTAATCGCGAATGTGGGTGGCTCAACCAAATGCTCGGGTACACCGAACTGAGACACAAGCCATCTATAAGCGTTAAGAACGACATCCAAATCGATCGGTATGGGTTCTCCATCCTCGTTGTGGCGGCGAACCATTCGATCCAGATGCTCGATAATGCGCGGCTCAACATTCGGCCAATTCCCTAAGCTCCCAAGCTTCAGGTCGAGAGCCGGCTTGAGTGCCCAGGCAAAACTGGAAACGGCAACGCCTTTGTCCTCAAGCACATAGCCTTCTTTGTCGATCAGGATCGAGCCGATGGCCGCTTTCTTACCGTCCGGGCGTGAATGCTCCTCATCCTCGCCAAAGACCTTGACCAGCTCGTCCGTCGCCTTGTCGAGAGCGATAGAGCCGAGGACGACCTCGAAATAAAGCTTATAACTGGGCTTGCTGCGGGCATTTGGTCCCCATGGAATACCTCGCTCCAATAGAGCAACCCTGGAGCGGTCGCCGGTTGCCATATCCTCTGGGCGTTTATAACCTTGAGGCGACAGTGCTTCGAGGGCTGTCCATGCTGCCAGTATTGCTCGCGCATCATTCGCCTTATTTGATGGAGAAAAAGACGGAAGCGGACCTAGATCGATTTGGTTTTTGTCGAATTTCTCTTGCATGGCAGAGTCTGGGATGGTCTTCGGTATAGTTGCGGGCGCATTGTGGGGCACAGCTTGAGAAAATGGTATGGACGCCGAATCGGGATTACATGTCGATGAGCTGGAAGCCGACATGGCGACCTCGGTGCGATCGCTGAGTGCAGTTAGAGATTGCTCGATTTTAGACGTCAGAGCCCGCGCCCTGGCAGTGTTGCGAAAGGCCAGCTCGCTCAACAACTGTTCAAGTTCACTAACATTGTTGCGGGACTGTTCGAAGATTACTTCCAGATCGAAGATAGATTTTTGTGCATACTGCCGTGTCTTCATTTATTTCTGCTGCTCCATATCCCTTCAGTTAAGAGCTATTATGCTAATTAGCTTGATTTCTAAGACTATTAACTTGTGCTCCTGACGCAGATCCCAATCTCGTTGGGATGCTTAACTGGCGGCTTGCGTGAGAAGAAGGCTGCAATTACCCAGTAAAAATAATACCCATTGAGGCATTATTCAGGAGAAATCCCTCCCGTTAGAAAGAGGTCATGCTTACGGATGTGTTCCGCCATATCAAGATTGCCAAGATAACCGATCAACCAAAAGTCACTCTCTTCAGCAAGAGCTGTTGGTGAGTACATAGCAGAGTCCATTGTTTCCTCGCTAATATATCCACCATAAGTAAAGGCTTGTATAACGAATTCTGAGCAAAAGAAAGAATTTCTAGGCTTTCTTTTTTTCTGTTTTCCCGTGAACCGCCTAGGCCATTTGGACTGTTTCTTCAGCTCTTTTAGTTCAAGAATGGGGGATATGATGGCACCTAAAAGATTATATGGTGTTTGCAGTGCAACGTGCTTTTTACAGAATGCTACTACTTTGTCACTAAGCCCAGGTAGTCCGGTGGGTTCTGTACCAGGGCACCGACAAACAGCTACGTAAGGATAGCGAGATATCACGTTGTCTAGAGTATCTTCTATAACACCCGGTTTTATTGCCTCAACTATTTTTCCATCGCCAACGTAGATCGCAACATGCACATAGTCTCCAGATGAGCCATGCGAAATTATTCCATGCGTCAGATCATTTTCATCGTATGAGCAGAATAGAACGTCTGCAGGAGCGAGTTCTGACACCGTGAGAAATTTTGGCTGTGATGGATCTAGCAAAATTCCGGCAAAGCGCCTGTCAGTACTACATTTTGCGAAATGAAGAGGCCTGAATTTTGCACCTAACTTAGAAGTAATGGGTGTTCTGTTTCGTCTGAAGATTCTAAATTTTTTGAATAACCTTGCCATGTAAGTGTCCCTGTTAACTCTATTAGCCATAACTAGTTTTGAAATCCTGCTATGAAACTTATTCCCACAAAATATGTTGAACAAGTGTGTTGGTACTACCATTTATGGTCATTGTACGGTCAGCGTTGATTTGTTCCTATTTTGAGTAGTCAATAATACGTTGTGTGAACAACAGTGATTGATACTTTTAGTTGTGCATAATGTTGATTTAAATCAAATGAATGCAGTTGTACTGCTTAAGAATTCTAACTGTAAGTATCCCGACAAAACGTACCATTTACTTTTAGAAATATGCCAGAGTCTCAGAAAGCAAAAAAACAGCCCTAAGGCTGGTTCTCCTGAATTCAGCCGCTCCGTGTCCGAATGGCCTGATTGTGGAAGATAGCGTATCGTCAGGCACAGTAGCTAATATAGGACATCAGATATGGTGGGTGATAATCTCCCGCTGTAAATCTGAGGCGATATTGACGGTATTTTGCCGCAGTGAAATAAACACATTACGCATCAGGTCTTCTTCCGGGTGCAGGTCAATGACGTGAACGCTGATGAACTCCGGTGCCCGTGAGCGGGTTTTCAGGTAGCTCAGTGACGTCAGGGGCGGGTTTGCCGGGCCCTGCAACTGGTGGAGCTTTGCCTTCGGATCACTGCAGGCGCAGTGGATCTGGATTTTTTTCCCCATCAGGGTGCGGAACGGCACTGCGAGCGTCCGCCCCATCGGTCTGACGAAGCATTCGCTGAAGTAAAACATCGGGTCACTTTTATCAAAGTCACACTGGGGCAGGTAGCTCCCGGTGGTCGCCAGCCGTTCGCCGTCAATGTGCAGGATGTTATCCAGTTGACGGCGGTTGGGGTTGGTCACGTGGGTGATATCCAACACCATGTGTTCATACACAATCACCTTCCGGCGATAAACAATGTCCCGGTAGGCGTGGGTGTTCCACTCTATATGGGTCAGGCTGGGCACATCGGGTGGAGGCTCACGCCAGTCTACCTCGACCGTCACCTCGGCGTACTTTTCCGTCTCTGTAAAGCTCAGTATCTGCGGATTGGCGGGTGGCGGTTGGACTCTTCTGCACACAGGACGTTATGGGTAAGCGTGTTCTTGTAGTAGCTGTAGTGCATCGGAGCCCCGTAACCGGTGGTGCCCATATCAGGAAGAATGGCCACGTTCTGGTCGTAAATAATGAGCCCGGGCTTATCGTAGTGATCGTGCTCGCCCCCGTAGGGAGTGTGCTTGACGACCACTGCCCGACCCTGATCGGGATTGCGGAAGATAGTGATACCGTTATCCGGGTCGTGATAATTACCCGTCTCCCGGACCGGCTCCGTGATGCGCAGCCGCGGATCGTCGTACAGGAAGGCACCCAGGCTGGGTCGGGGCTCCTTGTCATAGATGATGGAGAGCATGCGCGCATAGTTGTCTTCCCCGTAGCAGGCGTAGGCAAACTCATAAAGGTCAGGGTAGGTCACCGTATCTTTCATCGGGATGCAGTCATTGAATGCGGGCTCGGTGTCATCCGGCATCAGCAGCTTAATGGGCAGGTCGAGCATTTGCCTGTAGTACGGCTGCGTCATCAGGCTGTAGTCCTGATGGGTGTAGCGGACCATGCGCTCAAATGGAGCTGGTCGTGCAGACCCCAGACGGCATTGATGCCGGTCTGCAGGTAGCGGGGGTCATCCAGCACCGCGCCAGTCATGGCCAGCGCACTGTTGATCCGTACTTCATGATTATGCAGCTGCTTCCAGCGTTTGCTGATGAGAAATTCTGCGCAGGCCCGAAGCAAGTCGCGCTCGATGGTGGTTCGTTCTGCCGGGGCCAGTGCGTCATAAATGAGATCGTATCCCTTCACAAACCCGGACAGACACAGGGCTTCACAGAGCGTCTGGGCATTCATTTTTCCGGGGCCGTTATAGGGGATCCTCCCGTGTTCGGCATGCCGGGGTAGTAACGCGCGTACGCCATGAGAATGTCCCGCACCCGCGTGAAATAGGCCTGCTCCCCGGTGAGCATCCAGGCGATACCCAGTTCATAACAGGCCAGGGCGTTCAGATCGTTGAGTTTTCGCCACCCCTTTTTGATTGGGTTTACATAGGATGTAATGAGAAGTATTGACAATAAAAAAACCACGCAAGTGCGTGGTTTTAAAAGGTTTTTTCGTCTTATTGAGATTCAGCGAAACCTCATGATACAGCAGATTTTATTTAGACGTTGAACAGGAAGTTCATCACATCGCCATCTTTCACGATGTAATCTTTCCCTTCCGCACGCATCTTACCGGCTTCTTTCGCGCCTTGCTCACCTTTGTAGGTGATGAAGTCTTCAAACGCGATAGTCTGTGCACGGATGAATCCTTTCTCGAAGTCGGTGTGGATTTTACCGGCCGCCTGCGGAGCGGTAGCGCCGACAGGGATGGTCCATGCACGTACTTCTTTCACGCCCGCGGTGAAATAGGTCTGCAGATTCAGCAGCTCATAGCCTGCGCGGATCACGCGGTTCAGCCCCGGTTCTTCCAGACCCATCTCGGCCATAAACTCTTCACGGTCGGCGTCGTCCAGCTCTGCGATGTCGGCTTCAACGGCGGCGCAAACGGCTACCACCACGGAACCTTCGGCAGCGGCGATTTCGCGCACCTTGTCGAGGTACGGGTTGTTTTCAAAACCGTCTTCGTTGACGTTGGCGATATACATGGTCGGCTTCAGCGTCAGGAAGCTCAGGTATTTGATGGCCGCTTTATCTTCGTCAGTCAGATTTTTCAGCGCGCGCAGCATGCCAGCGTTTTCCAACTGCGGCAGGCATTTTTCCAGGGCAGCCAGTTCAGCTTTGGCGTCTTTGTCGCCGCCTTTGGCTTTTTTCTGTACGCGATGAATAGCGCGTTCACAGGTATCCAGATCGGACAGCGCCAGTTCGGTATTGATAACATCAATATCGTCAGCCGGATCCACTTTGTTATTAACGTGGATGATGTTGTCGTTCTCAAAGCAGCGCACCACGTGGCCGATAGCTTCGGTTTCGCGGATGTTAGTCAGGAACTGGTTACCCAGACCTTCACCTTTAGAGGCGCCTTTTACAAGGCCCGCGATATCAACGAATTCCATCGTGGTTGGCAGGATGCGCTGCGGTTTGACGATTTCGGCCAGCTGATCCAGACGCGGATCGGGCATCGGGACAACACCCGTGTTCGGCTCGATAGTACAGAACGGGAAGTTTGCCGCTTCAATACCCGCTTTTGTGAGCGCGTTGAACA
>OIER01001573.1_pt1 | contig 10829 bp, 14 predicted proteins | sample 1581801 | NCBI WGS metagenome assembly OIER01 (sample SAMN03281006, study PRJEB24777) | human gut metagenome | isolation source: fecal sample PR165 from 1 month old male Malay infant, vaginally delivered... | reverse complement strand
CATTGGCGGGCGGCCCATCAGGCTGTTTTCAATCTGGGCTACAGAGACCCAGTGAATGGGGGCTTGTTCAGCCAGAATAGCGGCGGTAGTGCCGGTGTAAAGCGGCGTCGGTGCGGAAGCACGCGCGACGACCGTACTGTTAAGCGAGAACAATAAGCAGGCGGCGCTGAGCGCCAGTGTGATCTTGCGCATATTTTCCCCTGAATATTCAGTTTGTTATCGTTTTAATTTGAGCGACTGGTCAAAAATCTATCCGACCATAACCCCAGCGGGAGATGAAGGGAAGGAGTTTTTGCTTATGAGGTTGGATAAAAAGAAGAAGATCACAGAATGCCGGGCAACCTATTTGTGCGGCCTGATGCCCTCATCCCGGCCCTCTCCCACGGGGAGAGGGCCGGGTGAGTAAGTACTTACATTACTGCAGCAAATGCCTGCGCCACGCGATGAACGTTGCTGGCATTCAGACCCGCCACGCACATACGTCCGCTGGCAATCAGGTAGACGCCGAACTCTTCGCGCAGACGTTCAACCTGTGCGGCGCTCAGCCCGGTATAGCTAAACATCCCGCGCTGTTTAAGCAGATAGTCGAAGTTATGCCCCGGTACGGCCTCTTTCAGCACGTTAACCAACTCCTGACGCATCGACAGAATACGCTTACGCATGGATTCCACTTCTGCAAGCCAGCTGGCTTTTAGCTGTTCGTCTCCCAGCACGGTCGCCACCACTTGCGCGCCAAAGTTTGGCGGGCTGGAGTAGATGCGGCGCACGGTCGCCTTCAGTTGCCCCAGTACGCGACCTGCCGCTTCGGCGTCTTCGCACACCACAGAGAGGCCACCCACGCGCTCGCCGTACAGGGAGAAGATTTTTGAAAACGAGTTGCTGACCAGAACAGGCAGACCAGCGCTGGCCACGGCACGGATGGCATAGGCATCTTCTTCCATCCCTGCGCCAAAGCCCTGATAGGCGATGTCGAGGAAGGGGATCAGGTTGCGCGCTTTCAGCACCTCAATCACCGCATCCCACTGGGTGTTGGTGAGATCTGCCCCGGTCGGGTTGTGGCAGCACGGGTGCAGCAGCACTATGCTGCGCTCTGGCAGGGTATTCAGTTTTTCCAGCAGCGCGTCAACGCGCACGCCGTTGGTTTCGCTGTCGAACCACGGATAGGTCGCCACCTTAAAGCCAGCACCCTCAAAAATCGCCACGTGGTTTTCCCAGGTGGGATCGCTGACCCATACCCCTGAATCCGGGAAGTATTTTTTCAGGAAGTCCGCACCCACTTTAAGCGCACCTGAACCGCCCAGGGTCTGGATGGTTGCAACACGTTTTTGTGCGAGCACCGCGTGATCGGCACCAAACAGCAGCGGCGCGATGGCGTTACGGTAAGTATTGAGCCCTTCCATCGGCAGATAAAGAGAAGCACCGTGCGGGGCGGCGTTAAGACGCGCTTCCGCTTCAGCAACGGCTTTCAACTGAGGAATAATGCCGTCCTCGTTGTAATACAGACCAATGCTGAGATTCACTTTGTCGCTGCGAGGATCTTCTTTGAAACGCTCCATTAAGGAGAGAATGGGGTCGCCGGCGTAGGCGTCAACTTTCTGAAACACGCGATGGTTCTCCGGAATTCGATGAGGCAGGGAATTCAACAATAAACCGGATATGACAGAAGATCGAGCGTTTAACCTGTTCCATGCCGGGTCAGGCAACGCTGCCCCCCGGCATTCACAGCAGTTTAATCGATGTACTTCATTGCCACCCTTGATGTCAGGCGCGTGATAAGTTCGTAAGCACTCACTTTCGTGATTTCCGCGATGCGTTCGACGGGCAAACCGTCACCCCACATCACCACATCGTCGCCCGCTTTATCCTGGGCATCGGGGCCAAGATCTACGCAAATCATGTCCATCGCCACGCGACCGACAATCTTCACTTCGCGGCCATTGACCAGAACCGGCGTACCGGACGGCGCAGCACGTGGATAACCGTCGCCATACCCCATCGCCACCACACCCAGCCGGGTGTCACGCTCACTGGTCCAGGTGCCGCCGTAACCCACCGGTTCCCCCGCCTTGTGCTCACGCACCGCAATCAGCTTAGACACCAGGGACATCACCGGCTGGAAGCCAAAGTCCGGCCCCCAGGGTCTGTTCTCCAGCGGTGATACGCCGTAAAGAATAATCCCCGGACGCGCCCAGTCGAAGTGCGACTGCGGCCACAGCAATATACCGCCGGATGCGGCGATAGAACGCAGCCCCGTTTTCCCTTCCGCGAAGGTGGTAAAGATATCCAGCTGACGTTCGGTCGCGCCGCACTCTGGCTCATCCGCACGGGCAAAATGGCTGACGATATTTACCGGCTGACGGACGTTTTTACACTGGCTCAGGCGCTGATAGAAGGCTTCGGCCTGTTCGGGCAGAACGCCTAATCGGTGCATTCCGGTATCCAGCTTCATCCATACGGTGATCGGTTCGGGTAAGTCGGCATCTTCCAGCGCCGCCAGCTGTTCCGGGCTGTGTACCGCAGTATGCAGACGCTGGGCGGAAATAATCGCCAGGTCAGCGGCCTCAAAGAACCCCTCCAGCAGCAGAATCGGCTGGGCGATACCGCCCGCGCGCAGGCGCAGGGCTTCGTCGCTTTCCATTACAGCGTCGGCGGTGTCCGTCGCTTCAGTGATGACCAGACGTTCCGTGTCCAGATTGGCGGCGATATTGTCCAGGTCGTCGCCGGTCGAGTGGCTCAACATGCAGGCTGCCGCCCCTTCATTGATGCGCTGACGCAACAGCAGTTCGCGGTATGCCATCGCCTGAGCGATGATATTCAGCGGCTCTGATTCCAGCGTCATTGCTGCCGCAACAGCGGACTGCTGATCATCAGGGAACGCGGTCACCATCACCGCCTTCACTTCGGTGAGGATGGTTTCAAAATCCAACTCTTCGATAATGGTTGGCGATGGCAGTTGCGAAAGGTCAATCGTTGGCATTGGTGCTCCTTAACGTCACCGCGCGGGTGCTTTTTTCCATCGTTTCCGTCAGCATGCCGGAGAGTTCGGCAGTCACGGCGCCACTGGCGGAGTACGTCACGTTGATCGTGTCCAGTACTATCCGCGGCTCCCATGCCGCCAGCGCGATGACTGCTGCGCTCATCAGTTGCAGTCGTGTGACGTCGTTTTGCGGGCTGTCGATAAGATCAGGGCACAGTGAGCCGTAATTTCGGCGCATCAGGCGACTTCCGACCGGCGTCAGCAGAATGTCATTAACCGACTGCCACACATGATCCTCGTCGGTCAGCGTGCCGGTGCTGGCAGCATTCATGCCGCGATAGCGTTCTGTCACTGCGTGCCCTCCGTCCAGCTTCCGCCGCGCTCGACAGCGCCATGACTGTGATCATCCACCTGCACACCGTTGGACGTGAACTTACCGCCGGTGTGAGTGAAGCTGCCGCGCATTTCTCCGCCTTCAGCGATATCAATATTTTTCGCGCGTAACAGATTGGTGCAGTCCACCTCCGGCGTATCCAGCGTCACTTTAACTGACGCCTCGATCGTCGCTGATTTGATGCCAGCCACATGCAATGCGCCCGCCTCCGCGTCATAGCGAAACGTCGCGCCATCTGGCGCTGTCACCACCATCTCATTACGCGATGCTCCCGGCGCCGGGTTGTCGTCGCTATAGAGACTGCCGCCGATAAAGGCAACGTCGGTATTGCCGCCCAGGCACAAAAACCAGACCTGCTCACCGACTGACGGCGGTACCCAGACCTTAAACGCCCCGGCCCGCTGCGCGTTCCAGCGTAACCATGCGGTTTCCAGTCCGCCGCTTTGCACACGAACACGCCATTTTTCCTCGTCGACCTCCGTTACTGTGCCGGTGCGTACGACGTTCTCAAGCAGGCGAAGCAGTTCGACGAAATCCATCAGCGCACCCCCAGCGAGTCGATCACCTGGCGGGCTATTGCCATGCGATCGGCTTTGCTCAGGCACAGCAGTTCACGGCGCGGGTAGGTTGCCATCGCGCCACTGTCGTTGACTTTGTCGCGCAGGCCGAGCTGATGGACACGGGCGATACGGGCGGCAACACCGGAAAAACCCACCTCGACACCGTCAGGTGTGGCGCTGGTTTTGAGAAAACGAGCGGTACGCAGGCGGCGGAACATCGGATCGGCTTTCGTGGTATTGCGGCGCGTCTCGTTAAAGTTGATATCGAGATAGCGCTCAATGTCCTCGCGATAGAATGACCGCTGCGCCCCACGCTCCACATCAAAACCACTCACCAGACGGCCTCGCTTGCTGCGGGTTGTGCGCCAGTTGCGAAGGCTTCTTTCCTGCCCTTGCCACATGAATTTAATCCCTGCGCGCGCACGAAGTACCTTGCGGCGACGGCCTTCATACTTCGTTCCGTCCGGATCTTCCTGCTTGCCGATACGTCGGCTCTGGCTCTGGCGCAGCATGGTGGCCATCCCTCTTGCCATGCGCAGGCGCCCTTGCACGGATACCCCTTCCAGAATGGCCGCAAACACCTCATCCAACTGATGAAAAGACGGATCGTTGCTCATGCCAGCGCGCCCCCGGAATCCGGATCGAAGACCATCTCCCACTCACCACCGTTGAAGCGCGGGCGCGACTCGGCCAGATGCTCCGCCTGCGGTGTGCCGCTTTCGCTGGTCACTATGACGCGCTCCCAGACCGGCACCTTAAACAGAATGTCGGCGACGTCGTCGTTGACGATCTCGGCGTCAAACTCCACCTTGCGGTTATTGTCGGGATTCAGCAGCAGGTCGGGCTGCTGCTGCCAGATCCACGCCAGCAACGGCAGCATCAGATCATCGATCTGACCGGGGAAATCCATCGCCAGCACCTGAACGGTGTAGTGGTACATAAACGATGCCTCGCCGGTCGCCTCGATCTGGATATGGCCTTTTTCCACCCAGACAGTGATCATCTCCGGGTTGGCCTTGCACCATGTGTTACCGGCAATCAGCGCAGCACGCAGCAGTTCCGCTTTTTTCACTTTATCCCCCTGGCGATACGCCGCAGTTCCAGTTCACGAATGCCCGCCTTATCGGCGTTGCAGGTATCCAGTGCGTCAAGCAATGAATCTGTCCAGACAGCCAGCCCGCCCCACGTCATCGGCCTGTCCGGTGGTGGTGGAACGTCAGTTTTTGCCGTCAGACTTTCCGGTAATGGCTCCTGAATAATCTGCGGTACTGACTTCTTCGGCGCGCTGGTACAGGCTGTCAGCACCAACAACAGGCACAGAAGCAGCGGCGCAGCCGTTACCGGCCAGTGCGGTTTTGATGTTTTCACGTCGGTGTTCTCCCGTTGCTGTTCGCTGCTGGTTTAGTTTCTTCAGTCCGGCTTCCACCTGGCTGACGTCGTGACGTAGCGCCCTGACCTCTGCCAGCACGTCGCCGGTCTGTTTCAGTTCTTCCCGGGTGCTGGTCAGTGATTGCTCTGCCTGTTCGCGCTTATGACTTTGCCACGCAAGGCCGCTGACGGCGGCAATCAGCAGGGCAAACATCACGATGGCGAGAATGGCTGTCGCTTTCATTTCGCCCCCTTCAGCGCGGGGTCGGATAAGCACCACGCCTGAAAATCTTCCCGGCGGTTGACCAGCCCCTGCGAGCGCTTACCGGCAGAATTGACAAAGTCCGTCAGCCGTTCGCATACGCCCTTCCAGTTTCCTGCCTGTGCGTGGCGCCAGAGGGTGGTCCTCACCTTCTGACCATCTTTGGTGGTGTACCAACCGAGCCCGGTGCAGCCCACGTTAAAGTTGCCGTCTGTCATGCTTTCGAACACCTTCTGCGGTGCAGCGGCGCCGTTAAATTCGCGGTTCGTGCACTTTTCGGCGCGCATCAGATCGTTAACCCAGCGCCCGGCAATCTCGCCCTCGGCGTACTGGCGGTTCTCCACTTTCCACGTTGAGCCCATCCCCCCTGTCAGCACGCCTGCCGGGCAGTAGTACGGGGTCTTACGGCAGTCCTCGTACTTCGCCATTTTCTGCTGTGCTTCCGGGCTGGTTCGCAGCGCCTGCGGCCATAGCGTGGCGGCCAGCGAGATGATCGCGGCAGTTGAGCAGGCAATAATGCGTTTTTTCATCGCGGCGCCTCCCGGATGGTGCGGATCAGCTCTTTAACGTCCTGGCGGTTCTCTGTGTCGTCGCGGATGGCGTCGATCAGTTCGTTCAGCAGCGTGTTATTAGTCTCCTGAATACGCGCCATCCGGCGGCGGTGCATCTCGCCCAGCGCAGCAGCGGCGATACCAATCAGGATGCCGGCGGCGGTGAGCCAGTCCTTTTGCGTCATGACGCCAACGCCCGTCAGAAACGTTGACCAGGAGTACGTCACGCCATTCCAGATGCGATTGATTAAGTCCATAGCTGTACGGTCTCCTGTGCCGCCGTGGTGCTGATTTCCGGTAGCTCCACCACCTGACCGGCATCGAGAAAAATCTGACCTGCCAGTGCTTTGTTAGCGGCCAGTACAATTTCGGTTACGCCCTGCGTGGTGCCGTAGTGCCGCTGACACAGCAAATCCACGGTATCGCCCTGTAATGCCTTCACTTTCATCAGAATGCCTCCGCAGAATTGCGCACAGTGCCGCGAATGTCGGATATCGCCCAGCGTGCATCGCGCCACATATCATCGGCCTGCGACGCCAGTGCAACGGCGCGCTTCTCGCCTGCATCACCGGTGGTGTCCACGTCCCGATTCGTTCCGAGGATGTGCGCGCGGGCGATACTGAATACCGCCCGACGGAAGCGATGAACCTTAATACTCTCGTTGTTAACCCTGACCGCCGGGACGTCAGCCAGTCGGGTGTACCCTGCTGCCATCTGTCCGGCCTGCCAGTCAGCAAGCTGGTCGAGAGTGTGCGAGACGCCCTCGATCACGGCCTGTTTCAGGCGCGAGGTCGTCACCGCGCCATTAATACGCATCTCCAAGCGCACATCGCTCAGCGCGATTTCCGGCCAGAACGTCCCGGCAGTGACTTTCTCGCCACCGTCGTCAGTGTCCGGCACATCCTCCGAGGAGGGGGTAACAGTGCGACCGGCCACAAGGCTCATCGTGTCGTCTCCTGAATGGGTGGCGGTGAGCGGACGGAGAAAAGTAAACGCAATGCGTTGCAGATCTCCGCCCGCGCCGCCAGCGCACGGGGCGCAAGTCGGTTATTTTTTGGTGGCAGGCGTTTTTTTCACGGTTGTTTTGCGCGCTGCCAGCTTCCGGGTTGTACTTTTGCGGGTGGCTCTGGTCGCTGTAGCGCTGGCCACTACCGCCGGTTCTGGCGTTGGTGTAGCGTCGCCTGCACCAGTGTCGTCCACTGCGGTATCGCCGCCAGCATCGCCAGCACCTTCAGTGCTATCGCCGCCATCGGTACCATCAGCATCCCTGCCCCTATCTGCGCCCGCCCCTGCGGCGGCTTTTTTCACCACGCGGGCCAGTCGCTCAATCTCTTTTTTCACCCCGGCGCCCGCATCCAGCGTCAGCGCCTGGCGCAACAGTGCCAGCGCGGTGGTCTGTTCTTCGGTTGTGCCGTTACGCAACGCAAAGGCGCGCGCTTTGCACAGCTTGGCGCGAACCACGTCGGGCATATCGCTGCCGGCGGTAAAGTCCGCTACGTCATCGAGTACCGTCAGATAAGGCGTGACGTCGGTGGTATCGTCCGCCTTGACCTGCACCAGAATCGGATCGCAAATCTCATCGACCAGAACAGTTGCGGCGGTACGGTTGAAGCGGTCGGGCATCAGCAGGCCGTGCGTGACGACGTAGCGACCAATGCGGGCGGCCAGCGCGTAATCACCGGCATCAATCGCCCAGACCATCAGGGTGACAATCACCTCATCCTGTCGGCCGCTGTCACCGTCGATCGTGCCCTCAATCCAGCCCTCGTAATGCGGTAGCAGCTGGCGTTTCATCGCCGCTTTCGCCTGGTCAGACTGCACTCGCTTTAATGCACTCTGATCCATGCGCAACCGGTGCATGATTTGCTCGTGAGCCGTTCTGGCTGTGTCCGACTGCTCGTCGGTTTTGCCATGACGTTCCGCCATGACCTTCTGAAAATGTTTTTGTGCCGGTGTCAGCATGGTTTCTTCCCCGATTAACGGCGGGCCGTAGCCCGCCAGTGCGCGGTTACTCGCCGCCCGGTGCTTCGGCAAAGGTGATGCCGTCGATAAAGGCCACGGCGCCGTAATCCTCAACAATGAAGTCGTCATTCGAGGACTGGTACGTTGCCACGCGGTTGTATTCCGGTTCCTCTTTGATCGTCCGGCGCAGACCGCCGCGCTGGTAGTAGATCGAGAGGTTTTTAAACGGCGTGATGAGAATGGCGTTACCCGGCATGTAAGGCGCGATAAAGGTCGGCATGTTGCCTACGCGTTCCTGCGCCACAATCAGCTGGCCGGCCAGCATTTCGGTGTTCGGGTTGGTCTGGCTCATGGCGTTGATGGTCGGGAAGTTGCTGGTTGTCAGCAGATCGCCGGACAAAATCACCACGTTGTCAGGGTTACGCTTATGCCATTCGTCCATGAGACTGTTTTTGGCGTCATAGACCGCCGCCGCGACGTTGCCGTAGGTGCCCTGGGCGACAATGGCGTTGTTCTGGTCACGCGAGGTGATCGTCACGCCGGTAATGCGACGGTGTGCTGCTTCATTACGGATTTTTTGCAGCCAGCCAATACCGCAGTCCTGCAACAACGGATTCGCTGCGCGGTCGGATGGGTCGCTGTAGCCGGTACCGTTAAAGCCGATCATGATGCGGTCGAGCGACATCTGGCGGGCCATCGCAGAGCTAATCAGCGGCTGGAAGTTCGGCTGATGCGCCCACGCATCCATTTGCGCGTAGCTGACGGCGTAGTCGTAGTTGGTTTTGCGGCACAGATAGTTGTACGCGTCCATCTGGTCGTTAGCGCCGGGATTGCGGCGGTTGGTTGTGCTGTTGTTGACACCCGCCAGCGGGCCTTTGCTGCCGATCAGGATTTTCTGGCCGATCTGCTCTTCAACGCCAAAGACGTTAATCAACTTCAGAAAAGCATCATCCTGCTGTGCAGCCGCTTCAAGGCGCTGCTGTACGGTCGGGTCAACGCTGAACTGTGCCGCAACGGCGGCGGTGCTGACGCCGTTAAGCTGCGCCTGCCGGGCGACGTAGCTGTCAAACAGCTTACGGGTAGGGTTTCTCATGTGCGGGATCTCTCGTTATGGATATCAGTAGTCAGCAAGCTGCGCGTTACTGCCACCGCCAGCCGCAGGGCGCTGGCTGAAATTGCCGTCTGTCCCTTCAAGCTGTCGGTGCAGTGCGGCAAGGTCGGTGGTCAGCTTCTGAATGGCGGCTTTGTCCTGCTGGCGCTCCTGCTCGGCAGCACTGAACTGCTCGCCCAAATCAACCTGGGATTGCGCCACAGCCTCAACGGCCTGATGCACCTGACCGAAGCGCTGATCGTCGGTTTTCTGGCCCTTGCCGAGAATACCCATCACGCGGTTAAACCACTGCTTACCCTCATCGCTGCGCTGGGAGGCCAGCTCGATCACCTCGGCTTCCAGAGCTTCGGTAAACATTGGTGCCTCACCCTGCTGATTGTTAAAGGCCATCACCGATGCGCGTTGCTGTGCCGCAAACTTCAGACGATCGGTACCCAGGCTCGCCGGGGTGTCGGTCATTGCCAGCCCTACGACATAGGCTTTACCGTTGAGAGCGAACTGCGGGTGCAGCTCAATGCTGGAATAGACTTTCTGGCCTTTGTTAGTCATCTGCACCATGCGATCAGATGGTTCAATCTCAGCATAAAGCGCCGTACGCCCGGCTAACGGGCCGTCGGTAATATCTTCTGTGCTGAGCGCCACTACATCGCCCATTGCGCCAAAATCGCTACCCGGAAACATAGAGAGATAGTGCTCAATGTTGACGCGTGCGCCGTACACCTCCTGGCTGTAATTCGCCGCCGCATCGCGGAGGTGTTGTGGCTGAATTTCGCGGCCATCCACGGTATTCCCGGAGACGGCAACGCGAAACTTCTTACGGGTTTTAGCTGTGCCTGCCATGTTCGTTTACTCGCTGTTTTTTGAGTTCCCGGAGATGATGGCAGGGGCTGGCGCACGCGCTCAACGCGTTGTTGTTGTGAGGGGATTGCCACAACCAAAAGCGGGCGAAAGGGCACGCGCGCGCGGGTTAATCTCCCCGGCAGGAAGCGAGGAGGATTAATGGCGATTGAAGAAGCATTCATCATGCAACGTGCGCGACAGCTTTACTGGCAGGGATACCCGCCGGCGGAAATCGCGCGCCTGATGGGGATTAACCAAAACACGGTTTACTCCTGGAAAAAACGCGATGAGTGGGACACCACGCCACCGATCCCGCGCGTCACGACGTCCATTGATGCCCGGCTGATCCAGCTCACCAGTAAGGACACAAAGACCGGGGGTGATTTCAAGGAGATTGACCTGCTGACGCGACAGCTCAAAAAGCTGGACAACGGCACGCCTGCGACGCAGCCGAAGAAGAAGATCCGCAAGAAACAAAACTTCTTTTCAGAGGCGCAGATCTCCGCGCTGCGGGCCAACATTATCGACTCGCTGCACTGGCATCAGAAAAGCTGGTATGAGAATCATCACCACCGCAACCGCATGATCCTGAAAAGTCGCCAGGTTGGGGCAACGTGGTATTTTGCGCGCGAGGCGCTGCTGCGCGCGCTATCTGGCGACGTTAAATACAAGCATCAGCTCAACCAGATATTCCTGTCTGCCAGCCGTCGCCAGGCGTACCAGTTCCGTAGCTTTATTCGTGCCGCTGCGGCTGAAGTTGATGTTGAGCTAAAGGGTGGGGACATGATCCAGGTGTTCAACGGC
>OIER01001540.1_pt1 | contig 11085 bp, 7 predicted proteins | sample 1581801 | NCBI WGS metagenome assembly OIER01 (sample SAMN03281006, study PRJEB24777) | human gut metagenome | isolation source: fecal sample PR165 from 1 month old male Malay infant, vaginally delivered... | reverse complement strand
TGATGCTCTCTCTTGAACATCTCCGGCAATTACAAAAATTGCCCATCACGTCGTTGGATGATGTCGCGCTGCAACATGGAGAGCATAGCAGACAGGTTGTTCAGCCCCTGCATTTCAGCGCGCGTGGTATGGATGCCCAGCAGGCGACGCTTAATAATGAGCTGCGCAAGATTACGCGTCTGGAAATGGTGCTGGCCATCGTTGGCACCATGAAAGCGGGAAAATCGACGACGATTAACGCGATTGTCGGCACAGAAGTTTTACCTAATCGTAATCGTCCGATGACGGCGTTACCGACGCTTATTCGCCATACGCCGGGGCAGAAAGAGCCGGTACTGCATTTTTCGCATGTCGCGCCGATCGAAGCCTTAATGAAGGTTTTACAGCAGCGCATGCGGGCATGCGATCGCCAGCGTCTTACGCAGACGCTGGAAATTGATAAGGATATGAACGTCCTGCTGCAGCATATTGAAAACGGCGTGGCATTTGAACGGTATTATCTTGGCGCACAGCCTATTTTCCATTGTCTTAAAAGCCTGAATGACCTGGTGCGTTTGTCAAAAGCGCTGGAGGCTGATTTTCCTTTTGCCGCTTATGCCGCGATTGAGCATATTCCGGTTATCGAGGTCGAATTTGTCCATTTGGCCGGACAGGCAAGCTATCCGGGGCAATTAACGCTGCTGGATACGCCGGGGCCGAACGAGGCCGGACAACCGCACTTACAAAAAATGCTGAATGAACAGCTGGCGCGGGCTTCTGCGGTCCTGGCGGTAATGGATTACACCCAACTGAAGTCGATCTCTGATGAGGAAGTCCGTCGGGCGATTATGGCGGTCGGGAAAACAGTGCCGCTGTATGCGCTGGTCAATAAATTCGATCAGAAAGACCGCAACAGTGATGATGAAGAGCAGGTGCGGGCTTTGATTTCCGGCACGCTGATGCAAGGCGGAATCACCCCTGAACGGATCTATCCGGTTTCCTCGATGTGGGGCTATCTGGCGAACAGAGCGCGTCATGAGCTAACCACCCGCGGGCGGTTGCCGGATCATCAGGTGCAACGCTGGGTACAGGATTTTGCCGAAGCGGCGCTGGGCAGGCGCTGGCGTACCACCGATCTTGAGGATACGGAGCACATCCGTCATGCCGCCGATTTACTGTGGGAAGATTCGTTGTTTGAGCAGCCGATTCAGAACGTGATTCATGCCGCTCACGCCAATGCTTCGCTGTATGCGTTACGTTCCGCGTCGCATAAGTTATTGAACTATGCGCAAAGCGCGCACGAATATCTGGAGTTTCGCGCCCACGGATTAACGGTGGCCTATGAAAAACTGCGGCTGAACATTACGCATATTGAAGAGGATATGCAGCAGTTACAGGTGAGCCAAGGGCGAGTGAGCGATGAAGTTAACCATGAGGTAGAGCTGGCGCTGGCATCTGCCGCGACCTATCTCAATGAGCAACAGACTGAGATTCTGTGCGGCATCAATACGTTTTTTGTCAAAGAAAACGTCCTGATGATGTCACCGCACGGCCAGGGATCAGGCGCTATAACGGCTGAAATGGCGGGTGAAATGTTGGTGCTGCATGACGAAGGGCAGGCAAAAATCGTCTTAGATAAAATGCGCTCGTCCTGTGAAGGGGTATTGCTGGCAGCCCAGGAGAGTATTAGCCGGGATTTAGCGCTACGTTTTGAGCAGCTTGAGTCGACCCTGTCCCGGGCACTCAATGACGCTATGCGGCCTATTGAATTGCGGGTGAAAGAGGAGCTGAATCACGCCGGATTTCGTGCGCGGATTCGTTTTCCGGCCTTTCATGCGGCGATGTTTAATTTTAATACCCGCCAGCTATTTAATGAGGCTATTGAACAGGATATTCCGGCGGAAAATACGTCGTCTACTGGCGGTGTGGTGCGTGACACTTTCTCCCGTTGGCTGAACCAACCCAACTGGGGATGGAATGATTACGTCGAAACAAAAACGCGTTATCTCATTGATATGGGCGCGCTGCACAAGAGCCTTGTGCATTACGTTACCCAGTTTTGCCAACAAATTCGTAAAGCTTTAGTTGCTCAGGTCGATATTTCCGTTACGGCAGGCATGGCCACGTTTTTTGCTGATTTTTCGCTGTGTCTGGCGCAATTACAGGCGAGCCTGCGTGAGAGCCTGACCCTGCGCCAGCAAAATGAGTCTGCGGTGAATGCGTTGAATGAACAATTACAGCATCGCATTACGACGGCGGCATGGCTTTTTGAAGATTCCCGCTTGCTGCGCGACGATATCAACACCCTTTTTGCAACTGAGCACACATGACTAACGTGTTACTGGAAGGCCCCGGGCGGACGCTGGAGTGTGTCTACCCGAAGTTTATGGTCGATCTGGTTCAAGGAGATGAAACCAAACGTTCCGGCGGTTTTCTGCAACAGCAGCAGCGGCTGCGTGCGCGCCTGACGCAGGAGGTGCTATCCCAGACGCAACTTCGGGCGTGGGTGATGGCGGGAGTGTCCAGCGAGCATCTGGTGATGCGTCTGAAGCTGGTGGAGAAGTTGGCGGGCATGATCGACCCGGGCCATCTGGCGCTGGTGCGCATCGCCGAACGGCTAATGTTTTTGCAACAGACCGAACATCCGCGGGGGCTGTCCACCCCCGGTCTCATACAGCAGATAAATTCGCTTACGGACTGGTTCACTCAACGCGGTGCGTATAAGGAGAAGGCATTGACGCAACGCGGCCTGACGGTTCAGGCGGGCGAACACAGCGAGCAAATTTTTACCCGGTGGCGGGCTGGGGCGTATGACGGCTGGTCGTTACCCGGACGCTGTTTTGTCGCGCTGGAAGAACTGCGCTGGGGAGCTTTTGGTGACGCCTGCCGATTAGCGAATGCCGATGTGGTCTCAATGCTTAAAGACAATCTGCGCATCATGGCAGCTCAGACGCTGGCAGACAGCGTGAATGCGGCGCCCGCTACGCGTCATTATTATCATCATTGGCTCAGCGCGCCGACGGTTGGCGGCTCGGGCGAGCACAACGATATGTTGAGTTGGTTAGGCGACTGGTGTGATGCGCAGCGCCATCCGGTGAGCTGGTCGGTGACGCAGCGATGGCAGAATGTGGCGTTGGGAATGCCGCGATTGTGTTCGGCGAAACGGCTGGCTGATGCGATGGTTGAGGAGATTTTTGCACCGTCCCCACTCATCAATTGAGCAGGGACGGTCAGTGGGGCTAAGGAAGAGTTAGTGGTGCAGAGAGTCTGCCGGGGTAGCCGCCGTCTCGTTGGCGACCAGGTTTTTATTAAAGCGTTTGGCATACAGCGCGGTGATAATTGGCACCAAAATGGCGGTGACAATCACGCTGGCGGCGACCAGCGCTGTGGCGGAGGCGGCAACCGGTTCAAACGCCGGGTTAATCTGGGCGATAATCACCGGGTTTGCCACCGCAGCACCTGCCGCAGAAGAGGCTGCCACACCTGCCGTACCGTTCCCGCCACCGATAACGCGGTCAGCAATAATCAGCGGGATACCGGTGATAACGATAACCGCGACGCCCAGCAGAATACCCAACAGACCGGTATCAACGATGACGCTCAGGTTAATGGTGTTGCCCAGCGCAAAGCCGAAGAACGGGATCAGCACCGGCGTGGCTTTGCTGAAGAAAGAACGCAGATCGTGATCCAGATTACCCAGCGTAAAGCCAATCAGGAACGGTAATACCGCGCCGATAAAATGGTGTGGCTCGAAGGAGGCCAGGCCCGCTGAACCAAGGATCACCATCGTCATCAACGGACCGGATTCCAGAGACATCAACACAAATGCGCCGGACTCTTCTTTCGTTCCGTACTGGTTCATCAGGCTGGCGTACAGACCACCGTTGGTCATATCCATCGCGGAAACAATTGCCAGTACCGAAAGTCCCGCAAAGAACCCGGTTTGAATACCGGTATCAGGAATAAATGACGCGGCTATCATTGCCACTACCCACGCCACGGCTATTTTGGTGATAACCAGCGTACCGGACTTCCGTAATACTGTACCGGTTGCCCGTAAATCAATAGATGCGCCAATACAAAAAAACCACACCGCCAGAATAGGCACCGTTCCGCTGATCATACCTTTGGTAAACGAACCGAAATACGCGCCGGTATCGGGAGCCAAGGTATTTAACACTGCGCCTAATAACAGGGGAATCAACATCATTCCGCCGGGGATGCGTTCAATCGTGGCTTTAATTTTCATAAACGTCCTCATATCTTGTCGCAGGAACTATATGCGCAAGGAGTTAAAAATTAATAAATTCAAATGGTTACTAAAATTTCTTAACAAAGGTAATCGCTATCTCTTTGTTTTATAGAATCTAACGCGGCATACGTTGAGCGTGTCGCTGCTCCCAGGGATATTGCGTCTGGAATTAGTTTGCATTCACGGGAACGTTGATTCAATCAAAATAAAACGATGTTTTAGTTATCTTCATCACATATTCCGCGCAAAAGTTCTCAATCGCTGTGATTATTAAAAAAGCTGTGATCTTTTTGTGAAGGGATTAGGTGATTTTTTTGCTAGCAGAATAATAGTGACCGCTGTGATTGTTGGCGCAATAAAGCGATTTATTCTTGTATTTAATTGTCAGTAAATCGCAAGCATGACATGTAAAAAAGCTGACTCAGAATGACCTTATTTACGCAGGTTGACGAAATGAAATACCATGTGTGAAGTTGATCACAAATTTAAACACTGTTAGGGTAAAGAGGTCATTAACCGCCCAATCAGGCGTCAACAGGTTCGGTTGTACTGCTCGTTTCCAGCCAGTGTAAGTAAACCTGCTACGCTTGTTACAGGGATTGCGTCTGTGCATTCCCCGCTCGGCGATGACCTTAGCGCATGTTGCGTTAGGAGCGTCGAACTGTGCGCGACAGGGCTAAGTCTAAGAGGACTGGTATGCTAAAAAGGAAAAAAATAAAACCCATTACGCTGCGCGACGTCACCATCATTGATGACGGAAAATTGCGAAAAGCCATTACCGCGGCGTCGTTAGGTAATGCGATGGAGTGGTTTGATTTTGGTGTTTATGGGTTTGTTGCTTACGCATTAGGTAAAGTGTTCTTCCCGGGGGCTGACCCCAGCGTGCAGATGGTTGCCGCGCTCGCCACCTTCTCTGTTCCCTTTCTGATTCGACCGCTTGGCGGATTGTTCTTCGGTATGCTCGGCGATAAATACGGTCGTCAGAAGATCCTCGCTATCACCATTGTGATTATGTCGATCAGTACCTTCTGTATCGGTCTTATTCCCTCGTATGCCTCGATTGGTATCTGGGCGCCGATTCTGCTGTTGCTGTGTAAGATGGCACAGGGATTCTCGGTCGGCGGAGAGTACACCGGGGCGTCGATTTTTGTCGCGGAATATTCGCCTGACCGTAAGCGTGGATTTATGGGTAGCTGGCTGGACTTCGGTTCGATCGCCGGGTTTGTGCTGGGCGCGGGCGTGGTGGTTCTGATTTCAACCATTGTCGGCGAGGCAAATTTCCTTGAGTGGGGCTGGCGTATTCCGTTCTTCCTGGCGCTGCCGTTAGGGCTGATTGGTCTGTATCTGCGTCATGCGCTGGAAGAGACGCCGGCGTTCCAGCAGCACGTTGATAAACTGGAACAGGGCGACCGCGAGGGCCTGCAGGAAGGTCCGAAGGTTTCGTTTAAAGAGATTGCGACCAAACACTGGCGTAGCCTGCTGGCGTGTATCGGTCTGGTGATTGCCACCAACGTTACCTATTACATGCTGCTCACCTATATGCCGAGCTATCTGTCGCATAACCTGCATTACTCTGAAGACCACGGCGTGTTGATTATTATCGCCATCATGATTGGTATGCTGTTTGTGCAGCCGGTGATGGGTCTGCTCAGTGACCGCTTTGGTCGTCGCCCGTTTGTGATTATGGGCAGTATTGCACTGTTTGTGCTGGCCATTCCGGCATTTATCCTGATTAACAGTAATGTCATCGGCCTGATTTTTGCCGGGCTGCTGATGCTGGCGGTGATCCTCAACTGCTTTACCGGGGTGATGGCGTCAACGTTACCGGCGATGTTCCCGACGCATATTCGTTATAGCGCGTTGGCGGCGGCATTTAATATCTCGGTCCTGGTTGCGGGTCTGACGCCGACCCTGGCTGCCTGGCTGGTGGAAAGTTCGCAGAATCTGATGATGCCTGCTTACTACCTGATGGTGATTGCGGTGGTTGGTTTAATTACCGGTATCACCATGAAAGAGACCGCAAATAAGCCACTGAAAGGGGCGACGCCTGCCGCTTCGGATATTCAGGAAGCGAAAGAGATCCTTGGTGAGCACTACGATAACATCGAGCATAAAATCGAAGATATCGATCAGGAAATTGCGGAATTGCAGCTTAAGCGTTCGCGTCTGGTGCAGCAGCATCCGCGTATTGATGAGTAATCAGCTTTCAGGCCTGCGGGTAGCGTTGTACTCAGTAGGCCGGATAAGGCGCCAACTGCCATCCGGCACATTATGTTGATCTATCACAGCGACTTAAGGTTGGCTTAATATCCTTCAGGCAAACTCTCCTCCATAGTTTCGGAGGAGAGTGTCATGAAAACCCGCATTTATGAAAGTTTAACTGCCCTGTGTAGCGTGCTGATCGTCAGCAGCTTTTTGTACGTATGGGTGAGTTCTTACTGAGCTTTCGCTAATTCCACCCAGGCGCGAGTGCCGCTCGTTCCCTGACGATTCTGCAAATAGAAATGCCCGTGATGTAGCTGGGTGATCCGACTGACAATGCTCAGCCCCAGCCCAATGCCGCCAAAACGGCTGTCCATCCGTACAAACGCTTTGCTTAACTCCCCGCATTTACTTTCATCAATGCCTGGACCTTCATCTTCGACGGCCATGACGGCATCATGTTCGGTATTCAGGCCGATCGTAATAGTAGTGCCTTCCGGGCTGTAACGGTGGGCGTTCTCTACCAGATTGCGCAGCAGCATGCGTAACAGCGTTGCGTCGCCACGTACGACAACGTCCGCCGCGCTTTGCGGGAGGAGCAGCGTCTGCTGGCGCTGGTCCAGCATGGTGCTGAGTTCGTCATAGGAGGGCAGAATCACGTCCTCCAGCAGTTTGACATGTTGGTAGCTTCCGGCCGAAAACGACTGCCCGACGCGGGCGAGTTGCAGCAGTTGCGACACGCTGTCCATCATTTGGTCAAGGCGGGCAATTAACGGCGAAACGTCGACTTTATGGGTTTTGGATAATAATTCCAGATGCAGGCGAACGCCTGACAGCGGCGTGCGCAGTTCGTGGGCGACATCGGCGGTAAATAAGCGTTCGTTTTCGATAGTGGTGGTCAGCCGCGTCACCAGCTCGTTGAGCGCTGAGACGACCGCCTGTATCTCAACGGTTGAACTGTGAATTTCAATGGGGGCCAGGTTATCGGCTGCCCGCGCTTCTAACTCTTTTTGCAGATCCGCCAGCGGGCGAGTAATACGTCGCACTGCCTGGTAGCAAATCAGCAGCGTCAGGCTGACCATAAAGATGCCGGGGACGATCAGGCTGGCGATGGCCTCGCGGATCTCATGCATGATGTGGCGATCGTTGTTACGGTTATCGCGCAGCGCCTGCTCGAATAACTGTATTTGCTCAGTACTTTCGTGCCACAACCAGAAGGTGCTAATGAGTTGAAAGACCAACAGAATTAGACCTATCGTCAGTATTAACCGTTGGCGAAGAGGGAGCGGTCGTTTTAGATATTGCAGCAGCTTCACTTAGCTTTCCTCAGTGGCGACCAGCATATAGCCAAATCCCCTGACCGTGCGGATACGTGATTTCCCCACTTTATCGCGCAGATTATGGATGTGGACTTCCAGCGTATTGGTCGACGGTTCGTTATCCCAACTGTAGATGTCGTTATACAGAATTTCCCGGTGAACCGGACTGCCAGCCTTGAGCATCAGGCGCGACAGGAGCGCGTATTCTTTCGGCGTTAAGATAATCTCTTGCCCGTCCATCCACACCTGGCGACGACCGATATTCAGCGTCAGGTTACTGACAATTAACTCACTTTCACCCTGATTGTTATGACGACGCAGCAGCGCCCGGATGCGGGCGTGCAGTTCTTCCAGCGCGAACGGTTTAACCAGATAGTCATCTGCGCCCACGTCCAGCCCGCTGACCCGGTCTTTCACCGTATCGCGGGCGGTGAGGATAAGCACAGGTACGGTGTATTTTTTCTGCCTGATCCGGTTCAGGAAGTGCAGACCGTCTTCATCCGGTAAGCCGAGATCCAGAACCACCAGACTGTAATGTCCGGTCTCCAGACATTGTTCCGCTGCCCGGGCGGTTGATACGCCGTCGCAGGCATAGCCTTCTGTTTGCGCGGCGAGTATCAGTCCCTGTAATAACAACGTATCGTCTTCAACAATCAGAATTTTCATTCGCTTAGCCTCCCCGGCAGGGTTGCAGAATATCATCTGCCGCCTGATATTTCTGTGTTTGCACGCCCGTTAATCCCAGCAGAGTCGAGAACAGATTATCCTGTGAGAAATCTTCTGAGCTTGCCCGTTTTTGCAAACATGTCTGAGAGACCTGATAGCGTTGCTGATAATCTTCTGAGAGCCACAGCAGCATCGGCACATGTTTTTGCGTATCTGGCGCAATCGAATACGGCAGGCCGTGCAAATAGACGCCATTTTCCCCTAAGGATTCACCGTGATCGGAAAGATAGACCAGGCTGGTGGTGAAATTATCCTGATGCTCTTTCAGTATATTGATTGCTTTATCAACAATATAGTCAACATAAAGAATCGTGTTGTCGTATGTATTGACCAACTGTTGCTGGGAACAGGTCTGGATCTCGTTGGTGTCGCAGGTTGGCGTAAATTTCTTGAACTGCGCAGGATAGCGGTTGTAATAGGTCGGACCGTGGCTGCCGATGGTGTGCAGCACAATCACGCCGTCGCCTTGCAGATTATTAATGTACTCTTCCAGCCCGTGGAACAGGACGTCATCATAGCATTCACCATCAATACACTGTCCCGGCAGGTTCAGCTTAGTCATATTCTGGTGCGGCACCCGATCGCAGGCTCCTTTACATCCACCGTCGTTATCATTCCACAGCACGTTAATTCCCGCCCGCTGGATGATGTCGAGTACGCCTTCCTGATGCTGCGCCAGTTCTTCATCATAGTGCGCGCGCGGCATATCGGAGAACATGCAGGGTACAGATACCGCCGTGGCCGTACCGCAGGACGTCGTGCGCGGGAAATAGACCACATTATCTTTTTCCAGTAGCGGGTTGGTCTGGCGCGCATACCCGGACAGGGAGAAATTGTCGCCGCGGGAGGTCTCGCCGAGAACCACAATCGTCAGGTTTTTACGCTTTTCTTTTACCATCAATGGATTGCGATGCGCATCTTCGCCAATGCGTACCAACGGCAGGTGGGCCAGCCTCTGGTGCGAATACCATGATGACGTCGCCACAATGCTGTTGGATGGGCTGAGGGATTTCACCAGTTCTTTGTTGTTGCGAAACAGTGAGGCGTAATCTTTATAGAAGAACGCGGCGACCAACACGATCAGCAACGCGGAGATCAGAATGTTCGCGCCACGGAACAACACGCTGCGCAGCACTGGAGTAATAGGCTTGATTCTTATCCAGCAGGCAATGAGCGCGGCCAGAATACCGCTCACCCCGAGCGTAATTACCATTCGCGGTGTCATCAGGGCGAAGGTTTCGGCGGGCGTGGTGTCCATCATATTGGCGATCATCGAGCGGTCGATGATGATGCCGTAGGTCATGATGAAATATTGAGCCGATGCACCAACCAGAATGAAAACGCACGCCACCAGACGGTTAAGCCACAGGAATGAGGCCAGCGTCAGCACGATGTTCATAACGCTGAAAGCGACAACCGGCATTGATAAAAACACCAACACGTTGCGCACAGAATCCAGGGGCAGGTCTTGCAGCACTTGTTTATAGAACGCAATGTTCAGAAAAGTCGCAAGATAAAATGAGAGCAGCAGAAGCCAGCTGATTAACCCGAGAGTGGGCCTTTTAAACAGGTGCTTTAACATTAAAGGGGATTCCATCGACTAAGTGGTGCAGATCCTCTCAAAGTAAAATTAAGCCAACCTTAAGTTCTTAAGATTGGCTTTTTGCAGGATGGCGGCTATTCACCAGTGCCGCTTGCGTTAACTATTTTTTACCGGGGCATCTAATGGATAGGGGTTTTTATGGATCCGGTTGTAGTTAAGTGCGTACAGTGCGGTAATAATCATCAGCGTGACGAACGACCACATCACCTCTTTGGCGCCAGAACCGATCACTGCCCAGATGCAGTAGACAAAGGCGATAAAGGTTACCGCCAGATACAGCGGGCGCGCTTTGCCGAAGTGACCATGACCGAGCAGCAGCAGCGCAGCGCAGGTGTACAGATATGGCACCAGCGTGAAGATGACCGAAACTGAAGAGACCAGACCAAACTCTTTTGCGGCGTTCGGCGACATGCTGCTGAACTGGAAAATGGTCATCAGGATACCGACGATAATTAACCCGGCCACCGGGGTACCGGCTTTGTTAACGCGGGCAAAAATCGGCGGGAACAAACCGTCATCGGCCGCCGCTTTGGCGGTTTGTCCGGCCAGCAGCGTCCATCCGCCCAGTGAACCAAGACACCCGGCAGCGGCGCAGAAGGAGACGATCGCGCCAGCGGTGTCGCCCAGCGCCATTCTTGCGGCATCACCGAACGGCGAGGCCGAAACACGCAGCGCAGCGTTAGGGATCATCCCCATAATCGCCGTTGTGGAGAGCACGTAACAAACGGCGGCAATCAGCACCCCGCCAATGGTGGCGATAGGCACGTTACGTTTTGGGTTTTTAACCACGCCTGCCGCGACGGAGGCACTTTCCACCCCGATAAATGACCATAAGGTCACGTTCAGGGTGCTTTGAATTGCGCCGAAGGTATTCATACCGCTGACGTTCCAGGCCGCCATATAGGTTTCACCGCGGAACCAGAACCAGCCGAAGACGGCAATCCCAACAATCGGCACCAGCGCCAGCACCGTTGCGACGGCCTGTACACGGGTGATCATTTTCG
>OIER01001534.1_pt1 | contig 11112 bp, 9 predicted proteins | sample 1581801 | NCBI WGS metagenome assembly OIER01 (sample SAMN03281006, study PRJEB24777) | human gut metagenome | isolation source: fecal sample PR165 from 1 month old male Malay infant, vaginally delivered... | reverse complement strand
ATGATATGGATGCTTTCCGCTTCCAGTTGCCGCAGGTGGGTAAGTCGTTTTTGATCCATAACCGTTCCTATGTAATGCCGTTATTTTGCTAACGATGCTCAGATAACCTGACTATAGGGAGGGCAAGGAGGCGAATGAAATTACGAATTGGAATGAGTAGTTCCTCAAAGGAATAACGATCTGGAAAAGCAAATATCAAAAAGTGCTTAAGCCACCGGATTTCGGGCATTTAGGAGCAAATGAAATTGTTTTACCGCGATCACGGTTTCATACTAGCGGCTAAAAATTTCTGCTTGGTATTTAAGGACTCACTATGTTTTCCGCATTGCGCCACCTGACTACCGCCCTGGCGCTCGGCGCGTGCTTTATCCTTCCCGCACAGGCAACATCTTCGAAGCCCGGAGATATCGCAAATACCCAGGCACGCTACATCGCCACATTCTTCCCAGGCCGTGTGACGGGTTCTCCGGCAGAAATGTTATCTGCTGATTATATACGTCAGCAATTTCAGCAGATGGGCTATAGCAGTGATATTCGGACGTTTAACAGCCGCTATATTTATACCGCCAAAGATAATCGTAAAAACTGGCATAACGTAACGGGCAGTACCGTCATTGCAGCCCATGAAGGCAAAGCGCCACAGCAGATTATTATCATGGCGCACCTCGACACCTACGCTGCGCAAAGCGACGCCGATTCCGATGCCAATCTGGGTGGATTAACCCTACAGGGTATCGACGACAACGCCGCAGGGGTGGGCGTGATGCTGGAGCTGGCTGAACGACTCAAAAATGTGCCGACGCAGTACGGTATTCGCTTTATCGCCACCAGCGGTGAAGAGGAAGGCAAACTCGGCGCAGAGAACATCCTTAAGCGAATGAGCGCCGCCGAGAAGAAAAATACGCTGCTGGTTATCAACCTCGATAACCTGATCGTTGGCGATAAGCTCTATTTCAACAGCGGGAAAAGAACCCCGGAAGCCGTACGAAAACTGACGCGCGACCGGGCGCTGGTCATCGCACGCAGCCGCGGTATTGTCGCCAGCACCAACCCCGGACTGAACAAAGACTATCCGAAAGGTACCGGCTGCTGTAACGACGCAGAGGTGTTCGATAACGCGGGAATTGCCGTCCTTTCCGTTGAAGCGACCAACTGGAACCTGGGCAAGAAAGATGGCTATCAACAACGCGCCAAAAGCCCTTCATTCCCGGATGGCAACAGCTGGCACGATGTGCGTCTGGATAACCAACAGCATATCGATAAAGCGTTACCGGGCCGGATAGAGCACCGCAGCCGCGACGTGGTACGCATCATGCTGCCGCTGGTAAAAGAGCTGGCGAAGGCAGGATAATCCTGAAAAAAAAGAGCCTCGGTAATGCATAACGCTTACCGAGGCTCATATTACCCTTCGTGCAGCCCGCATTCGCGCTTCAAGCCGAAGAAGCGCGTCTCTTCTTCCGCCATGCCCGGCTCCCATTTGCGGGTGGTATGCGTATCGCCCACCGACAGATAGCCCTGGTCCCACAGCGGGTGATATTTCAGCCCGTGCTTTTGCAGATACTGGTAAACGGTACGGTTATCCCAGTCGATGATCGGCAGCACTTTAAACACGCCGCGCTGAATTGCCAGTACCGGCAAATGCGCCCGGCTGCCTGACTGCTCGCGGCGCAGGCCCGCAAACCAGGTCTGTGCTTTCAGCTCTTTTAGCGCCCGGTTCATCGGCTCGACTTTGTTGATGTCATTGTATTTCTCAATGCCCTCAACGCCCTGCTCCCACAGTTTGCCATAGCGTGCTTCCTGCCAGGCAGCACTCTCCTTCGCCCGATAGACTTGCAGATTCAGCCTGAGTTTGTCCGTTAACTCGTCAATAAACTGGTAGGTTTCCGGGAACAGATAGCCGGTATCGGTCAGAATTACCGGGATATCCGGGCGGATCTGATTCACCAGATGCAGGCTTACTGCGGCCTGAATACCAAAGCTGGAAGAAAGCACATATTCTCCCGGCAAATTCTCCAGTGCCCACGCCACGCGGCCTTCGGCGTCCAGCTTTTCCAGTTGGCTGTTAGTTTCCGCCAGCGCCATAACGCGTTCAACTTTCGGCAGGTCGTTCAATGCGTGTAGATCAAGTACGGACATGATTACCTCATCTTATGCCTGATAGCGCTACGCTTATCAGGCCTACAAAACCGTCGTGTCACCAGGCAAAGGGAACTTATTCCCAGAAATCACGTGCTGGATCGAGCACCGGGCGAATGATGCCCGCACGCACCGTAAAATCGCCGAAGCCTTCACCCGCTTCGCGCTCTTTCGCCCAGCGCCCAACCAGTTCGTCAATGGAATCGAGAATTTCCGCTTCCGTAATGTTTTCGCGATACATGCGTGGAATACGTGTTCCCATGCGGTTGCCGCCCAGATGCACGTTGTAACGCCCCGGGGCTTTGCCCACCAGACCCAGCTCCGCCAGCATCGCGCGGCCACAGCCGTTCGGGCAGCCGGTCACGCGCATCACGATATGCTCGTCCGGGATGCCGTGTTTTTCCAGAATCGCTTCCACTTTGTCCGTAAACGACGGCAGGAAACGCTCGGCCTCCGCCATCGCCAGCGGGCAGGTCGGGAACGACACGCAGGCCATCGAGTTTTCACGCTGCGGTTTCACCGCATTCATCAACCCGTGGTCGCGCGCCAGCTTCTCGATCTTCGCTTTCTGGCTTTCCGGCACGCTGGCAATAATCAGGTTCTGGTTAGCGGTGATACGGAAATCGCCTTTGTGGATCTTCGCGATCTCCAGTAAACCGGTTTTCAGCGGACGTCCAGGATAATCCAGGATACGACCGTTTTCGATAAACAGCGTCAGGTGCCAGTTGTTGTCGATCCCTTTCACCCAACCGATGCGATCGCCACGACCGGTGAACTCATACGGGCGGATCGGCTCAAACTTGATCCCCGCGCGGCGCTCAACCTCTTCCTTAAAGGTGTCGATACCGACGCGCTCCAGGGTATATTTGGTTTTCGCGTTTTTACGGTCGGTACGGTTACCCCAGTCACGCTGGGTCGTCACCACCGCTTCGGCCACGGCCAGGGTATGCTCCAGCGGCAGGAAGCCGAACTCGCTTGCCGTACGCGCGTAGGTTTTCTTATTACCGTGCTCAATAGACAGACCACCGCCGACCAACAGGTTAAAGCCCACCAGCTTGCCGTTTTCGGCAATCGCCACGAAGTTCATGTCGTTGGCGTGCAGATCGATATCATTCTGCGGCGGGATCACCACCGTGGTTTTAAATTTACGCGGCAGATAGGTTGCGCCGAGGATCGGTTCTTCGTCGGTGGTGGCGACCTTCTCCTGATCGAGCCAGATCTCCGCATAGGCGCGGGTGCGCGGCAGCAGATGTTCAGAGATCTTTTTCGCCCACTCGTAGGCCTCGGCGTGCAGCTCGGACTCATACGGGTTGGAGGTGCACAGCACGTTACGGTTCATGTCGTTGGCGGTCGCCAGCGCGTCCAGCCCGACGGAGTGCAACATCTGATGCACCGGCTTGACGTTCTTCTTCAGAATGCCGTGGAACTGGAAGGTCTGACGGTTGGTCAGACGGATGCTGCCGTAAATCGTGTTGTCAGCGGCGAATTTATCGATGGCTTTCCACTGGGTGGTGGTGATCACCCCGCCCGGCAGACGACAGCGCAGCAACATCGCATGGCGCGGCTCCAGCTTCTGCTCGGCGCGCTCGGCGCGAATGTCGCGGTCATCCTGCTGGTACATGCCGTGGAAACGAATCAGCAGGAAATTATCGCCGTGAAAACCGCCGGTCAGACCGTCATTCAGGTCTTCCGCGATGGTGCCGCGCAGGAAATTACTTTCACGCTTCATGCGCTCGGCGTCAGTCAGTTTGCCTTCGACCACTAAAGGCCCTGGGTATTTTTCGCTCATTAGTAGACATCTCGCTGATAACGGCGCTCAACGCGCAGCTCACTTAAAAATTCATCCGCCGCTTCGATGTCCATTGCACCGAACTCAGCAATCACTTCCAGCAATGCTTTTTCGACATCTGCGGCCATGCGCCTGGCGTCGCCGCAGACATAAATGTGGGCACCGTCATTAATCCAGCGCCACAGCTCCGCGCCCTGTTCGCGCAGTTTGTCTTGTACGTAGATTTTTTCTTTTTGATCGCGGGACCAGGCCATATCGATACGGCTCAGCACGCCTTCTTTCACGTAGCGCTGCCATTCGACCTGATAGAGGAAATCTTCGGTGAAATGCGGGTTACCGAAGAACAGCCAGTTTTTTCCTTCCGCACCTTCGGCGGCGCGCTGCTGCATAAAGGCGCGGAACGGCGCGATACCGGTGCCCGGACCAATCATAATCACCGGGGTCTGCGGGTTAGCCGGCAGGCGGAAGTTGTCGTTGTGCTCAATGAACACGCGCACTTCGCCCTCTTCTTCCACGCGGTCGGCGAGGAAGCTGGAAGCACCACCGGCGCGGGCACGGCCTTCGATGTCGTAACGCACGACGCCGACGGTCACGTGCACTTCGCTTTCAACTTCCGCCTGTGAAGAGGCGATAGAGTACAGGCGCGGTGTCAGTGGACGCAGCAGGCCGATTAATGCTTCGGCATCAAGCTGTGCCGGGGAGAAACGCACCATATCGACGATTGGCGTGGTAGCCGCATACTGCTGAAGCTGGGCTTTATCGCCCACCAGCGGCAGCAGCGATTCACTGCGCGTCAGCGTGGCGTAGTTTTCCACGATATTCGCGGTGTTGACCGTCAGCTCAAAATGCCACTCCAGCGCTTCGGCCAGCGGCAGGATTTTTCCTTCCACCGTAACCGGCTCATCCCCTTTCAGCCACAGCAGTTCAACCAGCTCTTTCACCAGAGCCGGATCGTTCTGATACCACACGCCCAGCGCGTCGCCCGGCTGATAACGCAGGCCGGAATCACCGAGATCGATTTCGATATGGCGGACATCTTTTTCCGAGTTACGACCGGTAATTTTCTGGTTCACCGACAAGGATGCCGTCAGCGGCGCTTCTTTGGTGTATGGGCTGGTATGTACTTCATTTACCGCACCGCTCGCTGCAACTTGTACAGACGGTGCTGCAGGCGCACGCGCTTTTAGTACATCAACCAACCGGGCGCGCCACTGCGCGGCAGCGGCCTGATATTCGACGTCGGCATCGACGCGATCGAGCAGACGTTCACCGCCCAGCTCAGCCAGCTTGCTGTCGAAATCTTTACCGGCCTGACAGAAAAATTCGTAAGAGGTATCGCCGAGAGCAAACACGGCGAAAGCAGTGTTATCGAGTTTCGGCGCTTTTTTCGAGAACAGGAATTTATGTAACGCCACAGCTTCTTCCGCTGGTTCGCCTTCTCCCTGAGTCGATGCCACCACAACCAGCAACTTTTCATTGGCGATTTGTTTGAATTTGTAGTCGCCGGCATTGATCAGAGTGACATTGAGCTTCGCGGCAATCAGATCATCGCGCAGGGCTTCCGCCACACGACGCGCATTGCCGGTTTGCGAGGCGGAGATAAGCGTAATCCCCGGCATTTCGGCAACAGGCGCAGGAGCCGCTGCATTCGCCCCCGGCTGCTGATTCAGCACGCCCCAAAAATAACCAGAAACCCACGCAAGCTGCGCGGGAGTGAAATCGGTCGTGGCCGCCTGAAGGCGAGCCAGTTGCTCCGGGTTTAGCGGTAGCAGAGCGGAAGGTGGGGCCTGTGTCGTCATGCGTTGTCATGTTCCAGTAAGCAAAGCTGTTTTTCGTACCCAAATGGCACCAAAAAAAGAAATGAAAATACTCTAAATAATTCGAGTTGCATGAAAGCGGCAAGTGAACGAATCCCAGGAGCTTACTGAAGTAAGTGACTGGGATAAGAGAGTGAAGCCAACACACATGCAGCTCGAAGTATGACGAGTATTAGGTTAACGGCGGGCATAGTAACAATTAAAGAAGGGATAGAAATAATAAATAACCAAATGGACTAACCTGTTTTAGTTATAGTTATTAACAGCAAAATCGATTTAATAAGCATTTGATATATCAATAGTTATTGAACATTATCTTTATGAATGGATTGTTCTGATACTCTGCGCCCTTTTAACTAATGATAAAATTTGCTCTTTACGGTACCCTACGGCGGTTTTTCGCATTCTTGAGAGTAAAAAATGTCCACCACCTTGTTTAAAGATTTCACCTTCGAAGCCGCTCACCGCCTGCCGCATGTACCGGAAGGGCATAAGTGTGGTCGCCTGCATGGTCACTCATTTATGGTGCGTCTTGAAATTACCGGTGAAGTCGATCCGCATACCGGTTGGATCATGGATTTCGCAGAGTTAAAGGCGGCGTTTAAGCCGACTTATGACAGACTTGATCACTACTATCTGAACGATATTCCAGGCTTAGAAAACCCAACCAGCGAAGTGCTGGCAAAATGGATTTGGGATCAGGTAAAACCGGTTGTCCCTCTGCTGAGCGCAGTGATGGTAAAAGAGACCTGCACAGCGGGTTGCGTGTATCGCGGCGAGTGATTGTGACTTTGCCGGATGGCGATGCGAAGCCCACCCGGCAAAATTTATCAGGCAATATTCAGGTATTTATGGGTCTGCATCGACAGACGCCAGTTACGCGCGATACAGGTATCAATGCACAGACGCGTCGCGTCTTCTTTCTGGCTGATTGGCTGTAAGGCAATGATTCGCGGCTTATCATCGCTCAACGTTGCCAGCAGTTCATCCAGCGCTTCAATATCGCGAACGCGGCCGACCGGATGTTTGATTTCATTCGCGCGCTCCAGCGCCTGTGACAGCACATCATAACCACCGCGCATATTCACCTTCGGCGATACGGTCACCCAGGTATTCGGCGTACAGCGTACTTCGTGGGTACCGCTGGTTTCAATCTGGCAGCTAAAGCCGTTCTTTTCCAGCAGGTCAGTCAGCGGCATCAGGTCATGAATGCAGGGCTCACCGCCGGTGATCACCACGTGACGGGCGGTATAGCTCTGACGCTGAATAACAGCCAGCAAATCTTCGCTGCTCGCCGCGCCCCACTTATCGCTCTCTTTCGTTTTAGCCAGGATGCTGTACAGGGAGACTTCCCGATCCTCAAGCTTATCCCAGGTGTGTTTGGTATCGCACCAGGCACAGCCAACCGGGCATCCCTGTAAACGAATAAAAATGGCGGGGACGCCGGTAAAGTAACCCTCACCTTGCAGGGTCTGGAACATCTCGTTAATCGGGTACTGCATAGCGTTCTCAATATGGGGATAAACGCTAATTATCGCAGATCCCCGCCAAAGTATCATGCCCCATCGATGCTTTACGAGGCGATCGCCGCGACAAAGCGTGCCGTTATCTGCTGCGGACGCGTGATAGCGCCTCCAACCACCACAGTATGCGCGCCTAATGCCAGGCAACGTGCGGCGCGTTCCGGGGTATCGACGTTACCTTCCGCCACAACCGGTATGGTGACCGCCGCCAACACCTCACGTAAAAAACCGCAGTCGTTTTCCGCCAGCACATGCCCGGCAGTGTCGGCGGTATAGCCATAGAGCGTGGTGCCCACGCAGTCAAAACCCAGCTGCTCGGCTGTTACCGCCTCATCGACGGTGGCGATATCCGCCATCAGCAGTACGGACGGGTAGCGGGCGCGGATTTGTGTGACCAGCTCTTCCAGCGTTTGCCCACCGGGGCGCGGTCGCGCTGTCGCATCCAGAGCAATAATTTCCGGCTCAACGGTCATCAGTTCATCCACTTCCTGCAGGGTGGCCGTGATAAATACATCGCTGCCCGGATAATCGCGCTTGATAATCCCTATTACCGGCAGGGAGACGCTCTCTTTGATCGCGCGAATATCTACCACGCTGTTCGCACGGATACCTGCCGCACCGCCCTGCGCTGCCGCCAGCGCCATACGCGACATAATAAACGGGCTGTGCAGGGGTTCATTTTCCAGCGCCTGGCAGGAGACAATTAATTTACCTTTCAGGGAATCCAGTACAGTTTTCATCACGATAAGATCTCTTCGACTTCATTTTTAATGATGGTGACATGCGGGCCATAAATCACCTGAACACCGTTGCCGCGAATAATTACGCCGCGCGCTCCGGTCGCTTTCAGCGCAGCTTCATCAACCTTGCTGCTCTCTTTCACCGTCACGCGTAAGCGTGTGGCGCAACAGTCCACCTCTTCCAGATTCTCTTTGCCTCCCAGCCCGGCGATGACTGCCGCTGCGCGTTCGCTCTGAGGCAGACCGGACTCCACTTGGGCAGCGCTCTCACGCCCCGGCGTCAGCCAGTTAAAGCGGTTAATCAAATAACGGAAGGTGAAGTAGTAAAGAAAGAACCACGGCACCCCAACCAGAGGGACGTACATCCAGTTGGTTTTCGCTTCCCCCTGTAGCACGCCGAAGAGGAGGAAATCGATCAGTCCCCCCGAAAAGGTTTGCCCAATAGTGATATGTAAAATATGCGCCATCATAAACGCCAGACCATCGAAGAAGGCGTGAATGACATATAACACCGGAGCCACAAACAGGAAGGAGAACTCAATAGGCTCAGTGATGCCGGTCAGGAAAGAGGTCAGGGCCGCTGATAGCAACAGTCCGGCGACAAGCTTTCTGTTCTCCGGTTTTGCCGTGTGGTACATCGCCAGGCATGCGCCAAGCAGGCCAAACATCATGGTGATAAAGCGCCCGGACATAAAGCGCGAGGTACCGGCATAAAACTGCTGCGTATTCGGATCGGCAAGTTGGGCAAAGAAAATACGCTGGGTGCCTTCGACCAGTTGACCGTTGACGATTTCGCTCCCGCCCAGCGCCGTTGTCCAGAACGGCAAATAAAAGATATGGTGTAAACCCAGTGGGCCAAGCATACGCAGAATGAAACCGTACAGTAGCGTCCCCAGATAGCCCGTCGCATCCACCAGACCGCCCAGTCCAAAAATGAGCTTCTGGAAATGCGGCCACACCACCGTCATGATCGCCCCCACCACAATCGCGGCAAGCGAGCTGATAATCGGTACAAAACGCGAACCACTGAAAAAGCCAAGAAACTGAGGGAGTGAGACTTTATTGAAACGGCTATGCAGCGCGCAGGTGACCAGACCAATCACGACCCCACCAAAAACGCCCGTTTCCAGCGTCTGAATGCCCAGCGTCATTCCCTGGCCCACAGCACCTGGATTCTCGTGCGCCAGCGTTCCGTTGAGCGTTAATAAAGCATTGATGGTGGCATTCATCACCAGAAAAGCCAGCAATGCCGCAAGGCCCGCCGTGCCTTTATCCGTTTTCGCCAGTCCCACGGCAACACCAACCGCAAAAAGCACCGACAGGTTGGCAAACACGATAGAACCCGCGCTGGTCATGATCGTGAAGATTGCCTGCAGCCAGTCGACATTCAAGAATGGGTAGGCCGTCAGCGTATTGGGATTCGACAAAGCCCCACCAATCCCCAACAACAACCCCGCTGCGGGCAATACCGCAATCGGCAGCATGAACGATTTGCCGAACCGCTGCGCTTTTTCAAACCATGCGCCTGACGAAGCGCCGCTAAATATTTGCATCATTTTTTCATCTCCCCGATCATTGATGAAAATTTTTACCATAATTAATTTTAAAAATGAAAATTACCATCAAAAACCAGGACACCGATCATACTTTTTTAAAATGACTGGCATCTCTCCCCTGCTTTCCGCCACACTATCGGCAGAGAAACGCATTAAGGATTTTGCATGTCAGAAAATGAAAACCTGCTGCTGAGATTGCGCCAGGGCGTTGATGGATATAGTCGAACTCAACAAAAGCTGGGAGAGTTTGTGCTTAGCGATCCGGCAAGAGTGGTCTATCTGACGATTACCGAACTGGCGCGTGAAAGCGACACCAGCGAGGCGAGCGTCACGCGTCTGTGCCGTACGCTGGGGTGTAAGGGCTATAACGAATTTAAGATGGCGCTGGCACTCGATCTCCGGCAAGGAGAGCCGGTAGAGCACAGCGGTGATGAGATTGACAATGTGGTCAATGAATCCGTGCAAGCGCTGCAGGACACGGCAAAATTACTCGACAGAACATTACTGGAAGCAGCCGCTCTGGCGCTGCATCAGGCTCAGTCGGTACAAATTTATGGCGTAGCGGCCAGCGCTATTCTGGGGGAATATTTACATTACAAACTCCTGCGCCTCGGCAAACCCGCGCAATTGTTCAGCGACATGCACCGTGCTGCTATGAACGCTACAACGCTAAGCAAAGATACGCTGGTAGTGGCGATATCCAGTTCGGGATCCACGCGCGATCTGCTGCATGTCGTAAAGCTGGCGCGTAAGCAAGGCGTACGCGTACTGGCGCTAAGTAATACACCGCGTAGTCCACTGGCATCGCTGAGTGATATTCAACTGGTCGCAGCCAAACCAGAAGGTCCGTTGAGCGCCGGCGCGCTAAACGCCAAGGTGGGTGTCATGCTGTTAGTGGAACTGCTCACCACGTCGCTGATTGGACTGGATGAAAAGTACAGCGATGTGAGCCAGCAAACGGCGAGTGCGACCTTACCACTACTACTTTAAAGGCATAAAAAAACCCGCCGCAGCGGGTTTTTACGTTAAGAGTTAAAGAACAGGATTACGCCTGACCTTTGATCTCTTTACGACCGTTGTACGGAGCTTGTTCGCCCAGCGCTTCTTCGATACGAATCAGCTGGTTGTACTTAGCTACGCGGTCAGAACGGCTCATAGAACCGGTTTTGATCTGGCCTGCAGCGGTACCAACAGCCAGGTCAGCGATGGTAGCGTCTTCAGTTTCGCCAGAACGGTGAGAGATGACAGCGGTGTAGCCAGCGTCTTTCGCCATTTTGATCGCAGCCAGAGTTTCGGTCAGAGAACCGATCTGGTTGAATTTGATCAGGATGGAGTTAACGATGCCTTTTTCGATGCCTTCTTTCAGGATTTTGGTGTTGGTTACGAACAGATCGTCACCAACCAGCTGGATTTTGTCGCCCAGAACTTTAGTCTGGTATGCGAAACCGTCCCAGTCAGACTCGTCCAGACCATCTTCGATGGACACGATCGGGTACTGTTTGGTCAGTTCTTCCAGGAAGTGGGTGAATTCTTCGGAGGTGAACGCTTTGT
>OIER01001532.1_pt1 | contig 11128 bp, 11 predicted proteins | sample 1581801 | NCBI WGS metagenome assembly OIER01 (sample SAMN03281006, study PRJEB24777) | human gut metagenome | isolation source: fecal sample PR165 from 1 month old male Malay infant, vaginally delivered... | reverse complement strand
TCTGACGGCGCTTACTGCTGAATTCACTGTCGGCGAAGGTAAGTTGATGACTCATGATGAACCCTGTTCCATGGCTCCAGATGACAAACATGATCTCATATCAGGGACTTGTTCGCACCTTCCCTAAAATTATCAGAGCATCGACGTACAGAACGAGAATATCGTATCTCTGTCGTGACGGGAAAGTCTGGGGGATGACTGTACAGATCGTTTTTGCCACATACCTTAACGGGGCAAGTGGTGCAATCCTGGTTGTGTCTGACAGGTTTGTCCTGCTCGATGAGATCCTCTGTGCGCACCAGGCGCTAACCGGCTGCCGTAATGTCAGGCAAAGGAAGGCGAGTGTTTCTTCATGATGGACAGATGAAAACATGGTGGCCATCCGTTTTCTTGTCAGTAATGATTATTATTGCATTGATGGCGATTTATTATTCATCAGGTGATGCGGCAGACGGGAATTAATAATAGCCTGATCATTATCAGACTTGTTATTATCGGATGCCCACTGGTAATAATAATCAGTTACGGTATTAATGGTACCGGTTTAATTCTCTGTGTAACGGTTAAAAAATTGTATGACGTCTGTCAAAAACTGTGGATAAAATGATTTTTTCTATGGACATAAATGAAATTTACCCCGAAAATTAAATTGCAGGGAAGGAATAAATCAGTGAACAATTCTGTTGGCCGGGAATGGTGATGTCGCATCATCCCGGTTCTTTTATGATTTGAGTTGTGCTCCGGATCAAATTTATTGTCCGTAGTGCGTGTTATAAGCATGGAAAGGTTACATTTCTAAAAATTATAACGCTGACCTGGGGACCGGGAATATGTATTCATTTATCGCACGCCAGCCTATTTTTGACACAAAAATGCAGACCGTCGCTTATGAGCTGCTTTTCAGGGACGGAATGAACAATGCCTTTCCCGATGTTTCACCAGAATACGCCACGTCCAGAATGATTTCTGACCAGTTTTTATGCATCCCTGTTCCCCGTATAGCCAACAATCACAGTTCTTTTATTAATGTGCCGCACCAGATGATCATTAACGGACTGGGCGATACGCTGCCGAATGAAAAAGTGGTCATCGAAATTCTGGAAAATGCAGTCCCGGATGATGCGCTTTTCTGTGCCGTAAAGGATATGCACGACAGGGGTTACCAGCTTGCGCTCGATGATTTCACGATGGATGATGAATGGGACCGCTTTATGCAGTATATTTCTGTCATCAAATTTGATGTCAGAGACAATGACTATGAAGATATCCGGCAATATATCCACAGAAAAAGTCAGCTTCTGCAGGGCATAAAATTCCTTGCTGAAAAAGTGGAAACAAGGGACGAGTTTGAGCTTTACAGCCGGGCGGGTTTCGCGCTTTTCCAGGGATTTTTCTTCAGTCGCCCGGAAATCCTCAGAAATAAATGCCTTTCCCAGAACCCCCTGCCACTCTCCAGGCTGATGATGGAGGTGAACAGGGAAAACCCGGACTTTGCCGCGGTCGAACGTCTGCTTAAAACCGATCTGACGCTGTCATATAAAATCATGCGCTACGTCAGAAACATGCTGTTTAAATCACATGGCATAATTCAGGCGGACAATCTTACCCTGAAAGAAATGCTGATGTATCTGGGGGGCAAAGAACTCCGGCGGTTTGTTGCGGTGGCCGCCCTTTCAAATATGGGGCGTTCCGGCATCAGTGAACTTTATCATCTGAGCATGGTTCGCGGAAAATTCTGCGAATTAATTGCCGGAAAAATAAATAATGTTTCATTATCCTATAACGCATTTATATGCGGTCTGTTTTCATTGCTGGATGTCATTCTTGAACTCCCCATGGACGATTTAATTAAACAGATTTCAATCCCGCAAAACGTAACTGCCGCGCTTTGTGAACATAAAGGTGAACTTTTTGACATACTGACCCTGTCGTTATGTTATGAGAAACTTAACTGGGAGGAAACCGCGAAAATATGTAATACCCTCAATATCAGCGAGTTCACTGTTATAGAAACCATGCAGGCCGCAACAAAATGGGCGGACGAGCTCGCCGTCTGTTAAGGATATTTATCACAAGACAAATCGGTAATGCTGCCAACTTACTGATTTAGTGTATGATGGTGATTTTAAGGTGCTTGCGTGGCTTCCATTTCCATCAGATGTCCCACTTGTTCAGCTACCGAAGGCGTCGTGCGTAACGGTAAAAGCACTGCCGGACATCAGCGCTATCTCTGCTCTCACTGCCGTAAAACATGGCAAATCAGCTTCACTTACACCGCCTCTCAACCCGGTACACATCAGAAAATCATTGATATGGCTATGAATGGGGTTGGGTGCCGTGCCAGTGCCCGCATTATGGGCGTTGGCCTCAACACGATTTTACGGCACTTAAAAAACTCAGGCCGGAGCCGGTAACATCGCGCATACAACCGGGCAGTGACGTCATTGTCTGCGCGGAAATGGACGAACAGTGGGGCTACGTCGGGGCTAAATCACGTCAGCGCTGGTTATTTTACGCCTATGACAGGATGCGCAGGACGGTGGTGGCACACGTCTTTGGTGAGCGTACTCTGGCCACACTGGAGCGTCTTCTGGAGCTGCTGTCGGTCTTTGATGTGGTGGTATGGATGACGGATGGCTGGCCGCTTTATGAATCACGCCTGAAGGGAAAGCTGCACGTTATCAGCAAGCGTTACACTCAGCGCATTGAGCGACATAACCTGAATCTGAGACAACATCTGGCAAGGCTGGGACGGAAGTCACTGTCGTTCTCAAAATCGCTGGAGCTGCATGACAAGGTCATCGGGCATTATCTGAACATAAAACACTATCAGTAAGTTGGAGTCATTACCGAAGTTGATTATGAATATGAAAATTACACTGAGTGTTTTATTTGAGGCTCTCATAATCCTTGGGCATGACAGAGTCTGGATGGAAGAATCGGAGTTTGAGCACATATACGGATACGGCTGCTACCGTGAGATACACACTTGGGACGATCGCACAGTTGCCTGGTGGGATGATGCTGATGACACATGGTATCTGTCCACAGAAGTCGATGTGATAACTCCTTTCCTTGGCCCTCTCCCAAAGAAAGAAGGAGAGCTCTCCGAGGAAAAATGCTTCCAGTTAATGACTCTTGGTCGCTACTGATAGCCGACAGCAGCATTTAATGAGTGGTCGGCTGGACACCCTCTGGCGGCCACATGTCACTCGATAGTGTAGTCCGGCGGGATTTCTCCCTGAAGATGATCCAGACATTAACGTAAAGGATACAGGAACGATGTGTAAACTGACCGGTTTTATAATGGGGCTGACGATCCTGCTGGGTGTGACTGCACGGGATGCAGGGGCGGCAACGCTCAGTGAAATGCGGATGGTTAATGCCAGTCAGAAACCCGGGATGGTGATTATCTGCAGCCGGACCTCGGAGATTCCGCAGAAAGGTGAATCCCCCGTTCGTATAGAAAGTCTCCTCAGGGGCGTGGTACTGCAGAACGACGGTGATCGCATGATGTTTGACGTGACCTATACACAGCGAAACGCTGAAGAGAGTATTCCTTTTCGTACGGAAAAATACCGGCTGACCACTGAGCTGGAAGCCACCCGCCAGAAAATGGCCATCGATCCTGAGACGATAGAACTATCGCTTCCGCGTGCCCGCGGTCTTGAAGAAACTTTTCTCGCGGAGATGAAAGCAAGCCCGGTTTCGTTTGAAGATTACACCAATTACCGTGTCAAATCTGCTACCGAGTATCTGATCCTGCCGGGTCCGGCATCCCCGGATGCACCGGTGATGCACTGCACACTCTAATGACAATGGTGACATAACATGATGCCAGCACTGCCAGGCCATAGCGGGGCTTTTTCCTCTGCTCAGCTGCCGGTGGCCATCGATTACCCGGCCGCGCTGGCACTGCGCCAGATGGCGCTCGTTCAGGACGAACTGCCGAAATACCTGCTGGCGCCGGAAGTGAGCGCCCTGCTCCACTACGTGCCCGATCTTCACCGTAAGATGCTGCTGACCACCCTGTGGAACACCGGCGCCCGTATTAACGAAGCACTGGCCCTGACCCGGAGTGATTTTTCCCTGGCCCCGCCCTACCCGTTCGTGCAACTGGCAACCCTCAAACAGCGGGTGGAGAAAGCGGCCCGAACGGCCGGCCGTGCTCCGGCCGGCAGCCAGCCTCATCGTAACGTTCCGCTTTCCGATCCGCAGTATGCCCGCCAGCTGGAAATGATGGTGGCCACCCTGAAAATACCGCTGGAACGCCGGAATAAGCGCACCGGCAGAACAGAAAAGGTGCGCATCTGGGAGATCACCGACCGTACCGTTCGCACCTGGCTGGGCGAAGCTGTTGAAGCGGCAGCCGCCGACGGGGTGACGTTCTCCGTGCCGGTGACCCCGCACACATTCCGCCATTCCTACGCGATGCACATGCTGTATGCCGGAATTCCGCTGAAGGTGCTGCAGAGCCTGATGGGGCACAAGTCGATCAGCTCGACGGAAGTCTATACAAAGGTATTTGCGCTCGATGTTGCTGCAAGGCATCGTGTGCAATTTTCAATGGCAGAGGCTGATGCTGTTGCCATGCTGAAAAAAAGATAACTAAATTTGTCAAAATTTACAGACAGTTGTAATGACATCCACTTATTCGATAATAAATTAATCTTGCGTTACGTGAAAACTGACAGGGGTCCAGGCTGTACCAGGCCGGAATTCACGTAACGCACTTTACGTCTTCTTCATTACTTACCTTTTCGTTCCGATCCTGTTCATCCCTGCATTGCCCCCTTTTCTTCATAACGCATTTCACTGTTGCCGAAAGCCCATGGGGTCGACTTTGCGACCGCGGCCGCACTCAGAAGGATGGCCACTTTAACCGGCGCCACCCTGGCGTACCTACTCGTCCCCGAAGTGAGAGCCCTACTCTTCTATATGCCGGATCTTCACCATTAAATGCTGTTCTCTACTTTCTGGAACACGGGAGTGCGGATCAGTGAATCCCGGACGCTGCCCCCGGAATCCTTTGATCTCGGTGGGTTAAGACCCTTTGTGAAAGTACTGGGCTAAGGGCATCCGCCCTGACGAACAATATTGACTAAGTGATGAAAGTAAACATATCGCAGTGAAGATGTTGAGCAGACTGCCCGCTCTTCCACACACCGCAGTCAATATCAATACTCCGGTAGGCCTATCCGCATATCGCAGTCAAGGCAAGCAAAACCTAAACGGAATGATGAATCAGTATAAATTGACTGTGGTATGCGCTCTGCATACCACAGTCAACAAACTCTAAAACGGCATTCCTCAGTCATTTCCCGGTTTCACGCTGGCGAGCGCTTTTGCTAGTTTCTGAGGATCAATACCTGCAGCCTTCAGGGCTTTAATAACTTCGTCATAGTTCTGCTCAGGTACTTCCTCTTCCGGCTCACGGGGAACAACGACCTTGCTACTGATGAGTTTCGGATTACGGTAATGCACGCTGAAGTAGGTGGCCCGGCCGCGTTTGAATTCGGTGTAATCCAGATAGCCGATATCCTTCAGCTGCGCCATGGCTTTGCGCACCGTGTGGTTCTGCGTGTAGAGGTTAGACGTCAGGTTGAGTCTGTCTCGCATGCGCTTCATGGAGATGGGGGCCGGATTCTGTGGCAGACTTTCAATGTAGGTATAGAGTGCCTGTGCGGACTCCTTGCGCTGCAGGGCATCAATGGCTTTCAGACGCAACAGGACCCGCCTGTCCATCTGATAAAGCTCAAAGAGCTTGGGCTCTGCCCTGATCTCCACGACATCGGCAGTGATGTCGTAATAGGCAGACTGAACCAGGTGCGTAGTCCACCCTTTCGTTTCACTCTGAAACTTGAGGGTTACGGATGCCAGCTTGAACAGGGAGTTGCTTATCCTGTCACGCATTTTCTTATTAGAGCGCCGGGAGTCAAAGCCACACATTTTAACAAACTCAACAAAAGACAGCTTGAGCGTGTCATCCTTAACGCCAAAATCATACATTGAACGGATGATTCCAAGCCAGACTTTGAAGTCCGTATCCATATCGAGGCGCGATCCGGTGATCCTGACATCGGTATACCCTTCACTCCGGGCAATGGACAGCTGTACGAGCTCCTCAGTCGCATCCGTGACGTTTTTGCGGTTCGTCTTACTCCTAGAGGTCGATTTGAGGGTAGGAACGAACAGACCAAGCCTCATGAGCGCAACAGGCTGAACAGTACTGGCGCTGTTGACATCCAGCTTAACAACTTCACCCGTTGTCTTATTAACCTCCTGAAGATTCAGGGGTAACTCATTATTTTCCATAGCCATTTTATTAACCCGCGGTTATCCACAAACGAAAGTATATACGCATATCACAGTCAACGGAAATACATACCCCAGTTAATACAATTGCATACCGCAATAGTTGATCTCGCACACAACAGTCAACATACCACACACCACAGTTAATGAAGATAGTCTCCAGGCTCAGGCGTAGCGGGGCGCTAAACGATCCGGGGATCTCTTTTTGATCTCAACATGATCTCCTTAAGGATCAATTACTGGATCGAAATATGGAATAACAGCCAGCATCCAATACATATGGACCACTGACATGACACAATGTGAATCTTGGTACAACAACCCAGTAATACAACACCAGGAAAGGCAATAGTCTTGACTGTGATATGCAGAAAAATGCATGTCATTACTCTTCCCTATTCCTATTCAGCTTCATACCGCAGTCAATAATCTGCATACTATAGTCAATTCCTTACCATTCAGTTCCTTCCAGTGGAGCTTCGTTAGCTTCAGAGCGTCAGCCACACCTTGTTAGTACGGAGTAATTCCGCTTCCTCGACGCATGCGCCTACGCGCGCATACTTTCTGCGGCGAGCGGATGATATTGACTGAAGCATGCGGCAGCCTTTCAGGCGGATGCTGAACTGAACAAGACTATATTTTGATCGGCTTTGCAATATTTAAGACGGTTTGCAACTTTAATGTTGCTTTGCGCCTTTTACCAAGATTTAATAGATTAATGCAAAGATAATAATAAGGAACAAAGAATGGGACTGATGGAAACGCTTGACCAGTGCATTACGGCCGGTCATGAAATGACGAAAGCTATCGCGATTGCACAGTTTAACGATGATAGCCCGGAAGCCAGGAAAATTACCCGTCGCTGGCGTGTGGGTGAGGCCGCCGATCTGATTGGCGTTTCTTCTCAGGCAATCCGTGATGCAGAAAAAGCAGGACGCCTTCCCCATCCTGATATGGAAATGCGTGGACGTGTAGAGCAGCGGGTGGGCTACACCATTGAACAAATCAACCATATGCGGGATGTATTTGGCACCCGTCTGCGCCGTCCTGATGACAGCGTTCCGCCCGTCATCGCGGTGGCAGCACATAAAGGGGGTGTCTATAAGACATCTGTATCTGTACATTTGGCACAGGACCTGGCGCTGAAAGGGCTGCGAGTACTGCTTGTCGAAGGGAACGATCCTCAAGGCACAGCCTCCATGTACCACGGCTGGGTCCCTGATTTGCATATCCATGCCGAAGACACACTGCTGCCTTTTTATCTTGGTGAGCGCGATGATGCAGCCTATGCCGTCAAAGCCACCTGCTGGCCGGGTCTCGACATCATACCTTCATGCCTGGCTCTGCACCGCATTGAGACAGAACTAATGGGAAGGTTTGACAACGGGAAACTGCCGACAGAACCTCATATGATGCTTCGCCTGGCCATCGAAACAGTGGCCCATGATTATGATGTCATTGTTATCGACAGTGCACCGAACCTCGGTATTGGTACCATCAATGTCGTCTGTGCTGCAGATGTACTCATCGTGCCAACGCCAGCAGAGTTATTTGATTACACCTCTGCCCTTCAGTTTTTTGACATGCTGCGCGACCTGTTAAAAAACGTGGACCTGCAGGGTTTTGAACCTGACGTTAGAATTCTTCTGACCAAGTACAGCAATAACAATGGCTCACAGTCACCCTGGATGGAAGAACAGATCCGCGATGCCTGGGGAAGCATGGTACTGAAAAACGTTGTTCGCGAGACCGACGAAGTCGGTAAAGGTCAGATCCGTATGAGAACGGTGTTTGAGCAGGCTATCGATCAGCGCTCATCTACAGGAGCCTGGCGAAATGCGCTGTCTATCTGGGAGCCTGTCTGTAATGAAATTTTTGATCGCCTGATTAAACCTCGCTGGGAGATCAGATAATGAAACGTGCACCAGTCATTCCAAAACATACCGTAAAAGATATCCGCCCCGAAACTGAACCTTCAGCGGCACCCGCTGCACCGATGGTTGATTCATTAATTGCACGGGTTGGAGCCATGGCCCGCGGGAATACCATTCTGCTTCCGGTTTGTGGCCGGGAAGTGAAATTTATTCTGGAAGCGATCCCGGGCGAGAGTGTCGAGGCGGCATCAAGAGTCTGGTCAGGTAATGAACGTGACCAGGAACTACTGACCGAAGACGCGCTTGATGATCTGATTCCCTCTTTTATGCTGAGTGGTCAACAGACGCCTGCGTTTGGACGAAGGGTAGAAGGTGTCATTGAAATTGCTGATGGTAGTCGCCGTCGTAAAGCCGCCATACTGACATCATCAGATTATCGTGTTCTCGTCGGGGATCTCGATGACGAACAGATGATGGCTTTATCACGGCTGGGTAATGATTATCGTCCTGTCAGCGCTTATGAACGGGGCAACCGTTATGCACAGCGGTTGGAAAATGATTTTAACGGCAATATCTCTGCTCTGGCTGAAGCTGAGAATATTTCCCGTAAAATCATCACGCGTTGCATCAACACGGCCCATTTGCCAAAATCAGTGGTTGCCCTGTTTACTCATCCTGGTGAACTTTCCGCCCGCTCTGGGGAGACGCTGTACAAAGCATTTTCGGGAAAAGAAGCTTTATTGTTGCAACGGACACAACAGCTTCATGAGCAAAAGAAAGCGGGAGTTATCTTTGAATCCGAGGAAGTTATTGGTTTACTGACGGATGTTCTGAAAGAGCCATCAGGTAAAAAAGTAAACCTTAATACCCGTCATCAATTTGTACCTGGTGCGACAGCCCTATACAAAGGCGATAAGGTGATTTTTAATCTCGATAAATCTCGTTTGCCTGCCGAGTGTATCGAGAAGATAGAAAGTATACTGCGCGACTTACAAAAAGTTTAGCCTGTTTAATGATACACGCGAGAGTCTTCATTAATTTCCAATATCCTTAATGCGTTACATGCTGCTTCGGAATATATACATCCGAAGCAGTTATTTTCTGCACTATAGCCCAGTGTTGTTAAAAAGATCTGTTTACTTCTCCCAACCTGATTGTTACCACAATCTAAAGATCCAGTTTTTTCTAGTTTTCCTTAACTAGTTCCGCAGTTCACCCCTCAACCTGCATATCAGAACTCAGACGGTAACCCATCCCGGAATACTGATTTCATACACCAGATTAACTGGGACCACGGTCCCACTTCCTACTTGCGTGTCAGAACTCACCCGTCAAGCCCGCTTGGAATATCGATTCCACACGCCGGATTTAACTGGGACCACGGTCCCACCTCCTACTTGCGTGTCAGAACTCATCCTTCAACCCCGCCTGGAATATCGATTCCACACGCCGGATTTAACTGGGACCATGGTCCCACTCTATTCAGCTGTTTCTATCACAATACAGATTTTGAGATTGTTAGTGTGATTCCTGTATTAGGTGCGTAAGAAGATTATGTTCGTTTTGTTCCCTGGTGCTTCCTCGCTCACTCGCGGGCTTCGCCCTGTCGTTCGGCTGCGGCGAGCACTACTGGATCTCTCAGAAAAGCAGAATTTATCTGATCCTCGCAACGGGAATATCTTTCCAGCGGGTGGTGTACGCAGGGGAGAGCATATCGCGTTTCATTTGCCATGATGGCGCTATCCCTCGCCCGGCAAACCAGATCTGTCCCAGACCGGAATGATTAATGCCATCGAGAACCTTCATCAGCTCAGAGCTGTGAGGACGTGGCGGACGTTCGTCGAACAGCTGCAGCTGCGAAACGCCGGAGCCGGTGAAGTCATTCAGCATCACACCGGCTTTGGCATACAGGTGCCCATCCTTCCAGATACGCTCCAGAGCCGTTGTGGCGGCCGCAATAATGTCCCGGGTGTCCTGAGTGGGTGTAAGCAGTTTCTCCGTGGCCACGTTGCCGTAGTAAGGCTCTTTAACGGCGAACGGAGACGTTTTGATGAAAACGGAAATATGCCGGCAGTACTGGCGCTCTTTCCGCAGCTTTTCAGAGGCCCGCTCTGCGTACTGACAGACAGCCTGGCGGAGCGAATCGTACTCCGTGATTTTCTCTCCAAAGCTGCGGCTGCAGACGATCTGCTGTTTCGTCGGTGGTGCTTCCTCAAGCGACATGCAGCTTTCCCCGTTCAGTTCGCGTACTGTTCGCTCGAGAACGACGGAGAAATTTTTGCGTATAAAGGCCGGGTTCGTCAGGGCCAGATCGAGCGCGGTCCTGATACCCAGTACATTAAGTTTGCGTGCAATACGGTTTCCCACGCCCCAGATCTCTTCGACCGGCTGCAGTGAAAGCAGTTTCCGCGTTCGCTGAGGATTCTCCCTGGTCAGGGCGAGCACACCACGAAACTGTTTCCACTCCTTTGAGGCCCACTGGGCTGATTTTGCCAGGGTTTTCGTCGGCCCGGCACCCACGCCGATGGTCAGACGGGTACAGTCATACACGTGCTGGCGCAGCTGCCGGCCGAAGTCCTCCAGGTCCATGCAGTGCTCAACGCCGGTCAGGTCGAGGAACATCTCGTCAATCGAATACTGTTCCACCCTTGGGGCCAGCTCCTCCAGGCAGCTCATCACGCGCGCTGACATCGAGGCATTTATGTGGAATAGAAAATCAATATAAATAATGCATGCTTTAAAAGATTACTATGAACTAAAAACATACGTCCGAAATTGTTACCATATCTCAAGATTCACAACTAATAATTTCGGGTAATGACTCCAACTTACTGATAGTGTTTTATGTTCAGATAATGCCCGATGACCTTGTCATGCAGCTCCACCGATTTTGAGAACGACAGTGACTTCCGTCCCAGCCTTGCCAGATGTTGTCTCAG
>OIER01001513.1_pt1 | contig 11252 bp, 10 predicted proteins | sample 1581801 | NCBI WGS metagenome assembly OIER01 (sample SAMN03281006, study PRJEB24777) | human gut metagenome | isolation source: fecal sample PR165 from 1 month old male Malay infant, vaginally delivered... | reverse complement strand
AAGAGATCCTGAAACTGTCTGAAGTGTTCAAACAGTTCCGCCTGGTGCCAAAACAGTTCGACTACCTGGTGAACAGCATGCGCGTGATGATGGATCGCGTACGTACCCAGGAACGCATCATCATGAAACTGTGCGTTGAGCAGTGCAAAATGCCGAAGAAGAACTTCATCACCCTCTTCACCGGCAACGAAACCAGCGAAACCTGGTTCAACGCAGCTATCGCGATGAACAAGCCGTGGTCTGAAAAACTGCACGACGTGAAAGAAGACGTGTATCGCGGCCTGCAGAAACTGCAGCAGATTGAAGAAGAGACTGGCCTGACCATCGAGCAGGTTAAAGACATCAACCGTCGTATGTCCATTGGTGAAGCGAAAGCCCGCCGTGCGAAGAAAGAGATGGTTGAAGCAAACTTACGTCTGGTTATCTCTATCGCCAAGAAATACACCAACCGTGGTCTGCAGTTCCTGGATCTGATTCAGGAAGGCAACATCGGTCTGATGAAGGCGGTAGATAAGTTCGAATACCGTCGTGGTTACAAGTTCTCCACCTACGCAACCTGGTGGATCCGTCAGGCTATCACCCGCTCTATCGCGGATCAGGCGCGCACCATTCGTATTCCGGTGCATATGATTGAGACCATCAACAAGCTCAACCGTATTTCCCGCCAGATGCTGCAGGAGATGGGTCGTGAGCCGACGCCGGAAGAGCTGGCCGAGCGCATGCTGATGCCGGAGGACAAGATCCGTAAAGTGCTGAAGATCGCCAAAGAGCCAATCTCCATGGAAACACCTATCGGTGATGATGAAGATTCGCATCTGGGAGATTTCATCGAGGATACCACCCTCGAGCTGCCGCTGGACTCTGCCACCACCGAGAGCCTGCGTGCCGCCACGCACGACGTGCTGGCCGGCCTGACCGCCCGTGAAGCGAAAGTGCTGCGTATGCGTTTCGGTATCGATATGAACACCGACCACACGCTGGAAGAAGTGGGTAAACAGTTCGACGTAACCCGCGAACGTATCCGTCAGATCGAAGCGAAGGCGCTGCGTAAGCTGCGTCACCCAAGCCGCTCTGAAGTGCTGCGTAGCTTCCTGGACGACTAACCCAGGTAAACAGCAAAAAGCTCCCAATCGGGAGCTTTTTTTTTGTTTATTTCCTCTCCCAGGGTGAGGGCATCAGGCCGCAGAGAATTAAAGCCCCCGCACCATCAGCGCCTCATCCAGTTCCCGATAGGCCTCTACCAGCTTGTCCAGCGTCGCCCTGTTCAGCCCGCTCGGATTCGGCAGCACCCACACCTGCGTCACACCGATGGTGATAGCCTGCTTGCCCCACTGCGCCCCACGCTGGCTGAATGCCTGCTCGTAGGCCTGTTTACCGAGGATCGCCAGCGCGGCGGGCTGATAATCTTCAATCTTCTTGATCAGCTCCCGGCCGCCACTGCGCAACTCATGCAGGTTGACTTCGCTCGCCTGTACCGTCGGGCGCTCAACCAGCATTGTAATGCCGCAGCGCGTATCCAGCAGGTGCTGTTCCTCTTCAGGCCTGAGTAACCTGTCGGTAAACCCGGCCTGATAGATCACCTTCCAGAAGCGATTTCCCGGATGGGCAAAGTGAAAACCGGTGTGCGCCGAGGACTTGCCCGGGTTAATGCCGCAGAACACCACCCGCAGTCCTGGGGCCAGAATATCGTTGATCATCGTTACTCCCGCTCAATACATCGTCAGGGAAGTATAAAGGATTGATTATGCGTTGTTTATAAAAACAGCAGGCAGGTGTGAATGGCTGGATTGCTGAGGGGAGTTACTTTATAATTCACCGCCACGGCCCCTTAGCTCAGTGGTTAGAGCAGGCGACTCATAATCGCTTGGTCGCTGGTTCAAGTCCAGCAGGGGCCACCAAATTTTAGCTTTAAAATCATATAATTAAGCCACTCTAGCGAGTGGCTTTTTTGTTTGTGGTTTCATCATTGGCAGCAAAATGGCAGCAGGAAATAAGCTGCCACTAATAAAAAACCCGCCGAAGCGGGTTATTTAGTCAAAAATTCATGTGTCCCTGACCACTGCTTAAAGGGTGCGGAGGCACATGATCGACCTGTCCGGGTGTTACGATAAAGCGCACTACGGTTTCATGAGTAACAAAAGTGGTTCCACAGTTAATGTTTTGGCACTGGCAATAACGTTCTTTCGTATTATCTGATACACGAAAGCTACTGCGAGTATGTGCCGCGTGTCCGCATTTCGGACAATTCATCATATCCGTTTCTCCCCAAGTCATCACCCGCAATCCCATAATGATACACGAACATCCGTTTTGTGAACATTCTCATTCCATTTCTAAATCATCAATCCTTACCTCAAGCTCCAGAGTCGTAGTGAAACCATTATCTGCACTGACACTATGCGTCAGCGTGGTAATGGTCCATTCGGCATCATCAATCGGCTGTTTAAAGCCGCTCACCTTCACCGGCATTTCGGTATACAGATCTGCCCTACCCTCTGCGAGCTGCAGGGAGAATGTTGCAACCCCGCGCTGCAGACGCTCCCACTGCATCTTTGCCGCTCGCTCTGCATTGCTGCGGTTTGCATAAGTTCTGTTGAGGACCAGCACGTTTTCATCCGTTCCAACTAGGTAATCTCCCTGTTTTGCTTCCGGCTCCTTTGCCACGGTGGTTTTCTTTCGACGGCGCTTTACCTTTGCTGCCTCTTTTTTCTTTGGCTCACGGGTATGGAGCCAACTGGCAATCACCCCCGTATAGGCATCGCGATCGGCCAGGGTAAAACGATGACCGTCACCGGCCTGGCGGGTTATGGTGATAACCGGCAGCGGCTTACCGCTTGCCGTTCTGCCCTGCCCCTGGCGGATAAACAACAGATTGCCGTCCTTAACTGAGGCTATCGCTCCATACTGCCGCGCCAGCTTCATCAGGAAACTCGCATCGCTCTCGTTGGTCTGGTCAAGATGATCCACAGGCTTGTCCATCAGGTCCTGGCCCAGCGCCATCTTTAATTTATGCCTGGCGGCGATTTCCTTCACGACTTCGCCCACCGTTGTCTGGTGCCAGGACTTTTCACGCCGCGTGTTAAGGGTTTCACGGAAATCTGCGCTACGCGCGCGAATTGTGAGACGGTCAGGCGCGCCGCTGTGCTCAATCTCATCGACAGTAAAGGCCCCTTTCGGAAAAAGCGGCTGACCCTTCCACCCCAGCGCAAACTGAATAATGGCCCCCCGACGTGGCAAAACGATTTGCCCGTCCGAGTCGTCCAGCTCCAGATCAAGCTGGTCCGCTTCGAATCCCCGGTTATCCGTCAGCGTCAGACTCATCAGGCGCGCATCCAGCACGGTAGTCACATCTTTACCTTCAATAATGATGCTGAAACCGGGGGCTTTGCTGTTCAGGTTCAGGAGATCAGAGCTGAAATTCACTGCAGCAACCCTCCAACCGTATTTTTCATACTGCCTATCGCAGAGGTGGCGGAGTCCTGCAAATTACTGAGCTGATCGCTGAGGCTGCCAAACATATCAGACAGCGATTCATCCACCCGCTTGAGGCTCAGCGTAAATTCGATTCGCCGGGGCATACCGCTCTCAAAAAATTCTGTTTTTGTCTGGCTCAGACTCTCGATCACAAACATGCCGTAAATCGTCCCGCTCCCCTCAATCAAAGGCCAGGCCTTCCCCAGCTCCGCCATCTGCTCCAGCGCCAGCAAAGACAGCCTGCCGCCGGTAATCTCCGGCAGCAGGACGCCGGACAGAGTAAGCGAATCGTTATCCGGCCCAAGAAACTGCGTTGTCGGGCGCCGGTTAACCCGGCTGTTGGCAGCGTGCCGCCAGCTGCGCTGATACTGCAGCTCCTGATAGGGCACGGTGCGCAGCATGAATACGTATAACCCCAGCACCATCATCATTATTCGTAACCCCCTCGATCACTGAAATTACTGCGTGTTTTTGCCCTGGCCCTGCGCTCACGCTCGTCAAGCTGCCGGGCCACCTCGCGGGCGATATCCTGCGCGCTTTGCCCTGGCTGGGCGACAATATGAATTGGCGCGCTTATCTCGTACTTAATTACCTGCGGCTGTCTTTCTGCCTTCGCCGACGGCGCCGGTTGCGTCCTGACAGGTACACTGTACGGATGAATTGGCGCGGCTTCTGCCGGGGCAGCCGCCAGGCCCATTACGCCAGCGACCACGGAAGCGAACACCTTCTGGCGCATAGCAATCGGGTCAGCCCTGTTATCCGTGATTTCCGTAATGGCCGGTGCTGGCATGACAGCCGCAGCGATATCAGCCAGCTCCGCAGCACGATCCCGACCAGGACGATTTACCGGGGCGTTAACAATCTCAGGAGGCAGTATTAACCTGCTTTCAGGCCGCCGCTCCGGGCTGGCTGTTACATCACGCACGGGGCTTACTGTTGCCGCTAGTTTCACCAGTTCAGTAGTGCGATTGATTACCGGAAGATTTGCCGGACCGTTCACACTATCAGGCGGCAGAACTATCGCGCGTTCAGGACGTTGTTTAGCGCTGGCCGGTTCCGTCCGGGAAGGATTGAGCGTTGCCGCCACCCTTGCCAGATCTGCAGTCCGTTTCCTGCCGGTGACATTGGCAGGCCCGTTAACAATCTCAGGGCCATTCTCACCCACGATGCCGAACTGGCCGCGCGGAATGGTACCGCCGCTGTCGTACATGCCCGCAAAACCCATCGGAGGAAATCCGCCAGGCGGTAGCACCACTTTACCGTCAGTGTTAACCGTGGCTGGCCGCTGCCGCGTGACCTGCTCAGGAAGCTTCGCTTTGGCCGCCTCCTTGCTGACGATGCCGAGTTTTTCAAGCAGCCAGGACACGCCCGATTTAAGCGAATCCAGCGGGTGCATGACCATGTTCAGCCCAGCCGCCAGCGCTTCCCCAAACTGCCGCCCCATCGACGCCGCGCTTTGCAGTTCTGCAGAGGTGGATTTAACCGGCGTCAGAAGATCAGTAAACCAGCCCCACAATGCCTGGACCTTGTCACCTATCCACTGGAAAACAGGCTGCAGTGGCTCAAACGCCGCACTGATAGGCGCAGCTGCAGCTTTGAATCCTTCAACCACTCCGCCTAAAAATGCGCTTATCGGCTGCCAGTATTTCCAGACAACCAGCGCCACGCCAGCCAGCGCCGCCACAACGAGCCCTATCGGACTAAGCAGGGCGCCCAGCAATCCAGAAATCCCGTACAGCGCAACGCGAAGGAGGGCCAGCGGGCCGGACGCCAGAAAACGCAGCACACCACCGGCTGCGGATAATCCCCCGCGCAACGCGGCCAGCGGATTCATTACCATGCCGATAATGTTGCGAATACCAGACATTCCGCCGCGAAGGACAGCAAGCGGCGCACCGGCCAGCGCTTTCAGCGCATTGGCAGCCAGCCCGGCAGAACGGCGCAGGGAGTTAAGGGGAGACGCCAGCAATCTGGCGCTGCTGCCGGATGCCGCCAGGCCACTGCGCAACAGTGAAAGCGGCGCATTTGCCAGCCAGGACAACGCGCCGCCGGTGCGGGTCACTGCAGACATAACGGAAGGGAGTGTTTTTACACCCAGCACGGACAGGCCAAAACGGATCACCGCCAGCGGCCCCAGCACGGCAGCCACGGCCACCGCCAGCGTGCCGAGCACAACGGTGATCGCAGCTGTGGCTGCAGCCACTTTCATCAGTGTGCCCGCCAGCTGCGGGTTAGCCTCAACCCATCGACGCAGTGCCCCGGTAACGTTTTTGACGTACCCCATGATATCCATCAGCGGCTGGCGCAGGGTTTCACCCAGGCTACTGAAAGCGTTCTGCGCGCCCGTTTTCACAAGCAACCACTGCGCGGAAAGTGAATCCTTATTGATATCGGATTCTTTCTGCATGGAGCCGTTAGCCTCAGAGCCTGAGGTGAGTTTCAGCTGTCGCTGCAGCTCCGGCAGGTTGTTTGCAAGCTTCGCCGCATCATCGCCAAACTCCTTGCCAAATATCATCGTCATGGCGGACAGGCGTTTATCCTGCGGCAGCTTGTTGACCTTCTCCAGCACGCGCTGAATGGTCCCCATTGCGTCCTTTGTCATCTGCTTTTCAATCTCTTCTGGATTGAGTTTCAGCAGATCCATGCCTTCCATAAACCGCTTGCTCTGCATGGTCGCAATCGACAGTTCGCGCACCATGGCATTTGATGCGCTGGCGGCAATTTCAGGCGCGGCGCCCAGAGACAGGAAGGTGGAACCCAGCGCGGCCGCCTTTCGAAAATCAAGCCGGTCGGCCACGCCCCCCATGCGCTGCAGCACATTGATGATATCGCCGCCCTTAGACATGGCGTTATCGTCCAGGTAGTTCAGGGCATCGCCAAGCTGTTCAATATTTCGGGTCGGCACTTTATACAGCTGCGCGATTTTACCCAGCCCCTCCGCAAGCTCATCAGCGGGAAGCTCGAATGCCGTTGCGGCCTTTGCTGCAGTGGATGCAAAGGCCAGCAGGTCACGCTTCTGGTCTTCGTAAGAATCATTCTGGTTTGTCACACCCATGCGGGCGCCACCTTCAACCAGCGCGGCATAGTCGATGGCGCCATTCTCCATCGGCAGCTGTTCACTGGCGGCCTTGATGGCATCCTGCATGTCGTAAAACTGTTTTGTGCGGTTGCCGTTGTCGTCCCGCAGCCCGTTAACCTGCTTTGCCACGCCTTTCATCGCATCTTCCATGCTGGCATAGCTTTTAACGGCAGCCATCACCGGCGCGCCCATCGCCAGCCCGGCGGCAGTAGTCGTTGCTCCGGCGCCCGCAATACGATCCCGCACCTCAAGGCGCCGCGAATACTGATCGCGGACGGCGTTCATACGGGCCTGCTGCTCGCCCAGGCGTTTAAGGGATTTCTGCTGTCGGTCCAGCGCCTGCCGGGTTTCGTCGGCATTCTGCCGCAGCTCCCGCTGTGCACTGCTCAGCTTTTTGGTGTCCAGCCCGGCCTCATTGAGCGCAAGACGCTGACGCTGCACCGACTGACGCAGGCCGTTGTATTTGCTTTGCAGCTCGTTAACGCGTTTTTTTGCCTGCTCAAGCAGACGCGCCTGCGCCGCCGTCGGGCGGTTAGTTGCCGAGAACTGCGTGGCAAGCTTCGCCGCTTCTTCGCGTGCGGCTTTAAGACTGTTGCCGGTGACGGCCAGCTGCGCGCTTGCCTTGCGGAAACCGTCAATACGGCCCGCCTGGGCGTCCAGTTCTTTTAATCTTGCGCGGCTTTGCTGAATGGCGGTAGCCAGCTCTTTGGAGCTGGCCTGCGCTGATCGGAATGGGCGGGTGAGCTTATCAACCGCATTTAGAATTACCTGCAAACGCAGGTTAGTGTCACTCATCGCTGGCCCCGCTTCTCTGAATCGCTTTATGCCGCCACTCCAGCACTTCGGTCAGCGGCATAACGTCAGTGACGGACGGCGGCCAGTGAAAAATGGTGGCGATATCAGCCACCAGGTCTTCTACCGTCAGGCTGTCGGCAAACCGGCAAGCACCGATTTCTTCAACAAAAAAGTGACCACCTCAACCGACAGCGCGGTGAGATCGGCTGGGTCCATTTCAGCCATTTCCTGAGCGGTCAGCGCGGGCGTGGAGATGCGGGGGATAATCGTCATCATCGCGCCGACGTCCATATCCATGATCGCCTGCAGACGGGTGCCACGCAGCGCGCCGGACTGCGGCTTGCGCAGCACAATTTCGGCAATTTCGGTTTTACCGCGTTTGATTGGGGTGTCCAGCTGTACGGTTTTTTCAGTCTGTTGTTCACTCATTGTCATTTCCTGTTAATAAGGTACTGGCGCGGCTGCCCGCGCCTTTAAAGTAGATCAGAGGCCCAGGGCGTTGCGGTGTTCTTCCATCAGGTCCACGCCATCAACGATTTCAATCATGTTGATCACATCAACCTCATAGAGCACCTCGCCGTTAATGGTCAGCTTCGCGTAGCTGTTGGTGCTGCTGACTTTTGTGGTGTTGCTTTCCCCGGTTTTCCATTCGCCGGAATCGACTTCTTTATGTCGCCCGCGCACAACCAGCTCAACGGCCTGCACTTCGCCGGTATCGTCACGCTGAATGGAGCCGGTGAAACGCAGCTGGATGCCATCAACGGTGGCTTTACCCATCTGTTTGAATAACAGCAGTTCGGTGCCACCGATTGAAAATTCCGTGTCCAGCGCGCCATCATCCAGCCCCAGATCAACATCAGCCGAACCGGGCATACCGCCGCCGCGATACTTTTCAAACTTGCGGCCGAATTTAGGCAGGGTCAGGGACTCAACGATCCCCTGATAGTTATTCCCGTCGTTAAACAGGTTCAGGTGTTTTAACTTGCGTGGTAAAGCCATATTGTCCCCTTACGCGCTGACCTGGCTGGAGAAATCCAGCAGATACTGATCGGTGATGCGCTGGCGCAGCATCAGGTTTTCCAGAGGCGGTACCGGCGTATAGTCGTAATCGATAGTGAGCTTCCCGGCTTTCAGGGAATCCTTATCGTTTACGGACTCATCCAGCCAGCAGTCGGCGCCGATGATGTAGCCCTGCGTTTTCAGGTTGCGCAGTTTGGCGCGAATACCTTCGATAATGTCGCGGGCCAGCGACGGGTTAAGCACGCCATCAACCGCCCACATGTGCGCTTCGGCGATGGTGTCAGCCAGTACCTGCGCGGTGCGGGTGTAGTTTTCAAAGGCAAACAGAGGATCGTCACTGAGGCAGCGGGAGCCCCAGAAGCGGAAGCCGTCTTTGCGGATCAGCGTGGTGACATCGTTCTGGTTCAGCAGCCCCGCATCAGTTGCCGGGTCCTGCAAATCCCAGAACACATCCGCAGAAATGCCGGTGACGCCATTCACGCCCACGTTGGACAGGGATTTATGCCAGCCGGTCTGTTCGTCAATTTTGGCACGCAGGCCAAGCGCACGGGCTGAGGCGTAAGCCGTTGCGTCAGCGTTCAGCACGGTGTCAAAACTGATGAAATCAGGCCAGATCAGCATCCCCTCGCGCTGGCTGAAATTAGCGCGGTAGGCAATGGCCTCCTCTACCGTTTTGCAGCCGTAGGCTGACAGATAGGCGAAGCCGCGCAGACTCTGCGCCACGCTCAGCAGTTCAGTGGCAACCGCCTGCGTGTCATGCCCCGGCACGCCAAGAATGCGCGGCTTAACGCCGAGCTGGGACTGCGCAGATAACAGCGCTTTCATGCCCGTTTTTTTACCGTCAGCTGTCACGCCGCCGATAATGTTGGAGGTTGTTTCCGCTTCGGTTTCACCCTGTGCAACGCGCACAACGACGGTCACGGGTTTAGCCTGGTCGGCAATGGCATCCAGCGAGCGGGCCAGCGTGCCGGACTCGCCTGCTTTACCGCTGGCGGTCAGCACGTCGGTAAGCAGGACCGGTTTATTGAGGGGGAACACGGACGCATCTGCATCATCGCCGGTACAGACCATACCGACAATTGCCGTGCTTACTGTTGAAATTGGGCGGGTGCCATCGTTGACCTCAACGACGCGCACACCGTGGTGATAATCCTGAGCCATACGGCGAACCCTCCGGTGTTTAGGTTTCGCCCTATGGTGAATTGAATGGGCCGCGCAGACAGCTACGCGGCATTGTTCCCTTAATCACACAATACGCCCGCGCGGATATCTGCGTTTTCTTTTTCCAGGCGTTCACATGAGATATCAAAATACTGCTGGCTCATCTCAATCCCGGTAAATTTATATCCCTTCCTCAGCGCGGCAACGCCAGTTGATGCACTCCCCATAAATGGATCAAGAATATGGCCGCCAGGGGGAACGGGGGCAATCAGGCTTTCCATAAGCTCAATCGGTTTGCCGGTCATATGGAGTTTTTGAGACGGAATAACCCGGCGAGTCACCATACCCGGCCAGGGTCCACCATGAAGACTTTTAGGCAATGGTCCGTTACTTCCCCAGACAACGTATTCGCACTGATGGCGAAAATAACCGGTATGAGGCGCACGGGTTGAGAGGGTTTTATCCCACGGAATCAGCCCCCGCCATACAAAACCGCCAGCCTGGAAAACGTCAGTAAGCGTTGGAAGCTGCCGCCAGTCAGTGAAAACCATGGCGTACCCGCCTGACTTGACCAGGCGGTTAACCTGGCTCATCCACTGCGTCATCCAGAACGCCCAGGATCGCACGTCTCTGTTGTCGCCGTAAAACTCATGGTAGTTGTTATTGCCTACATACTTCCCTGAGGGTTTGGCCTGCCGATCACTGCGCGTCATACCACCGCTGGAATAAGGCGGATCAGTAATTACTGCATCAAATTCGCCAGTGAGTTCGCGCAAAATTTCCAGACTGTCACCACAGTAAATAGTTGCCGCCCCAATAACCGCTTTTTGCATAGCTTTGCCTCTCTTATGTGCCTGATTTCAGGTTACATAAATGAGAAAGCATGTTCATTTATACAGGAGTGTCTGACCGCTCAGACAATGGCGCCACGGCAGACGCGGGAAATTTTCGGTACAGCGTGGAGATACCCACATCAAAAATTAGCGCAACGCGCTTCCTGCTTTCCCCTGCCTCAAGGAGTCGCCCGGCCTGCGCCCATTGCTGCTCTGTCAGTTTTGGCCGCCTGCCACCTATACGCCCTTGCTGTTTGGCCGCTGCCAGCCCGGCGCGGGTACGCTCAACGATTAGCTCACGTTCCATTTCGGCCAGGGCGCCCATAACGTGGAAAAAGAAACGCCCCATCGCGGTTGATGTATCAATGCTATCCGTCAGACTGCGAAAATTTACGCCCCGACTGCGAAGGTCTTCGATCAGGGTAACAAGATGCCGCATGCTCCTGCCGAGCCTGTCCAGCTTCCAGACAACCAGCGTGTCACCTTCTGACAGAGTGCGCAGCACCTTCTTTAGCCCTGGTCGATCTGCGGTTTTACCGCTTATTTTATCCTCAAAAATCAGCTCACATCCTGCGCACTCAAGTGCATTTCGCTGTAAAGCGGTGTTCTGGTCATTTGTTGACACCCTCACGTAACCTATTTGCATGATTTTTCGCCCATAAAAAGCGAGAAATAATGCCACCTTTTTATCGAGCACGGTCATTTTTGACGGTCCTGCAGGTCAATGGCCAGCACAGTCAAAAGTGAACGTGTTTAACCAAAAACCTCGGTTTGGGAGCAGCTAAATACGTAACCAGTAGAGGAAGTAACGCAAATGGAGCCTGGGTAATATGGTCGGATGGAGCCATTGAGGTAATGGGGCATGGTGTAATCCTTGATAACGGCCTGGC
>OIER01001512.1_pt1 | contig 11252 bp, 7 predicted proteins | sample 1581801 | NCBI WGS metagenome assembly OIER01 (sample SAMN03281006, study PRJEB24777) | human gut metagenome | isolation source: fecal sample PR165 from 1 month old male Malay infant, vaginally delivered... | reverse complement strand
GCGTGGCGAAGACCATGCACACCCCGCACGGCGACACGATCACCGTCTTCGATCTGCGTTTCTGCGTGCCAAACAAAGAAGTGATGCCGGAGAAAGGCATTCATACGCTGGAACACCTGTTCGCTGGCTTCATGCGCGACCACCTGAACGGCAACGGCGTTGAGATCATCGATATCTCTCCAATGGGCTGCCGTACCGGCTTCTACATGAGCCTGATTGGCCAGCCTGAAGAGAAACGTGTGGCAGATGCCTGGAAAGCGGCCATGCAGGACGTGCTGAAGGTAAAAGAGCAGAGCCAGATCCCTGAGCTGAACGTTTACCAGTGTGGGACTTACCAGATGCACTCTCTGGAAGAAGCGCAGGAGATTGCGCGTCACATCATCGAACGTGATGTCCGCGTGAACAGCAACGAAGAGCTGGCCCTGCCAAAAGAAAAACTGCAGGAACTGCACATCTAGTGCACCTTTTCCCTCTCCCACCGGGAGAGGGTAGGGTGAGGGTGGTTTAATCCCATGACCACAACCTTAACCTTCTCCTTTACCCATCGTCCCCTTGTGCCATTTGCCCATGATTACGTTCATGGTGACAGCGAGCCGTGGCATGAACATGACTGCGCGCAACTGCTGCATACCCTGAGCGGCGTGGTACGGGTAGATACCGCATCCGGCTGCTGGGTTGTCCCTCCGGGCCGCGGCGTCTGGCTACCGGCGGGTACCCGTCACTCGCTGCGTATTACCGGCAACGTGGCGGCGCGCACGCTGTTTATCGATCCGCTGGCGCGGGCCGATCTCCCGGCCACCTGCCAGATCGTGCAGATCTCCCCGCTGCTGCGGGAACTGATCCTCGCTGCGCTCTCTCTTCCCGAGTCTTACGCACCGGGGAGCCGAGACGAACGCGTGTATGAGCTCATTCTCGATGAAATTCGCCTTATGCCGGTACTGCCGTTTCATCTCCCGGAGCCGGAAAGTGAACCGCTACGCCGTCTTTGCCAGCAGATCCGCCAGACCGCCGGGGAGAGCTGGAGCAGTGCACAAGCCGCGGGCCAGCTTGGCATGAGCGAGCGCACAATGAACCGCCATTTTCAGCAGCAGACGGGATTAAGCTACGGTGAGTGGCTGAGACGGGCGCGCCTGCTGGAGGCGCTGGTACGGCTGGCGCAGGGCCAGCCGGTGCTTCGGGTGGCGCTGGAGCTGGGGTACGGCAGTCACAGCGCCTTTACGGCCATGTTCCGCCGGGTGATGGGTATTTCACCCAGCGACTACTTCAAAGGCAGCTAACTGCATTAAAAAGTGCCTGAAGCGAGGCGCGCGAGACGTCGCTGTCAATTCCCACGCCCCAGCGGCTGCTGCCGTCCTGAAACAGGCAGCGAATGTACGCCACCGAACGGCTGTCGCTGCGTTCGCCTAACGAATGTTCGTGATAGTCCTTTATCACGAACGGCGCGTTGACCCAGCGGCTTAACCCCTGAGCGGCGGCGGACAGCAGGCCGTTACCCTGACCTTCGAGCTGGCGCGTTCCCTCTTGTGTGGTGACGCTTGCTGTCAAACGCAGCTGGCCGTCCTGCTGGCCATCGCTGCGATAGGATTGCAGTGCAAACGGCGGCGTTGCCACCAGGCCGTAGCGGGTGCGGAACAACTGCCACAGCGCGTTTTGCGTCATCTCTTTTCCGTGACGGTCGGTTTCCTGCTGTACGTGCTGGCTGAAATCCTGCTGCAGGGCGCGGGGTAATTTCAGACCATGATTCTGCTCGATAAGCCACGCGCTGCCGCTTTTCCCTGACTGGCTGTTCACGCGGATCACCGCTTCGTAGGTGCAGCCGATATCCTGCGGGTCCACGGGCAGGTAAGGCATCTCCCAGCGGTCGCCTGGCCTGCGGGCATCAAAGCCTTTTTTGATGGCGTCCTGGTGCGAGCCGGAGAAGGCGGTATAGGCCAGCCGTCCAGCCCACGGATGGCGCGGATGCACCGGCAGCTGGTTGCAGGTTTCCACCACTTCCACCACCCGGTTCATATCGCTAAAGTCCAGATTCGGGCTAATACCCTGGCTGTAAAGGTTCATCGCCAGCGTCACCAGGCAGACGTTGCCTGTACGTTCCCCGTTCCCGAACAGACAGCCCTCCACGCGGTCAGCGCCCGCCATCACGGCCAGCTCGGCGCTGGCAACGCCGGTACCGCGGTCGTTATGCGGATGCACGCTGATGCAGACATCGCGGCGGCGGCTAAAGTGGCGACAGAAATACTCGATCTGATCGGCATAGACGTTCGGCGTGCTCACTTCGACGGTCGCGGGTAAGTTGATCACCATCGGGCGTTCGTCGCACGGCTGCCAGATCTCCGCCACGGCTTCACAAATCTCCAGCGCAAATTCCGGCTCGGTAAAGCAGAAGGTCTCCGGAGAGTATTCATACTGCCAGCGGGTGTCGGGGTTTTCCTCGCACAGCTTACGGATGAGCCGCGTGGCGCGCGTCGCCAGCTCAACGATTTGCCCTTTCTCCATGCCGAATACCAGGCGGCGGAACAGCGGAGCGGTGGCGTTATACAGATGGACGGTGGCCTGCTTCGCGCCGCGCAGGGATTCAAAAGTACGATGGATGAGATCTTCCCGCGCCTGAGTAAGCACCTGAATCGTGACGTCATCCGGAATGCGGTTCTCTTCAATCAGCTGGCGGACAAAGTTGAAATCCGTCTGCGAGGCGGAGGGGAAAGCGACCTCGATCTCTTTAAACCCGCAGCTCAGCAGCAGATCCCAGAACTGCAGCTTGCGCGCGCTGTCCATCGGCTCGGCAAGGGCCTGGTTGCCGTCGCGTAAGTCGGTGGAGAGCCAGCGCGGCGCGCGGGTAATGCGTTGCTCCGGCCAGCGGCGGTCGGGAAGCGAAATAGCGGGATAAGGCTGGTACTTGTCGGCGGGGGTGTTCAGCATGATGCGCTCCTGTTGTCTTTTCACTATCGTGAAGGGATTTCAGGCGCGCTGCTTTATCGGAACTGACAATTGCTGTCGCGTTTTGGACAGGGAGGTGATGGTTGCCGGGTGGCGGCTACGCCTTACCCGGCAACCCGCGCAGAGAACTAATGCGCGCCGCCACCCCCGCCACCGGCACCAAACGGCGGTCTGGCAAACCACACCAGCCCCAGCAGGACGATAAAGATCCCTGCCGAAATCCAGAAAATCTCGTTAGCCGAGATAATCAGCCCCTGGTTGGTGATCTGCTGGGCAATCCAGCCGGACGCCTGCTGCTCCGTCATGCCCATTCCCTGAAGCTGGCTATACATCTGCTGCGCATTCGGGTTGTAGGGATTCACCGCTTCGGTCAGCTGCGCGTGGTGCATCGATTCACGGTTTGTCCACAGCGTGGTGGTGATCGACGTCCCGATGGAGCCCGCCAGCGTACGGGTGAAGTTCGACAGGCTCGACGCGGCCGCCAGACGCTCAGGCGGCAGGCCAGAGAGCGTGATGGTGGTCAGCGGCATAAAGAAGCACGCAACCGCGAAGCCCTGAATAAACTGCGGCCACGCAGAGGCGCCAAAGTCCATTCCCGGCTCAAAGGTATACGCACGCCAGTAGAAGCACACCGCATACATAATGAAGCTGAAGGTTACCAGCCGACGCATGTCGAGCTTGTGGGCAAAGCGGCCAATAATCGGCGACAGCAGGACCGGGATCACCCCGACCGGTGCGGACGCCAGACCCGCCCAGGTTGCGGTATAGCCATACACCTCCTGCAACAGCTGCGGCAGCAGAACAATCGCGCCGAAGTAGAGCATATAGGCGAGGCTGATACACAGACAGCCGATGGTGAAGTTTCGCGACTTAAAGAGCGAGAGATCGACTATCGGGTTTTCGTCCGTCAGCTCCCAGACAATCAGGAAGCTCAGCGACACCACCGCGACAATGGTCAGGATGATAATTTCCTGCGAGTTGAACCAGTCGAGCTCTTTACCACGGTCGAGCATGATCTGCAGACTGCCGATGCCGAGGATCAGCAGCGCCAGACCGATGCTGTCGATACGCCGCTGCTCGGTACGCGTTTCACGGCCGCGCAGGGATTGCAGCGTCATCAGCACCACGACGGCACCAATCGGGACGTTGATAAAGAAGATCCAGCCCCAGTGGTAGTTATCGCTGATGTAGCCACCCAGAATCGGTCCGCAGATAGGCGCGACGATAACGGTCATCGACCATAGCGCCAGCGCGACGGAGCGTTTTGCGGGAGGGTAGTTGCTCAACAGCAAACTCTGGGAGAGCGGGATCAGCGGCCCCGCGACTATCCCCTGAATGACGCGGAAGAAAATCAGCATCGTCAGGCTGCTGGACATGCCGCAGGCCCAGGAGGCCAGCACAAACGCCACCGTGGACCAGAGGAACAGCTTCACTTCCCCGACGCGCTTCGCCAGCCAGCCGGTAATCGGAATGGAGATGGCGTTCGCCACCCCAAACGAGGTGATGACCCAGGTTCCCTGGCTCAGGGACGAGCCAAGGTTACCGGCGATGGTCGGGATGGCCACGTTTGCGATGGTGGAGTCCAGCACCTGCATGAATGTCGCCAGCGACAGTGCAATGGTCATAATGACCAGCTGCGCGCCCTCCAGCGGTTTTTGCGGCTTTTGCTGTTGCATAACGCTCACCTTCGGATTAACCGGCGTTTGCCTTCACGATGTCATCGATCAGCTTGTTGACCGGATCGAGGCTAATTTCACGGGCGTTACTCTCATACGCCGGGCTGCTACGCACCTGGCTTGCCAGGATCTGACCGTCGCGGTTGGCGGTGTCGACCGTCACAAGCGTGGAGAGGCCGATACGCAGCGGGTGATCCGCCAGCTGTTTGGCATCCAGTTCGATACGCACAGGAAGACGCTGAACCACTTTGATCCAGTTACCGGTGGCGTTCTGCGCGGGCAGCAGGGAGAAGGCGCTGCCGGTCCCCATATCCAGACCAACCACTTTCCCGGTGTATTTCACGTCATCGCCGTAGATGTCGCTGACAACCGTCGCGGTCTGGCCGATACGCATATGGGCGAGCTGCGTCTCTTTAAAGTTGGCATCAACCCACAGATTGTCCGCCGGCACGACCGCCATCAGTGGGGTGGTAGGGCTAATCTGCGCCCCTGGCTGGACGGAACGGCGGGAGACATAGCCGGTCATCGGGCTGACGATTTTGGTACGCTGCAGGGCAAGCCATGCGTTGCGGACTTCAGTCGCGGCCTGCTGTACGGCTGGCTGATTTTCGAGGCTGGTGCCCAGCACCATCGCCTGGTTGGCGTTGTACTGTTGAATGGCGACATCCAGCTGTGCCTGAGCGCTGGCAACGGCGTCACGCGCGTGCTGCAGCTCTTCACGGCCAATCAGGTTGGCGCTGCCGAGCGGTACGCGGCGGTTCAGGTCGCTCTGCGCCTGGGCGAGTGCGGTTTTCTGCACATCGATGTTGGCCTGCAGCTGTTTGCTGTTGATCATCAGCTGGCGGGTCTGACGGACGCTGGAGGCCAGCGCGGTCTTCGCTTTCTCAAATGCCTGCTGGGCGTCGGTCGGATCGAGGGTCACCAACACATCGCCTTTTTGCACAAAGTCGGTATTGTCAGCCCAGACTTTCGTCACGCTGCCCGACACTTGCGCCATAATTTGTACCTGGTTCCCTGCCACGTAAGCGTCGTCTGTTTCCTCAGCATGACGCAGTACTAAAAACCAATAGATCCCATATGCCACGGCAATAATGATAAAGAGCAAGGTCAACAGAAGAAGGGCGCTCTTACGTTTGCCTTTCTTATTGGCCGGTTGCTGCGGGGTAGTGCTCTCCGCATTTGCGCTCATTGTTGTTCTCCACGATCTTCTTATTTTCACATCGGCTGAGCCGACCTGTTGTCAGAAAGGCCAGCAGTGTGACGTGCTGGCCTGTCGGTTTTCTTGTGAATCTGGATTGTTGAGCGTGTCGTCGCGTTAGCGCAGCGCCTCAAGAACGGCGCCGTCTTCATCCATCTGGTCCAGACGGGTGAGCAGCTTGCGAGTGATGTGCTCAAGCTGGTCGCGCTCGGCAGCGCTGAGGGCGGACCACAGTTTGTGCAGGCAATTGTGCTGAGGTGGCAGCACCTCACGCAGGAACTGGTGACCTTTGTCGGTCAGTTGCAGATGCAGGCAGCGGCGATCGTTGTCGCTTTCACGGCGTTCAATCCAGCCACGCTTTTCAAGCTCATCGGCAATACGGGTCGCATTGGTACGGGAGGAGCCCAGCGCGCAGCTCAATTCGGAAGGCTGAATGCTGTGGTTTTCCTGAGACTCCAGCGTAATCAACGCCATAAACAACGTCTCGTTAATCCCTTGAGCTTTCAGCATTTTATTACGGTTTTCCAGTAGCTTACCCTGCATGTGCATGCACAGGCGAGTCAGCAGGATTTCCTGGTACGGGAAGTCCTCATGGCGACTGGCGCGGAATTTAAGCATTTGTTCAATGGGCGTAAACGAACTATCCATTTGGGCATAACCTCATTAATTACAGCCGATATAGTAACGACGGTGACAAATAATGTAAATGAATTATTTGTGCGGTTATATCCGCCAAATTAATGTCACCATCAGAAAGCGCCGGGTAAGTCCGTGACCCGGTGAGCACAGAAAGGGTAGGGTGTGAACCCGCTGAAGAGAGGATGTGAGGACGGGGGTCTGAACTGTTCATGCCGATTGTAAATATGTCACCCACATTAAAATTTCTGGGATAAATGATTACGTTTACATTAACAGACTGAGGGGCCTCTTTACACCCTAAGAGGCCCAACGCAATGTAAAACTTAATGAATTGCCTCCTGGCGATGGTAACCGCGCCACCAGACCACCAGGTTGAGTGCGGCAACGATGGCGCCAATCCCACACACGCCGGACCAGCCGGCATGCTGCCACGCCGAGGCGGAAATGAGCGAACCCGCTGCGCCGCCAATAAAGTAGCTGGTCATGTATCCGGCCGTGAGGCGGTTACGCGCCTCTGGCTTCACGCGGTAAATCACGGTCTGATTGGTGATATGAACGCCCTGCACGGTGAGATCGAGCACCAGAATACCGACGATCAGCGCCAGCACCGACACATGCCCGTACCAGATTGCCGCCCAGGAGAGCAGGAGTAAAATCAGCCCTGCGGAGGTGGTCAGGTGAGATTTGCCCTTGTCGGCCAGCCCGCCCGCGGGACGCGCGCCCAGCGCGCCAGCGGCACCGGCCAGACCGAACAGACCAATCACCCCTTCGGAATAATTGAACGGCGGGGCGGCAAGCAGAAACGCCATCGACGTCCACAGAATGCTGAAGTTAGCGAAGGTGAAACAGCCGAGCAGGGCGCGGGTGCGCAGAAGTTTATCCTGCGTGAACAGGCTAAACACGGAGGCCAGCAGCTGCGGATAGTTCAGGTGGTTCTCCTGTTTCACCTTCGGCAGCCCGCGCCACAGCGCCAGCGCCATAACGACCATCAGGACGCTCGCCACCCAGTAAACGGTGCGCCAGCCGCCGAGGCTTGCCAGCAGTCCTGCAACGGTACGCGCCAGCAAAATCCCCAGCAGCAGGCCGCTCATGATGGTACCCACCACCTTGCCGCGTTTTTCCGGGGAGGCGAGGGTCGCCGCGAGAGGCACCAGAATTTGTGCCACCACGGAGAACAGCCCCGTAAGCGCGGTACCGACGATCATCATCGTCAGCGACTGGCTGCTGGCGGTGATCAGCATCCCGCCGGCGGCCAGCAGGGTCATTGAGACAATCAGCATCCGGCGTTCAAACATATCGCCCAGCGGCACCAGGAACAGCAGCCCGGCGGCATAGCCGAGCTGCGCGGCCGTAACAATAAAGCCTGCGGAGCTGGCTGAGAGGTTGAACGCGCGGGCGATGGTGTCGAGAAGAGGTTGTGCGTAGTAGTTACTGGCGACCGCCAGACCCGTTGCCACGGACATTAAAAGGATGAGTGCGGGGCTAAGCCCTTGAGTTGTTTTGGTCATTAGTTTCAGGAATCGTTAGTGAAGTGATTATTTTTCCGGAAACCATAATAGCTAATGATTGTGAATAGTGGAGGATTGTTACGTGATGGATTGTGCGGTTTGGGCCCCTCACCCCAAAGGGGAGAGGGTGAGGGGGGCCGGTCTGTGTTTTTACTTCTGCGCCGCAAGCGCCTCTTTCACCCAGCCGTCAAACTGCTGCTGGTGGGCTTTGATCCAGCCGTCCACGTGACCTTTCACATCCGCCTCAGAGGATTTGCCCGCATGCATCATTGCGTTCTGGGCGTTAATGTCCGCCAGCGGCAGCTTCATCACGGAGAACAGCTTCGCCGCCGCCGGGTTTTTTTCCGCCCAGGCTTTGTTGGCGACGATGTGCATGGTGTTCACCGGGAAACCGTAGTTCATGCCGTTCGGCAGTTTAGTGTCGATATCCTTTTGCTCGCCCGGCAGGGAGGAGAATGGCACCTGCAACCACACCACGTCTTTACCCGGCTTCAGCACGTCGCTCACCCAGTATGGCGTCCAGGTGTAATAGATCACCGGTTTGCCCTCTTTGAAGCGGGCGATGGTGTCGGCCATCATCGCCGAATAGTTGCCGTGGCTCACCTCGACCGTTTTCGCCAGATCAAACGCTTTGTTCTGGTGGTTAATCACCGCTTCACAGCCCCAGCCCGGCGAGCAGCCCATCATGTCGGCTTTACCGTCGCCGTTGGTGTCGAACAGCTTCGCGATCTGCGGATCTTTCAGCTGCGCAATATTGGTGATGTGATACTGGTCGGCGGTTTTCTTGTCGATCAGATAACCCTGGGCCGCACCGGTTACAAAGGTGCCTTCGCGGTAGAATTTCTTATCGCCACCGGCGGCGGCATACATATCGTCGTGCAGCGGCTGCCAGTTTACGGCGGTAAAGGTGGCATCACCGGAGGCAATCGAGGTGTAGCCGACGTTGTAATCCACTTCGCTCGGCGTGTTAACCGTGTAGCCCAGTTTCTCCAGCGCGCGGCTGACCAGCAGGGTCTGGAAGCTCTCTTCCGAAATGGTGCTCTGCACCGGCTGCACGGTAATGCCTTTGCCCGGCAGGTTAGCGGCGAATGCGCTGGTGGAGACAAGGGTGGCAAACGCTGTGGCAAAAAGTACGCTCTGTCGCATCGTTGTTCCTTATTTAATGAATGGGCGGGTGAGTAACCCGACGGGGCCGGTGGTGTACCAGCGACGGTTGCCGCGACTGCGTGAATCACGACCGACGGCCTGGGTCAGGCGGTCAAGAATAATGGCGAGGATCACAATCCCGACGCCACCAACGGTAGCCAGCCCCATGTCGAGACGGCCAATGCCGCGCAGCACCATCTGACCGAGACCGCCAACGGCAATCATCGAGGCAATGACCACCATCGACAGCGCCAGCATCAGCGTCTGGTTAACGCCTGCCATGATGGTCGGCATCGCCAGCGGGAGCTGAACCTTAAACAGCATCTGACGCGGGCTGGCGCCAAACGAGCGTGACGCTTCGATCAGATCCGCAGGGACCTGGTTAATGCCCAGAATGGTCAGACGAATAATCGGCGGCAGGGCGAAGATAATGGTCACCACGACCCCCGGCACGTTGCCGATGCCGAACAGCATGACGATAGGTACCAGATAGACGAACGCCGGCGTGGTCTGCATCGCATCCAGCAGGGGACGAATGATCTTCGCCGCCCTCGGGCTGCGCGCCAGCCAGATCCCCATCGGCAGGCCGATAACAATGCAGAAGAGCAGGGCGGTCAGCACCAGCGCCAGAGTGATCATCGCCTGTGACCAGGCCCCGATGGCACCGATCGCAATCAATGAGATCAGCGTGGCGATCCCCATCCCCGCGCTGCCAAACTGCCAGGCGATCAGGGAAAACAGCACAATCGCCACCGGCGCTGGCATGCCCAGCATCAGCTGCTGGAAGCCGTTAAGGATGTAATCCACCGGGATGCGGATCCCCTGGAAGAGCGGGCGGAAGTGAGTGACCACCCAGTCGATCCCATCCGTGACCCAGCTGTCCAGCGGGATCAGCGTCTTGTGGAACGGATCCATAATATTGAAATGCTCTGGCGCAGGCGCGGGCGCGCTGTTCAGCCAGTCTGCCGCACCCCCACCGTCGGCAGGGGCTGGCGTGGAGCCCCACGCATCGGCGGATTGCGCCGCGCTGTCCGCGGCTTCAGTGGTACCCCACGGGTTAGATTGATCGGTCATTGTTTGCCCCCTCGCGATCTAAAGCCTGCAGCAACATGCGTTTTGAGATGATGCCGACGTACTGTTGTTCCTCACCCACGACCGGCACGGCGCATGGCGCCTGGCCGACGTGAGAGAGCAACTCGCTGAGCGGCGTTTCGGCGTCCACGGCAAGCGGAGCGTCAATTAACGCCGCATCGATTCCCTGGTTTTCGCCAAGGGCGGTTTTCAGAGAGTCAATGGAGACAACGCCAACAAATTTATTGCCGCGTTCAACCAGATAACCGTATTCACGGTCTTCGTCCTGCAGCAGCTTGAGGGCCGAGCGCGGGCCAAAACCGGGCGTTTTACGGATAATGCCGTTGGGCGTTCTGCGGGCAATATCTTTGGCGCTAAAGACCTGGCTAATATCCACGCCGCGGAAGAAGGTGCGCACATAATCATTGGCCGGATTATTGAGAATTTCATCCGGCGTGCCGACCTGCACCACTTCACCATTTTGCATAATGGCAATACGGTCGCCAATTCGCATGGCTTCATCCAGATCGTGAGAAATAAAAACAATGGTGCGCTGATGTTTCGCCTGTAATTTTACCAGCTCATCCTGCATCTCGGTGCGAATTAATGGGTCGAGAGCCGAGAAGGCTTCATCCATTAATAAAATATCCGGATTAATGGCTAATGCGCGGGCTAATCCTACGCGCTGGCGCATGCCGCCGGAAAGTTCATCCGGGTACGCATGGGCATAATTCTCCAGCCCGACCTGACGCAGCGCATCAAGGGCTTTTTCCTGACGTTCCTGAGCGGGCGTACCGGCTAATTCCATGCCAAAGGCGGTATTATCCAGCACCGTCATGTGCGGCATCAGCGCGAATGACTGGAACACCATCGCAATCTTCTTTCTGCGCACCTCGCGAAGCTCAGCGTCGGATATTCTGGCGATATCCACGCCGTCAATCAGCACCTGCCCGCGGGTGGGTTCAATCAGGCGATTGAGAAGGCGAACCATAGTGGATTTACCCGAACCGGATAATCCCATGATGACAAAAATCTCGCCTTCTTCAATGGCCAGACTGGCGTCTTTAACGCCAAGCG
>OIER01001504.1_pt1 | contig 11286 bp, 6 predicted proteins | sample 1581801 | NCBI WGS metagenome assembly OIER01 (sample SAMN03281006, study PRJEB24777) | human gut metagenome | isolation source: fecal sample PR165 from 1 month old male Malay infant, vaginally delivered... | reverse complement strand
ACATATTGGATTAATCTTTTTTTATTTCTTTTTGTAATAAGGCCAATGCACACTCGCCAGCAATAATTTCATCAAATAAGTATTCCAATGTTCCTCTTAACACTAAAGCACGACAATCATTTTCCGTAGTGCGTTTAATAAATAACTCTTTTTCAATATATAACTCTTGCATAACTTCAGAATTTGAAGATAGTAATTGGCAGCGGCATGGGAACTCAAGATGTTCATTGTATAAAACGCTAAAAACTATGTTTCCCGCAATAATAAATATATCTTTTATCGGCAGAATTATATTCATCACAACCCCTTGTCTTTCAATATTTTGAGTATTGCTACATCCTCATCAGATAACCCAAGCATTTTTTTGTGTCTTATCATGAAATCCTTAACGTGCGTTTCTGCACTCCCTAGTCCATAACGTCCTAATTTTTCAGCTATTCCTAGTTTCTCTTGTGTACCATGTAAAAACTCTTCAAGAATAGCGGCTTTACTCGGATTTGAACGAACAATAATCGTCATGTCTAATACCGAAGCTTCGGCTCCAAAATGTTCAAGCATTCTGAATTCATCTGAGCCTGGTAATGCTATTATTAAATGTCTTTTCCGCGATATAGCCGCCAGAAGTTCTGGGGCTGCCTTCTCAACCCCATGAGATCACTGGAGCTATTCATCATTTTAGATAATGAAGCTCCTTTATTTAATCCTAAGGGATCTATCCATCTTAAAGGATTCGGCACATACCGGTAAGTCTGCTCCCCTCCCTGCAACCCCAGTGGATCACTCACCAGGTACATCCCGGTTTCCGGCTCGTAATACCGGAACCGGTTATAGCACAGCCCGGATTCCACATCCTGCCACTGCCCCGCATACAGCAGGCCAGGGGCGGCTTCCGGGTCCAGTTCCCCGCGCGGGTCCGGGTAGCCGGTGTCTGCGGGCAGGCTGAGTGCCAGCCCCCACAGGCTGGTCTGTCCCGGCCGCCAGACGGTTTTACCTTCACTGTTAAAGAGCATCAGCGGGCGGCCCGTCAGGTCGCTCACCGCATGATTCGTCCGCGTCACCCACTGCGGGGCCACCGACGGATGCGCCTGCCGTACCCGGCTGAACTGCTGGCTTATCAGCTCAAAGCCGTTAAACACCAGGTGCCGTACGCTGTACAGTTTATCATCGCGGTATTCCCGGATTTCCGCAATACTGTCGCCGTCCCACAGGTACGTGAAGCGGATTTTCTTCCGGTCGCAGCGTTTCTCTGTTCGTCTGCCGCTGGCGTCGTGGCGGTATTCCCACTGCTCACCCTGTGCGCTGCAATACCCGGTCAGCTGGTCCCGGCTGTCCCACCGGAACCGCTCTGTTTCCGGGCGGTAGCCGTCACGGTGTCTGGTGCGGCTGACCATCCGGCCTGCGGCGTCATAGTCATACTGCGTGTTTCCGGCCTGTTTCAGCCGGTGGCCTCCGGCATACTGGTCAGTCTCTTCACTTATCCGGTGCCTGCCCGCAGACTGCGCCTTCAGGTAGCCACAACTGTCATAGCCATAGGACTCATCGCCTTCGCCATAGCCCAGCCCGGTGCCTGAGGCTGTCACCGCCGTGACCTGGCCGTTCCGGTCCAGCCGGTACTCCCGCCGGGTTTCCCGTCCGTAATCTTCCCGGCTGGTGACACCTGACACGTTACCCGCGCTGTCGTAACGGTACTCCCGTACCAGTGAGGGAACCAGCCCGTCCCATGTGGCTTCTTCCGGAAAAAATCCGGCGCGCTGACTGACAGGCTGGCCGGCTGCATTCCAGCCCTGTTCACAGGCAAAACCCCGGTTACTGTGCCGGAGCACTTCACGTCCCGCCTCATCACGGCTGAACGTCAGCGTCTCATCCCCCGGCAGAATGACCTCTGTCAGTTCTCCGGCGGCGTTGTAGCGGTACGTGGTTTTCAGCAGGGATTCACCGGGGTGTCTGTCGCGTTCATCTTCCGGTGGCAGGATACAGCGGATGACGGTGTGTTCATCGGGGTAGTGGTATTCAATGGCCCGTCGGCCCTGAGTGGTGACATTCACCCGCCCGCGTTCGTCATAGCCGGTGCGCTGTGATGTACCGTCCGGGCTGAAGATACCCGTCAGCCTGCCGGATTTGTCATACGCATACTGCGTTTTGCCTTCCGGCGTGATGATTTCTGCCAGGCGGCCTGCGGCGTCCCGGCTGTAGAGGATAGTTTCCTCCAGGCCGTTAACCCTGGCGGTACACAGGCCATCGGCGTCATAGCGGTAACGCCAGACCACGCCGCCCCAGTCATGCTCTTCCGTCACCCGGCCACAGTTATCCAGAACATAAAGGTATGATTCGCCCTGCGGGTTAATGACTTCTGTCAGTTGCAGCGTGTCTTTATCGTAGCGGTACTGCCAGCGGTGGCCTTCACCGTCCGTTCGCGCCACCGGCAAATCGAACGGGCCGTATTCCATTGTCCAGACAACGCCGTTACCGTCCGTGTACGCCAGCAGGTTGCCGTGGCGGTCATAGCGGAATCCTTCTGCGCCGGTTTCTGCCCGCTCAAGGCCGCTCAGTTTATGGTGCTGCTGCCACTGCAACCGCACTGACTGACCGCCGGGGCCGCGCATCTTCACCGGCAGGTCGTGACCACTGTATTCGGTGTGGTGTTCACGGCCCATCACGTCGGTGAGTGTTTCCGGCCGGTTGTGGTGGTCGTACTCTATGCCCAGACGCCGTTCATCCTGGCGGAATATCCCCGATAGCAGCCCCTGAGCGGTGTACGCCAGCCGGGTCTCTTCGCCCTGTGGCGATACCAGACTCACCGGCAGGCCGCGTTCATCGCACTGCTGTGTCCACGTCTGTCCGGCAGGGTCGGTGATGTTGCTGAGCAGGCCGCGCTCATCATAGCGGTACTGCCACTCCGCGCCGTCTGCCGCCGTATAACGGCTTAACTGACCGTGTGCGGCGTTGTATTCAAATTTCTCCACCCGTCCGGCAGGGGAGTGGCGGGCCAGCAGGTGATGGAATTCATCCCATTCATACGTGGTGGTACTGCCGTCCGGCGCTGCTTCCCGCAGAATATTGCCGTCAGGATCATAGTAATAACAGTGAATGCCCTTGCCGTCCGTCACGGTGGTGCAGCCGTCACCATAGTCCAGCGTGGCGTTGTAATAGCCCTCCGCCCCGGTGACGGTCACGCACCGGCCCTGTGCATCGTAGGTGAAACGGCTCCACGTCTGGTCGTTATCGGACCAGCGGATGATCCGGTCCGCAGCGTCGTACTCATAAAACAGGTGGTAGTCCAGCCGCGCATCCGCTTCTGTCAGCCGCCCCCGCGCATCCTGTTCGTAGGTCGCCAGCGTCTGTATGCCGTTATCCGTGCGGTGAATGGCTTTCAGGTAGCCGCTGGCGTGGTACGTCAGTTTAAGCCGGATCCCGTCGGTGTGACTGACACCCGTGATCCGGTACTGGCTGTCGCGCTCAAACGTGATGCGGTTGCTGGCGGTGTCGCTCATCCCGCCCAGCATGTACATCCGGTCTGCGGGGCTGTGTGCCAGGCGGTCATCGCTGGTATCGTCAGTCACCGGGTGGCGCAGACGCATTCCCGGAAAGGCGTCATAAAAGAAGCGGCTGCTCAGTGCATCCCTGTCGAACAGCTCCAGATAATCATCACGGCGGCGCAGAATGTACTGGGCGTGATACGGGTTAACCGCCGTATCACTTTCACCGTCGAAGGCGAAGTTCAGCGTGGCTCCCAGGCTGATGATATCCACCCGGTTTCCCTGTTCACGCACCCAGGCGTATTCGCTCCAGGAGTCACTCCAGCCCACGCCCGTCAGGCCATGCAGTGGCAGTACCGAACTGTGGAAACGGGTGAAGGAGAGGGGGAGGGTCTGGCCCAGGGTGAAGTCGGTACGTTCGTCGCAGTACGCGCCGGTTACCGGATCGACAGGATCTGTTACCCATCTGATGACTTTATTGGCAATACTTTTTAACGACTTACCTGTTTTCCCCAGCAACGCGCCGAGCTTTGCGCCCAGCAGCTTCCCGCTTTTCCCCAGCAGGTTTCCCAGTTTGCCCAGTTTCGCCAGATTCCCCAGTTTTCCCAGCAGTCCTGCTGGCGGCAGAAGATAGCTGGCTATCGTTATTCCTCCCAGGATCATTCTCTGCCATGGCGGGAACTCCGGCTGGATATCCAGATAGGTGACCTGCTCACCCCCAATAAAGACGTCCGGCGAACCTTCCACGATCGCCGCACTGCACTCCAGTTTGTCGCCCTTGCGCGCGGCAGGCTGATTGTTGATAAAGACGTTGCTACTGCCCTGGGCTATCCTCGGTGGTTTGTTCTCCTTGTCGCAGAGCGCCGTGTCCTCACCGGCTTCCGGGAAATCCACATCTTTTTTGATTTCGCCACGCCCGCCCACCATGGTGGCAAACTCCATTAATACCGGACCGGCGGGAAACAGAAGCGATGCGCCGGCGCTGACGCGATCCATAAAACCGGCATTGCTTTCCGTCAGGGTGATAACAGCGTTCCCCCAGGCCTTCGCCAGTGGTACTGCTTTTTCCGCTGCCGATTCAAGCAGGTCAGTGGCAATATCACCCCATGAGGGTTCCCCCTGTGGGATTTCAGGTATTGCTCCAGGTGGGGGAGGAGGGGGAAGGGTGACGGCGGCCCTGGCAGCGGGCTTTCCGTTAATGTTTACATTTTCAGAACCGGTATTGATGGCGCCGTCCGTGTCACAAAAGCTGTTTATCCATGACTCAAGCTGGTTCTGTTTCTCCTCCACATAATCACTCGCCTTATAGCTGGCATACATCAGCGCAGGCACCAGAACCAGCGCATAAGGGCCGGTGGCGCAGGCGGCCATAATCAGGCAACCTTCTGCGATGGTCACTATCGCCCCCAGCACGGCCCCTGCCAGTGCCCCCAGAAAACTTTTATGCTGAATTTCATCGCCCAGCCTGGCGGCAGGTGGGCCGGACTTCTTTGCTGCCAGCATCTGTGCAATGGCTTTGTCGTTGGCTGCCCGTTTCATCTGGCTGGCGACCATCGCCTGCTGTGACAGCATTCGCATTGCCAGCGTACCGCCTGCGGTCGCTCCCTGTGGCCCGCCTGGTCCTTCACTCATGTGTTATCCCTCGTTTATGTCAGCGCGGCTGGTCCTTTTGGATGTCATTCTCCGGTGGCAACGGGGTGAAGCTCTTTATCACCTCCAGCAGCATCGTCTTTTGACTGTTCTTCAGGGATAAGGAGGTGCTGAAAGTGAAGGTCAGCAGCGTATCTCCACGCCGCTGGAATACGGCTATCTGGCTAATCCGCCCCTGATTCCCCTCATCTTCCGGACCGTTCCAGGAATAATCCAGCAGCCAGGCCGGGGCCTCTGCCAGAGTGATTTCCCGGCAGGCATGTTCGGTGTACCCATCAAGTTTGCCCTGGTACAGCGCCAGCGTTTCCTGGTACAGCTCTGGTGTCAGGGTTCCCTGTGGAACGGCTTCGCGGGTAATGACCAGGTTGATGCCACTGTTATCTGTGGACACCAGGACCTGCATTGACTGATCCTGCCATTGAGACGGCAGTTGAATGTGGCCTTCATTAAAAGTGAACTGCATAAAATACTCCCTGATAATCTGAGTGAATCAGTTGATGAAAACAGAACCGCCCACGATGGTGATGCCATCCTTCGACAGCCTGATTACCGTCGATTCCCCGACCTGTAGCTGAATGCCATCCGGCGTCAGCGCAATTTTGCTTTCCTCCACAGCCAGCAAAATTTCCTTAATCGCCGTATAAGCCTGTATACCGTCGCCTTCGCCACCATTGTTTACAGCGTCAACATGCACCGAACCGGCAATCGTGCCTCTGTCCTGAAAGACATCCTCAGATAAAGACCCTTTCAGTACTCCGGTGATCTTGTGGCCTTTTTCCACCGTAAGAAGGCGGTTACCTTCCTGGATCGTGACCGTCTGGTCATTTTTTACGGTTTCGCGGTGATCGTGTTTTACGGTGGTGGTACGGTCGTTGAGCACTTCGGTATCCATGTTCTTCTGCGCGTGGATGTAGACCTGTTCTCTCCCTGTCGCATCATCAAACTTCAGCTCATTAAATCCGCTGCCCATGTACGTTTTGGAGCGGATGGTCATCTGCGTCTTTGTTCCCGGCAGGCTGCCGGGGGTGCGGTTTTCCTGGTGGTAGGTGCGCCCCATAATGATCGGCTGGTCCGGATCGCCGTTGAGGAAGTCTACAATCACCTCCTGACCCACACGCGGTATCGCCAGGTGGCCAAAACCGGTGCCTGCCCACGCCTGTGCCACACGGATCCAGCACGAACTGTCTTGGTCTGCCGGGTTATAACGGTCCCAGTTGAACTTCACCCGCACGCGACCATGTTCGTCGCAGAAGATTTCCTCGCCTGCCGGTCCTGTCACGACAGCGCTCTGCGGGCCGTCGACCAGCGGTTTCAGCAACGGCTGTGGTCGCCATGTTCTGTCTGCCGGGATCACCGCAAAATGGTTCTCCAGCGCCGTCCCCGCTCCCTGCCGTCCTGGCACCGCCTGTGGCTGTTCGCCGTGCAGTTCACTTGCCACCACCTGCCATTCCCGGTTCAGGTTCGCCTGCGGATGCCCCGTCAGCACAATTCGCCGTCCCGGCCATATCTCCGGCGAGCGGCTCATTCCCCGCGCGGTTTCTGCGTTGTTTCGCCAGCCGTCCATCTGCCAGCGGGCAAAGTTCTGCCCGTGGGCGCTCTTGAAACGTCCGGGGTAGTCATACACTTCATACTGCGTGCGCTGGTAGTCCTGGTGCTGGCCTTCCTGTTCAAAACGTCCGGCCCAGCCGGGGCGTTTAAAGGTGTAGTCTTTGGTCACCACGGAAGAAGGGCGGATTTGTGCGCTGTAGCGGAACTGGCTGATGCAGAGGGTGCTCACCTCGGTACGGGTGTTCGGGGTCCATGGGATTTCAAAAGATTCGGGCAGATGGCGGACTGTGTCGCACAGCACCAGGCTCTGGTCGGTACTTTTGTAAGCATGCTCCTCATAAAAGAAGATGCCTTCCTCCGCCGCCATCCGGCACAGGAAATCGTAATCAGTCTCACCGTACTGGACACAAAACTCACGGGAAGGATGCGGCTCGCTGAACAGCGGACTCCATTCGGTCACCCCGTTTTCCTGCAACATCGTGCCGAGGATGCTTTTGATGTCCTCGTTCTGGAAGATACGGAAGTTCTGGCGCAGACCGGCACGCCACAGCGGCGGGTGCACCTTCATGCTGTACAGCATCTGGTTTTTGTCGTTCTCCCCGAGTTCAAACCAGGTCACCACGCCTTTCACCCGGCGCTGTACGTCATCGCCCTGCCATATCGTCAGGTAGGCCATTTTGTCCAGCACCTGCGCAAATTCAAGGGAGAGAAACTGCTGGCTGACCAGGGAGAGATCGAGGGAAAAGAGCGAAGAGAGTGACTGGTTCAGATGAAAGGAAACCACCGCAAAAGCATCCGGCGGCAGGCCGTCCACTTCCAGTGTGAAACGTAATCCGGTTGACATAGCAACCTCCAGTAAAATGAATAATGATCCGTACCGTACAACTGCGGATAATGTGATAAGCGGGACGACTTCAGACGTTATTAGGGAAGGAACAGAAAATGCTATGGTTATGTGAGAATTTTGTTTAAATATTACTTTACAGAAACGGGTGTCTGTTCAGTCAAAAAAATAATCACAAGCTCAACCTCTTGTTTCTTGGCGTTATTCAGGACAGGTACGCATATCACAACGAGTAACAAAAACGTAAAGTTAAACCAATATTCATAATATATTTTTATTCACAGCAATAAATAATCCAATTAACATTATTAAAATGAATGATTGCATAAGAAATATATGCTACCGCTCCACCCTGATAACATGATCTGCACATTGCACATCTTAACGTTGTTAAATACTGGCTCAATAGTGGATATTTTAAATTAGGAATTTATCAAATTCACTTGATAAATAGATTGAGTGAATAATATAACAATTAATGATGATTAATCGCGATTAAATTATTCATTGCTTTATATGATAGATGGCTTGTTTATAACGATGAAAATTTAGAAAGGGCATTGTGATCTACAATTGGAAGAAACACAGATTTAACTAAGTTTCATATACAAACATCTCGTGAAACTTTGAAAAATAAAAGCCTTCGATATTTCATATGTTTAATAAGTTTTTCTCTAATTTGTTGATCAACAATACCAGGAGGTGATGCACCACGCCCTGAATTTGAACTTAATAATCACTCTCTCTCCGGCAGCATAATCACAAACCTTGTCCCCCGCGCATCTGACGTTACTGCAACCGTGCCTTTATGCGCGACAACAATCGATTTCACTATCGCCAGCCCAATGCCGCTACCTTCGCCTTTTCGCTGGCGGGAAGGGTCAACGCGGTAGAAACGGTCAAACAATCGCGGTAAGGGTTCGGGCGCAATGGGCGTACCGGGGGTTTCGACGGTAACTTGCACCTGGTGATCGACCGTCTGGCAGCGCACTACAATTGCCTCTCCGGGCGGCGTATAACGCAGGGCATTAGAAAGCAGGTTGCTTAACGCCCGACGCAGCATCAGCGGATCGCCCGCAACCTGACATTCGTCGCCAACAAATCGCAACTCCACGCCGCGATCTTCCGCTAACGCCTCGAAAAAATCGAACACTTTGCCGACTTCATCCGCCAGGTTGAGCATTTTCTTTTCGGGGATTAGCTGGTTGTTATCGGCCTGAGCGAGAAACAGCATATCGCTGACCATTTTCGCCATTCGCGTCAGCTCTTCGAGATTAGAGTAGAGCACATCTTCCAGCTCCTTCTGGCTGCGAGACTGGCTGAGGGCGATTTCCGTTTGCGTGATGAGATTGGTAATCGGCGTGCGAATTTCGTGAGCGATATCCGCTGAGAAATTGGACTGGCGGGTAAAGACATCCTCAATACGCTCGATCATATGGTTGAACGACAGTACCAGCTGTTCCAGCTCAATGGGCACGGTCTGCGGGTCAAGGCGAACGTCGAGATCTTTCGAGGTGATATTCTGGATTTGACGGCTGACGCTGCGGATCGGCGCGTGACCTTTATGTACCGCCAACAGTACGATAAAGACGATCAGGATGCTGATTACCGATGCGGTCATAATAAGTTTATTCATCAAATCATTTATGTAATGAAGATGAAAATCGATCGAAAGCGCGATGTAGAGCGTATAAATCGGTTTGCCGTCCACCAACGGGCCAACCGACAAGTTAATCATCCGCCAGTTGCTGTGTTCCATATGCCCGTGACCGTGGCCTGGCATCATAATCGTCGGGCCGGAAAGGAGATACACCTCGCCACCCCGCGCGTCTTTATCGGGTATGGCATCACGTGCAAACTCGCGGATATCAGGCGCACCGGGGGAGTGATACACCGTTTTGCCGTGGCTATCTGCCAGGGAAATCAACACGTTGGAATAACCACTGACGATATCTTCCAGCGTCATTAAGCGTCGGGCTTGCGTTTCGTCAGGGTGATTAAGTACCCGTTCAAGCGTGGCGCTAATCTCTTTTAAATCATTAATATCCTGCTCGGCAAAATGCACTTTCACTGAGTGGATCATGATCCATGCAAAGGCGAAAAACGCCGCGATGGTGGCCAGGCTGATAAAAAAGGTCAGACGGGTTGCCAGCGAAAACGGGCGCTGAAATGGCTTACTGACCATCCGGCACCTCAAGCATATAGCCCACGCCGCGCACGGTCTGAATCAGCTTCGGCTCAAAGTCGTTGTCGATTTTGCCGCGTAGCCGCTTCACCGCCACATCAATGGCGTTAGTGTCGCTGTCGAAATTCATGTCCCACACCTGCGAGGCGATAAGCGAGCGGGGCAGCACTTCGCCCTGATGGCGGAGAAAAAACTCCAGCAGAGTAAACTCTTTACTGGTCAGAGTGATGCGCGTGCCGCTGCGGGTGACTTTGCGGCTGACGAGATCGACCATCAGATCGGCAACCTGAAACTGACTTTCGATAATCACCGCCGCCCCGCGCCGCAGGAGAGTGCGCACCCGCGCCAGCAGTTCAGCAAAAGCGAACGGCTTCACCAGATAGTCATCGGCCCCCAACTCCAGCCCCTTGACGCGATGTTCAATGGTGCCAAGCGCGGTAAGCAACAGAATCGGCATCCCTTTATTGGCGGAACGCAACATGCGCACGATATCCCAGCCGTTCACGTCCGGCAGCATAATATCGAGGATTATCAGATCATAATCACCGGTCATCGCCAGATGGTAGCCATTCAACCCGTTGTCGGCCAAATCGACCACAAAACCGGCTTCGGTTAACCCTTTGGTCAAGTATTCTCCGGTTTTCTTTTCATCTTCGACAATCAACAGTTTCATTTTTCCTCCGCATGTTGCCCGGGCAATTCTAGAGTAGCGGGATCAGATGGCAATCGCTTATTGGCAAAATGACAATTTTGTCATTTTCCTGTCACCGGAAAATCAGAGCCTGGCGAGTAAAGTTGGCGGTATAAAATCACCAGAAATTATGAGCCTATGTCTCCTTGTAAACTTCTGCCATTTTGTGTGGCCCTTGCGCTAACCGGTTGTTCACTGGCACCGGATTATCAGCGTCCGGCAATGCCCGTGCCGCAGCAGTTCTCACTCAGCCAGAACGGCCTGGTTAACGCAGCAGATAACTATCAGAACGCGGGCTGGCGCACCTTTTTTGTTGATAATCAGGTGAAGACGCTGATTAGCGAGGCGCTGGTGAATAATCGGGATTTGCGCATGGCGACGCTGAAAGTGCAGGAGGCACGGGCGCAATATCGTCTGACCGATGCCGACCGCTACCCACAGCTCAATGGCGAGGGCAGCGGCAGCTGGAGCGGTAATCTTAAAGGGAATACCGCCACGACACGGGAGTTTTCGACCGGCCTTAACGCCAGCTTTGATCTCGATTTTTTCGGTCGCTTAAAGAACATGAGCGAAGCCGAGCGCCAAAATTATTTAGCCACTGAGGAAGCCCAGCGCGCGGTGCATATTTTGCTGGTTTCTAATGTCGCGCAAAGTTATTTCAATCAGCAGCTAGCGTATGCGCAATTGCAAATAGCCGAAGAAACGCTGCGTAATTATCAGCAGTCATATGCGTTTGTCGAAAAACAACTGTTGACAGGTAGCAGTAATGTTCTGGCGCTGGAACAGGCTCGCGGGGTGATTGAAAGTACCCGCAGCGACATCGCTAAACGTCAGGGGGAACTGGCGCAGGCGAATAATGCATTGCAACTGTTATTGGGAAGCTACGGCAAGC
>OIER01001495.1_pt1 | contig 11309 bp, 10 predicted proteins | sample 1581801 | NCBI WGS metagenome assembly OIER01 (sample SAMN03281006, study PRJEB24777) | human gut metagenome | isolation source: fecal sample PR165 from 1 month old male Malay infant, vaginally delivered... | reverse complement strand
TACTATTACGTTCCCTGAAACACCTACATTTTTAAGTAGAATTGTTATGGGAACCACGTATAACTCGCTTGTACCCATTACTTATACTTACATCGTTGAAGGTAAGCAAATAACACTTTATGCTGAAGGTAAAGATGAACAAAGTCATTTTAGAGTAATGCGTCTTCGTTTCAACTACGTAGGAGACAATCATTAGAAGGAGTGATCAATCATGAACATTATGAAAAAAAGTTCCCTATGGATGTTTTCCCTTCTTGCTCTTCTATTTGTATCAGGATGTGGGCAAAAACAACAGAAACAACAGCAACAACAAACAACCGCTGAGACTACAACAGTTGCAGAAACTACCACAGTAGCACCGACCCCAGTCTCACTTGAAGGAGACTGGAAAGCTGTAGATTTTAGAGATACAGTGGAACGTACTTTCTTAATTTATTATGATGATGCTAATAGTCGATTAAAGGTTACTGAAGCCTTCCAAGATATCGTTCCGACTCTAAGAATTACAGAAACAGATGTAACTTATTCTTATAGTGCTGATATGAACAAGTATATTGATTTTTATGCTGAACAGAATAAAGATAAATACCCTACAAAAGAAGAAGCTACTGCCATCCTTCTAGGTGTAAGAGAAAAGAAATTTGGAAGTTTTAAACATCAAACTGGAACGTTTGATAACGATACAAAAGTGTTAACTGCAACGTTAAATGATGGGGTTTTAAACGAGAATGCAAAAACGATCGTATTCCCTGAAGTTCCAAACATCTTTGGAGTTCTACCTCTTTATATTAATTCTACAGACGTACCAATTACTTATCACTACGAATTGAATGGTGATATCCTTACAATTTATGCCGAGAAAACGTACGATGAAACTGGTGCTCATCTTGTTTATCCAATGAAATTCAAGAAAGTTTCAGATCCTAAAACTAATTAAATAACTCCCTGCCCCTTGAGATTTTCTCAAGGGGCTTTTTTGTGTGCAAATAAATTAATTTAAGAGGCCTTGAGAATCTCATCTATTGGGTACTCTGCTACATACAATTTTCCCGTTTCTTATTTTGAATAATCGGTCAAGTTACAGAACAAAATTGCGATTCGTTTGAAAGCCCTTGCAAAACATTTATGTTGCACGTATAATATAAGCGTAATACAATAATCTATTTTAAGGAGGTCTAACGATGATTAGGCATCGCAGAGAATTCATCCTTGCTTTACTTACCCTCTTTTCAGTATTTATCATTACGGGGTGTAAGAATAACCAAGAAAAAGTCAATACGAATTTCTCTCAACAACAAAGTGAAACAATTGACGGCAAATGGCAATTAATCGATATTCGCAATGCCGTGCAAAAGTCATTTCTCACGATCAATATGAGCCCATCAACATTCGGGACATTACTCAATCAGTTTGACACACTTGATTTCCGCTTGAAGATAGAAGACGGGAAAGCAGATGCATCGTATCAGTTCGATTTGAATAAATACGCAGAAACCCGTATGAAAATAGACCCTGGTATTCATCCTGACGAAAAAGAATTTAAAAAGTCCCTCTTCAAAATAATTGGATCGCTTTCAAACAAATATAAAGCTTCAACAGTTTCCTTGGATGAATCAACAGGAATCTTCTCCTACGACACGAAAGGAACTGTCGATAAATCGAATAAGACTGTCACGTTTAGCGAAGGGCTGGTTTTAATTTCAACTTTCCCACTCTCGAATCCACTAGCAGAAACATCTTACACCTACTCACTCAAGAACGGACTACTCGTCTTAAGTGTAGATGTCAAAGGAGTAGAGGACGTACCCACTCACTTCGAGCTTCGTTTCAAACGCGTTGGCGCTACAAAAGAAAAGAAAAAACCTGTTTCGCTTGAAGGAAAATGGGAAGCTCTTAACTTCAGAGACACCGCTGAACGCGCTGCTGGGTATACGGATTACCTAGAAAGCAATAATAAACCAACACGTCTCTACTATGTCAAAGGCGCTGAAAATATCGTACCAACCTTGGACATTAAAGGAAATGGTGCCACGTATGAATACACTGTAGATTACAAAGTATTTATCGATCCTTATTTACAGAACTTCTTTAAGGATACTGAAACAGACGATAAGACGAAACAAGTGTACTACGATTTCAACCTTCACTCGTATCAAACGAACTTTGGCACGTTGAAGCATCATCATTTCGACTTTGATATGAATCAATTCATTGTGAAGAGCGTATTAAAGGATATTACGATTGACACGACGAACCAAACTATCACGTTCCCAGAAACACCAAATATTCTTGGCCTCCTCTTGTATGGTGGAGAAAAAATTGAAGAGGCAGCAACTTATAAGTACTCAATTAACGGAGATATCTTGACATTGACATTGGAGAAGGTTCCAGCAGAAAAAGACATCAATGTTGATCATTACCCTATTCGCTATGAAATGAAATTCAAAAAAGTGTCTGACACAACGAGCGATTAGTCATTTCACTGCCCTTTGAGAATTTCTCAGGGGCTTTTTTGTGTACAAATAAATTAATTTAAGAGGCCTTGAGAATCTCATCTATTGGATACTCTGCTACATACAATTTCCCCGTTTCTCATGTTGAATAATCGGTCAAGTTACAGAACAAAATTGCGATTCGTTTGAAAGCCCTTGCAAAACGATTATGTTGCACGTATAATATAAGCGTAATACGATAATCTATTTTAAGGAGGTCTAGCGATGATTAGACGTTATAAAAAATTATTTTTAGCATTCGTTGCTCTACTCTCAGTCTTCGTACTAGCTTCTTGTTCTCAAGAACAAAGCAGCTCTAAAAATACCGCTAAAACAGAAACACCAAAAGTCGAAACGATTGATGGCGAATGGGAATTAGTCGATACTCTCGATGCTTTAACGGAATCCATCGGAGCCTATACCCTCCATGGAATCCACTTTGCACACTTGCTTGAATCTGTTAAAGACTTCAAAATGGATATGAAGATTGAAAACAATACGGCAACGATTAAATACGACTATAACATTGATAACTTTATTAAAGCTTTCTCCACTGTCACAACAGAAGCTAGAGGCAAGACTGAAGAAGAATTCAAAAAAGTCATGTATGACTCTCATGAAGGATTCGCAGGCGACTTTAAGAAATACAAAGTCAGCATGAATAAAGATACTGGCGTGTTTAGCTACGAAGCAACGGGTTCTATTGATCAAGGTGCCAAAACAATGACCTTTGATGAAGGACTTTCAGTAGCAAACTCATTCTTCTTCTCATTCGGTGAAAATCGCGTTTCGCCAAACACATATCACTACAAATTAAAAGACGACATGCTTTATGTCACGATTGACGGAAAAGCGAAGAAAGATAATCTTCCAGTTCACTATGAACTACACTTCAAACGTAAAGGAAGCACTACTCAAAAAGACCCCGTTCCAATTGAAGGAAAATGGCAAGCCATCGACTTCCGACCAGCTCTTGAACGTAGCTTAGCCTTTAAAGATTTTGACAATGATGATTCGGCTATCAAGCTTATCTATCCTGAGGCATGGAAAGATTTAAAACCAACGTTAAACATTACAGGTACATCTGTTGAATTCGACTATACTGTATCTCTAGCAGATGGTTTTGGAAGATTCTACGATTACTTAAAACAAAAAGATGCATCTAAAGTGACTCAAACGAAAGACGAATATATTAAAGATCAATTTACCAAATTATCAGTCAATCTACAGGATGGCGCTAAGGACTTGCCCAATACAACTTATGAATTTGATAAAGGTAATGCTAAAATTCATTCTGTCTTGAAGAACGGTAAATTAGATACAGCAAACCAAACGATTATCTTCCCAGAAGCTATCAATATTGTGCAACTTGCAACCATGTCCATTGGACCTGTCGCTAAAGAAACTACGTATAAATACTCGATTGATGGAGATATTTTAACGTTGACGATTGAGCAACGCGATGGACAGAATAATCTAAATACGATTATTTCAGCAAAATTCAAAAAAGTGTCTGACGCCAAAACTAATTAGTCATTCCACTGCCCCTTGAGAATTTCTCAAGGAGCTTTTTTGTGTAAAAAAATAAGAGCTTACGCTCTGTTAAAATACTTCGTTACCTTTGATTCGGTTAGGAAGGAACGTAGTTTTCGCTCCGCTCAAGCTGCGTCTACGTACCTAAGCTCACTAACGTTTGCTAAGGTACGTAGAAAAAGCCACCGGTTTTGGTGGCTCTTATAGGGAGATTATTATGAAAAAGTTTTAGGAGTTTTATCATTCAAAGTTAGGAGGTCTTTGATGATGGTATTAGTATACGATAGGAAGCTTAAACTTTCCTTATAGTTTTTCTAATTTTTTTTTGAGAAAAAGAGGAGGTCTCAAGCAAGGATTTCACATCCTTGTTTGGCCACTCCCCTTTCCTCCTTATTTCTTAGCGATGGCATGGTAGCTAGTCTTACTGGTAAAGACTTGACCTGCTCTCAAAATGACTTTTTCAGCTTGGTCGCTGTGAATGGCATCTGGTACTGTTTGAAATTCTAGCGCCAAGCCATTGTGCTGAACCATTGGTTGGCCTTGCAGACGAACGGTTTCATCTACAAAATTGGCTGAATAAACTACCAAGGCGGGAGCTTCTGACTTGAAGGTCAAAAAGCGTCCAGACGGCTGATGGTAAAGAAAGCCAGCATTTTCATGCCCTTCTGGAAGAGCAAATGGATGGTCCAAGCCTTCTACCAGACAGATTTGCGGATCAGCATCCTTAAAGAGATCCTCTAAGAGCATAGCTTGGTAGAGATGCTGAACGATTGGACTTTCTCTATCCACCGTCTGAAGAGGAACGCCATCTGGGTGGATAGGGTAAAGTCCTTGATGATTGATCTGAAAGACATGGTCATTGATCGGCTGGGTGAAGTTTCCAGATAGGTTGAAATAGCTGTGGTTGGTCGGGTTGACCAAGGTGTCTTGATCCGTTTCTACCCGATAAGCAATCTCGAGTTCACCATCTTCCGTCAAACCATAGGTTACCCAGATCTTGAGACTTCCAGGGAAACCACCGGTTCCATCCGCCCGTTCTGTATAGAGAGTGATTTCCTGATCCGTTACCGACTCCACGCTAAACAAAGCGCTATCCCAACCCGTCGGTCCACTGTGGTTGCAGTTGGTACCATTATTAGCTTCCAAGTGATAGGTTTGACCATTGAGTTCAAAGCTAGCTCCTGCAATCCGGCCAGCTACCGGGCCAATACTAGCCCCATATTTAGGGCTATTGCCCACATAGTCCTCAAAGCGATCAAAACCTAGAATAATATTCGTAAACCGATCTTCTTTATCTGGCGTCACATATTCTAAGATCGTCGCCCCATAGGTCATGACAGATAATTGGTAGCCCTTATCATTTTCGAGGCGATAAGCCCGAACCTCTTGATTCTGCCATTCCCCAAACACGCTTTCTTGATACTGTTTCACAAATCTTCTCCTCTCACTGTTTTTCTCCATTGTATCAGTTTCACAAGAAGAAACACTCCACTTTTTATAGAAAATTAGTGGCTATTCTTTATCAAATGGATGAATGATCACCCCTTGTACAACCCGATTGACGGTACCAGTCGGTGAAGGTGTGTCTGGGCGATTTTGAACCTTGAGCGAAGTCAAGAGAGAAATCAACTGACCGTAGATAATGTATGGGAAGGCACGGTAGATATCTAGAGAGTCTGCTGATGCTTCCACCAACACTTCTCGTACATGCTCAATGCCTGCAGCTTGATCGGACAAGAGAACGACCTGACGGGCAATCTGATCCCCAGCCACTTCTCCAACCAAATCCAAATCGTATTGGCGCGTATAAGGATCAATGGAGACAAAGACCAAGACCAGAGTCTGCTCATTGATGAGGGATTTCGGTCCATGACGGAAGCCGACAGGACTCTCGTACATGGTCGCGATTTTACCTGCAGTCAATTCCAAAATCTTGAGCTGGGCTTCATGAGCTAGCCCAAAGAAAGGCCCCGCTCCTAGATAGATGACGCGCTCAAAGTCTAGATCGACAACTTCCTTGACCTCGCGATCTTTCTCCAAGATCTGCTCTGACAGATGAATCAATTCTTCTACCCGTTTTTCTTTGGTTTTTTCCTCACTTGGATCAAAGACCAAGAGGGCTGTCAGGAGCATAGAGGTAAAGCTCGAAGTCATGGCAAAGCCAGCATCATTGGTTTCTTTAGGTTGGAGAAGCAAAAGGTTGCGCTCATCTCCGTGGGCCTGCTGGGCCAGCTTCCCTTCTTCCGCACAAGTAATGGTGATCTGATAGAGTTCATCGACCAAGTCTTGAGCCAACTCAACTGTCGCAACACTTTCAGGCGAGTTGCCACTTCGTGCAAAGGAAACTAAGACCGTCGGCACTTCTTTTTTGAAATAGGTTTGTGGATGCGCCACGATATCGGTCGTCGCAATGGATTGGAAATTCCAATGCCGTTCATCGTGCACTTCCTGCAAATACGGAACCAAGGTGTCCCCCACATAGGCTGAGGTCCCAGCCCCTGTCAAGATGACCTTGATGTAGGCATGCTCTTGGCCAATTTTTTCTAAGAAAGCTTTTATTTCCGCTTGTCTTTCTTGGTACAAGCGAGCCGTTTCCTTCCAAACACTTGGTTGTTGGTAGATCTCACGTGTTGTGATCTCTGCTCCTAGCTCCTGCAAGTCTTCTTTTGTATAGTCTAACATAGAACCTGTTGTTCCTTTCTACAATCTAACATTGATAAATGGGAAAGGAGCCTGAGATGATTCTCCCAGACTCCCTACCAACCTACTCATCTTCATCATCATCAAGATTTGACAAGAGGTCATTGACCTTGACAATACTTTCTTTTGCACGTTCAGGGTAGTCCCCTTCGCTACCAGTCAGACTGCTATTGATAAATTCGATAACCATCGGAAGATTCATCCCTGCGTATAAGTCAATCGCACGTCCTTCAAGGATCAAGCGGCTCACAGTGTTGCAAGGAGTCCCTCCTAATAGATCTGCAAATACAATATAGTCTTCTAGGCCTTGAACTGTTGCTTCAAATTTAGCAGTAAAGTCTTCTGGCCCTTCTTCTGGTAAGAGTGCAACTGTATGGATGGATTCTTGTGGTCCCATAATCATTTCTGTACTGGCTTTAAGCTCTTCACAAAAGTGACCATGGCTGACCAATACTAACTGTTTTGCCATACCTTACTCCATTATGCCATTCCAAAGAAGAAGTGGCCAAATGCTGAGAATGCGATTGCTGCAAGGATGATGAGCAAGATAGCTTTTGTAGAGTTCATACCCTTACGTCCAAGCAACCAGTAGATTACACCTGTGATGATAGCTGGTACCAAACGTGGGAAGATAAGGTTGAGCATATCTTGAATTTCAATCGCTTTGTCCCCAATGTGTGGAGTCCAAGAAACTTCAACACCAATCATGCTGGCAATCAAGGCACCAACCATGAAGATACCCAGAACGGCAGCTGCATCGATCAAAGCTGTCAAGGTACTTTGCATGTTGTTGATGAGGTTAACCCCTTCTTTATAGGCAAATTCCAATTGTTTCCAACGGAAAATGTCATAAGCAACTGCCACAGCGATCCATAAGAAGATACCGGCTGGGTTTCCTGCAACAGCCAAAGTTGCTGCGATTGAACCCATAATAGCTGGTACCAATGATCCAAAGATGGAGTCCCCAAGAGGAGCGAATGGTCCCATGAGACCTGTCTTGATCCCGTTCACCGCATCTTTTGATTTGACACCATCTTTTTCTTCCAAAGCAAGGTCAAAACCAGTGATAATGGTGTGGAAGAATGGTGAAGTATTGAAGAATTGCGTATGCAATTTCATCATTTCTTTCAATTCTGGAGTGCCATCACCATACATTTTACGCAACTGAGGTAAAAGCATATAAAGGTAACCAGAAGCCTGCATCCGTTCGTAGTTCCAACCCAATTGGAAGGTGAAGAGGCTACGTTTGTTGATTTGTTTAAAATCTTCTTTTGTTAGTTTGTAATTAGAATTCGTCATCTTCAATTTCCCCGCTTTCTACATTGCTTGCTGGAGCAGCTACGACTGTACGTTGGCTGTTTTTGAAGTGTTGCACTGCAAGGAAGATACCGATAATGGCAATACCAATCATAGATACACTCTTGAAGTTGTTAACAAAAGTAATAGCTTGTTCTTTTGGAAGTTTAGCGAACACATCAGAACCAACAATGCTAGACACTGCAGCACCAAGGCTTTGAACATTGCTATAAAGCACTGTCAACATTGCTGTTAAGCCAAAACCAAGTGCAAGATAGTGAAGGTTACGACGAACAGGAAGGTAACGAAGCAAGATCGCAAATCCAAGACCTGGAAGCATTTGACCTGCGAGTTTCAGACCGTTTGCCAACCATTGTACATTAGCAAGACCTGTAACAACAGTTTCTACGAAAGAACCACCAAATGCAAGAGCCAAGAAGACTGGAAGGGCACGAGAAAGAGCCCAAGGAACAGCACCAAGAAGGTAGTTGCGTTCGATACCTTTGTAGTCAAAGCGGTCGATTGCAGCATCTACACGGTGAGCGAAGTAAGTTGTAGTCATACGACCAAGAATATCAAAGTAGGTCAACAAAGTTGCTACCGGCACAGCGATTGTAGCAATAGCAATCTCTGGATCAATCCCTTGTGCTACTGAGAAGGCAGTCGCAAGAACGGCACCAGATGTTGCGTCAATACGAGAAGCTCCACCGAAAGTACCTACACCGAGCACTGTCAATTGAAGAGAAGCTCCGATAAAGAGACCTGTCTTTAAATCCCCCATGACAAGTCCTGTAATGAAACCAGCAAAGACTGGTGATCCTGCTGATGAAACAATCGTCAACTCATCACAGATTTGATAAGCTGAGTACAAAGTAAGTAGTAAAATTTGCCACCATTGTATCATGACAATTTCCTCCTAAAAATTTTCTTTTACTTTAATAACTTCATAAAGTCTTCTGCAGTGTCGTTTGGCACCATCTGAGACGTAATCTTCACACCTTTTTCGTGGATCTTGTTAAAGTCTTCCACGTCCGCGTCCACCACATTGATCGAGCGGGTAATCGCACGCGTCTCATCGGATTGAGACATATTGCCGACATTTAGTGTTTCAAGCTGAACGCCTGCTTCGATCAAACGAAGGAAACGATCTGGTTTGCGAGCTACGATAAAGAGTCGTTGGCTATCATATTTTCCAGCCAAGATATTTTCCGCAGCCTTTGCGACTGGCAAGATACTGAGCTTAACACCCGGCGGTGTCGCTAGTTTCAAGCCACTTTTTTCGATATCATTTTGAGCGACTTCATCATCGATCACCATGATACGTGAAACATTTAGTTTGGTAGTCCAAAGATTGGCTACCTGCCCGTGGATCAAACGTCCATCAATACGGCATCCTACAATAGTCATAAGTTTTCCCCCTTTACTTCTTTGAATGTAGGTTGTTGAACAAGTTGAAGTGTCTCTTGGTAACGCCCTTCTGTCTCAAAGACGATCAGGCTATTGGCTCCTTCTTTGAGGAAACCATGAGGCACATAAAGTGAAGTGGTCGGACCGACCTCCCAGAAGCGGCCAAGGTTGTGGCCGTTGACAAAGACGACCCCTTTCCCAAATCCTGTCATATCTAGATAAGTATCAAGGGTGTGGTCCAGCTGAAAATCATATCGGTAAAATGCTGGAGCACCTGCCTGCCATTCCTTTGAAAAATCGAGCTGGCTGAGATCTTGTAAATCCAGCGGGTACTGCTTCCAATGAAGGTGGAAATGCAAATCCACACAGACACCTGTGCGAATACCCTTGTGCTGGCTATCAGCCAAGAGCTTGTGCCCGTAGTTGACACGTCCCATATTCTCAAGCAAGATTTTTAAATTCGTAACCGCTTTCTTTTTTCCTTTGATAAAAAGATCTTCACCGATCTCTGTTTGGTATTGCGTTGCCAGATGACGATCATTCACGTACACCTGCGCCCGATCTCGACCATCGATGATCCGAAGTCTTTCCTCCGGCGCATCCATTTCAACATCTGTCTCATACAAGAGATAACCAGTATATTGGCCCAGCTCTTCCATCCGTTTTGGATAGAGACTGGTCTCTTTCTGAGCCAAATTGTCCAGATTTCCAAAAAGACTAGTCTTGGCTGCCAATTGCAAGGTTTGTTCTGGCAAACACTCTTTGATGAGCGGTTCTTGCTGTGGGTATTCCGGATAATAGGTCGCCATCATTTTTTGAATAGCATAATACTTCTCCGTCGGATTGCCCTGCTCATTGAGCAAAGCCCCATAGTCATAGGACGTCACCTGTGGCAAATCCAGCGTCCCCCGAGCTGAGCAACCATTCATAAAGCCGAAATTGGTTCCACCATGAAACATATAGAGATTGATGGAGCCGAGCTCCAAGACCTCATGGACAGCTTCTGCCAACTCCTCTGGGCCCCTTTGAATCACGGGTTCCTTCCAGCGGGTAAACCAGCCATCCCAGAATTCCATACACATCAAAGGCCATTTCTTGCCGTATTCGTTAAAGAATTCTTTCATTTGACCAAAGTTATAGGCTGCTTTAGAACCGAAGTTTCCCGTCACAAAGAGGTCCTCTTCGATCAAGGTTCCTGTTCTTAGCGTTGCTCGCCATGGCCCATCTGATGTAAAGAGGGGGCAGGTCACGCCTTTTTCCTTCATCAAATCCCGAATGGCACGAAGATAATCCTTATCTTCTCCATAAGAGCCGTACTCATTTTCCACCTGCATCATAAGGATTGGACCACCCCGATCCATTTGGTAGGGTGTCAACAATCCAAGCAAGCGATCATAATAACGATCTACCGCTTCGATAAAGGCTGGGTCTGATGAGCGGATTCGCAGGTCTTCTTCTAAGAGCCAGGCTGGCAATCCACCAAATTCCCACTCTGCACAGATAAAGGGCGACGGCCTTACAATCATGTAAAGTCCTAGGGACTGGGCTGTTTGAATGAAACGCTCTAGATCCAATCGACCACTAAAATCAAACTGCCCTTTGCGGGGTTCATGCGCATTCCAAGGGACATAGGTCTCAACCGTGTTGAACCCCAATGCCTTTAGATTATACAAGGAATGATACCAGTCTGCTGGGTCAATTCGGAAATAATGGATCGCTCCGGATAAAATCTTGAAGGGTTGATCTTTTAAATAGAAAGCATCGCGAATCTCAAAAACTCCCATAAACGCCCCCCTTTCTTATATGTAACCCTTTTCATTTATTAATATAATAAATTATTTAAAAAATGTCAACACTTTTATAAAAAATATGTTAAAATAG
>OIER01001489.1_pt1 | contig 11358 bp, 18 predicted proteins | sample 1581801 | NCBI WGS metagenome assembly OIER01 (sample SAMN03281006, study PRJEB24777) | human gut metagenome | isolation source: fecal sample PR165 from 1 month old male Malay infant, vaginally delivered... | reverse complement strand
AACCTGACCTGCGTATTCGTGGATAACGGTCTCCTGCGTCTGAACGAAGCCCAGCAGGTGATGGAGATGTTTGGCGACCACTTTGGCCTGAACATTGTTCACGTTGAAGGCGAGCAGCGTTTCCTCGACGCGCTGGCGGGTGAAAGCGATCCGGAAGCGAAACGTAAGATCATCGGCCGCGTCTTCGTGGAAGTGTTCGACGAAGAAGCGCTGAAGCTGGACGACGTCAAATGGCTGGCGCAGGGCACCATCTACCCTGACGTTATCGAATCTGCCGCTTCCGCCACCGGTAAAGCGCACGTCATCAAATCTCACCACAACGTGGGCGGCCTGCCGAAAGAGATGAAGATGGGGCTGGTTGAGCCGCTGCGTGAGCTGTTCAAAGACGAAGTGCGCAAGATCGGTCTGGAGCTGGGTCTGCCGTACGATATGCTCTACCGTCATCCGTTCCCGGGCCCGGGCCTCGGCGTGCGCGTGCTGGGCGAAGTGAAGAAAGAGTACTGCGACCTGCTGCGTCGCGCGGACGCTATCTTCATCGAAGAGCTGCACAAAGCTGACCTGTACAACAAAGTGAGCCAGGCGTTCACTGTATTCCTGCCGGTTCGCTCCGTCGGCGTGATGGGCGATGGCCGTAAATACGACTGGGTGGTTTCCCTGCGTGCGGTGGAAACCATCGACTTCATGACCGCGCACTGGGCGCACCTGCCGTATGATTTCCTCGGCCGCGTCTCTAACCGCATTATCAATGAAGTGAACGGTATCTCCCGCGTGGTGTATGACATCAGCGGTAAGCCGCCAGCAACGATCGAGTGGGAATGATTAACAGCTAAGTTATAGCTAATCATATCTACTCAAATTGAAATACAACCCTCTGTTTTTACAGAGGGTTTTTATTTATATCACATCAACACTATTCACTCTATCTCACATTTTTTGACGGTATACCTGACGGTATTACCATTACGGTATACTCTCGTACCGTCAGAAAAATGATGCATCACGGGTGAAATGTGCTTACCGATACCAAACTAAAAAACCTGAAACCGCAGGGCAAAATGTACAAGGTCTCCGATCGCGACGGTCTATACGTAGCCGTGCTGATCTCAGGCACCATCTCGTTTCGTTACGATTACCGCATCAACGGCCGCCGGGAGACGCTGGTTATCGGTCAGTATGGTCGTGACGGTATCACGCTGGCCGAAGCCAGGGATGAACTGATAGCCGCTAAAAAGCTTCTGAACGCAGGCCAGTCGCCGGCTGCAGCGAAGCGTGACGGTATCAAACGGATCCGCGGCGCCGAAACATTTACGGTACATACCGACGCCTACATGAAACATGTGGTCTTGGCTGACAGCACGCGGGCTATGAAGCAATCAGTAATCGACCGGGATATTTTGCCTGTTCTCGGAAACAAAATGATGTCCGAGATAACGACCCCTATGGTGCGCGATCTTTGCGATCGTATAGTCGAGCGCGGAGGACGTGCGACGGCGGTGCAGGCGCGTGAAATCATCAGCAGCGTTTATCGGTATGCCAATGACCGCGGGCACGGGTTATTCAACCCGGCCGCAGATATCAAACCTTCGGCGATCGCCATGTTTAAACCGCGTGACCGTTGCCTGCAGCCGGAAGAAATCGGTTTGCTGTTCAGGTCGCTCGACACCGTCAGCACGTTGCCAACCTTAAAACTGGCTGTGAAGCTCATCCTGATCACGATGGTGCGCAAAACCGAGTTCATCATGGCGACGTGGAAAGAGGTGGATTTCAGCAAAGGAACCTGGACGATCCCATCTGACAGGATGAAGGGGAGTCGGTCGCACGTCATCTACCTGCCGCCTCAGGCGCAGGATCTGATGGTAGGCCTGCAGATGTGCGCCGGCGGGAGTGATTATCTTTTGCCAGGTCGCTACAGCACCAGTAAGCCGTTATCCAATGCTGCTCTGAACTCAGTCATCGATCGCGCGGTTGCTGCGGCAGCGGATGCTGGGGAGAACCTGCAACCTCTAACAGTGCACGACCTGCGGCGCACAGCGAGCACGCTTTTGCATGAAGCGGGATTCCCTTCAGACTGGATAGAGAAGGCGCTGGCGCATGAACAGAAGGGCGTGAGGGCGGTTTACAACAAGGCCGAGTATTCCCGGCAGCGGGCCTACATGCTGCAGCAGTGGGCAAATATGGTTGATGCATGGATAAACGGGGAGCATTACGACCTGGTGCCGTTCTCCCCGTCTGCATTTGAAAAGTGGATGAATGAACAATAGTCCGCCCGGAGGCGGCTCATTGTGTCGCCTTCGAAGAATTCTCAAAGAGTCCGCGCAGGAACTTAACCATCGCGTTTGCAGAATCCCGCTGCTCACGGTAGCGCGCCGCTTCTCGCTGCAGGTGAATGATCTCACCATTCCTCTGGTTGATAATGGCGCGCGCCTCTTCGAGTTGTCGTATCAGAGAGGCCTCTTCGGCAATGTTCATGCGGCCTCCGTCTTCACTACCGGCACTGCGCAGCCTGGCAGCAACTCAACCGCTGGCGCCGTGCACTGATTCCCCCACACGTCGAAACCGTGAGAAGACTGGCGTGCGAAGAGCTCAATGCGTGGGACATCGCCAAGCAGCTGCACCAGTTTCTCGCGGATAACGTCCGGTTTGCGCGAGTTCTCCAGTCGCGGCGCCGTGACATGCTGGCAGATTGAGGCATCCATGCGGGCCGGTAGTTTCCCGCGCACGGCAAACAGGCAGTCTTCGCTGTTCGCCCGGGTCATATGACCCATGCCGATCGCACTGTTCCCTTTATGCTTGTTCGTCTTGTGCCAGGTGAATCCCTTCATGGTCATCAGGCGGAATCCCCAGGCCTCCATGACTTTCAGTGCCTCTACCGGCTGAGTCGGTACCCACCACATCGCCAGAAGGCAATCTTCGGCGGCGAGCTCCCATACTGGCAGCCGGCAGATATCCAGAACATTCATCACTGGATACTTGAAACCGGCTCCGCGGTCACCGTCGGCTGCCTTGTCGCGGTATGCCCAAGGCGGATCGCTATAAATCAGGGTGTATTTTCCGCTCATGCCGCACCGCCTTCAACGCGCTTGAACTCGATAACCCAAACCCAGGGGTTGGCTTGCCAGCTTTCGTCACCGTAGATGGATGACCACAACTCAGCAAAGTTGTCGTATGGAGTCATAACCTCGCCGCCGCTATCCGGGTCAGAGTATGTTGGCCGCCATCCGGTAAGCTCCAAGCCTTCAGCCTGAGCATCTTCTTGGCTGATACTGTTGAGCCGCTCGACACGCACGTCGGTGATTTCCAGCAGAATGCGGCTGGCCCAGCGCGGCATGTGCAGCGAAGGAGTCCATTTCTCAGGCGTTGCCGGCTTATTGCAGACAGCTACGGGTACACGGTGGGTTTGCTCAGTCCATGAATTTCGCTCGCTGGCTTTGTATACCAGGGTTGCGACGTCTGTAGCCCGGCTATGCACCCTAAAAGCCTCCCGCACCCAGATGCGATCGCCTGGTACTCCGTATGGGCAGCATTCCCTGATCAGTTCAGGTACATCTTCCGGGTAGCAGCCGATAAACTTCTTCTCGATCTGAATGAATTTTGAAATTTGGTCTCTTCCGACCGTGCAGTCCTTTATAATCCTGCGCGTCTGCGTCTTCCGGCCGTCGAGAATGGCGCGAACCATCTCACCGTTGAATATCATCCCGCGTTCTTTCATGCTGACACCTTCCTGCTATTCAGTTGCTCCGCCAGCCGCTGAGCCTTTAATGGGTTTTTGATAACCTGGCCGCCCGGCGCCAGCCAGCCACGGCGCACGGACGAATAAACCAGCGTGATATTGCCTACGCGAATGCTGTCGTGTGGGTTAGTCATAAATCACCCCGGCGGTGGCGCAGATCCCGGCATAGCATCCCTGGCGAAGCCGGTTACCGCGGCCAATGCACTGATCGCGGCGTATAGCGATACGGGCCCGCTCAACCTCGCCAGTGGCCGCATCCATGCACTCAAGCCAGAGGCGAGCGGCCAGGCGGTACTGGCCTTTGTTCTCGCGAGCAATAGCGCGCTGCTCGATCTCCATTGCCGCCGGCGTTACGGCGACAAGAGGGGGCGCTTTGCGCTGCGAGACATAATCCGCGTGGTATTTTTCCATCCGATTCATCGTATCCAACCCTCTCGAAAAATTACCGCCAGCAGGAACAGCCAGGCGGATACGGCGGCCAGGTACAGAAACCATCCTGACCACCTTTCCCAGTACCTCGCCAGCGACGTCACGCTGCGTTACCAACCGGGCGAAATACTCGCTGCTCAACCGGAGGCTTTTTTCCAGCAAACTCCGTTGTGCCGTTCTGCTGACGTTCATCCAGCCAGCGCTCGATCTCTTCGCTGTTCCAGGCACAGCGCTTGTCTGTGATCCAGAAACGCTTAGGGAACTCCCCGTTTTTCTCCATGCGGTCGATAGTGCTCATCGATACAGGCACCACCGCCAGCAGTTCCTTTTTGCCTAATGCACCTTTCATCGTTACCTCTCTTTTTTCAGTGCGGCGCGCCCGGCGCCGCGGTGGTGATTACATCGGGATTTGATTCAGCTCTTCGCGGCGGATGCTGTAGACGTCCGTAGCTTTAGCCAGACGCTCATCATCGTTAGCGAGCTTTTTGGCAACGTATTTGTAAGCGTTGTCCAGGTCCTTCAGCGTGTTGTAGTTCATCGCTGCGTCAGTGAAAGCGCACAGAATTTCTTCTGGATCGCGGTCGTCGCTGCTCTTTGGTTTATCTTCCGCCGGTTGTTCAGGCTTCGTGTTGATCAGCTTGTTCATGCCGGATGCAGTCGCTGGTGTTGGCGTAATATCGCGCTCAACACGCGGTGCTGCTTCCTGCAATTCGTCAGGGGTGTAGACGCCAAGGAGAACATCAGGGGCGTGCAGGCGTGCCCAGCGCTTAACGCACAGGTAAGCCAGTTGCTGACGCGGATCCTGCTCCCAGAGTGGTGAGTTGCGCACTCCGGCTTGCGCCATGCTGATGGTCAGGGTGCGAGGCTCAGATTCGCCTTTAAGGGTTGCCCACACTGTCACTGTCAGGCTAGGAGATTTGTCGGTTTTCCCGCTTACTTTTGACCAGTCGCCATCCCATTTGTAGTTCAGGCGAGTGGCCAGAAGGTTTGAGGAAGAGACAACCGCATTAACCAGTTGCGCTTCATAGCCCAGCGTGCCGTTAACCACATGGGTTTTCTGCGCCACCGCGAACGGGTTCATTCCCCACTGCGCCGCCTGCATAGTGACTGCCAGGCAATCAGCTGGCTTTCCAGCGAGGTGCGCCGGAACGGTGGCTTTGCTGTCAGCCATCAGGGTGGCAAATCGCACCAGGCGATCCATCCCTTCCGGGCTGAATATTGCCGCGGCGGTGCCGACGGTAGCACCAGGCTGAGAAGTGATTGCGATATCGTTGCTCATACGTACATATCCTGTTTACGTGCCCACTCAGGGCGTTTAATAACTTCAAATCCACCCCAGTCGCCTGTTTCGCGGCACTGGTGATAGGTATTCAGATCCCGGCGGTAGAGCGCATACCCTGTGTCCACGTCCTGCGCATCCAGTTCGAACACCCGCACCGGGTAGCGGCCGCAGTCAATGGTTTCGCTCACTGCCAGGAAGAAGAATCCATGCGGATCGCCGGTGGTCTGCTGCGCACCTTCGCGGTACATCGCGTCCTGTACGTGGTACCGGAATTCCTCAATGTGGCGCGAGAAACGCTCCATATCGGCAACCTTCTTCACGTCCAGCAGGACAGGGTGATTCTTCAGGCGCTTGTCCGGGCGTATGCGGCACAGCTCGCCAGTATCCGGATCCGTCCAGTAGTGGGACGCTTCGCAGAATCCTTCCGCCTCAAGCAGCCAGCGCGCTGCCGGGTGCGCCATTGCGCTATCACGCATCAGCTTCAACTGACGATCCTGCTCCGCCTCCATAACTGTTTTCCCGCTCCCCTCGCAATCCTTCATGAAAGCCGCTTCATCCGCTTTCCCCTGGTTTGTTCGTCGGTTAAAGGTTGGTGCCACGATGAAGCGCTTATCAAACTCTTCCGGCTCCAGAAGCAGGCAGTGCAGGGCAGTTCCCATATCCAGAGCTTTCAGCTTTTCGGTATCGACCGGTGCTGATTTCTGCCACTGCAGAAGGGCTGGGCTCAGCGCCACCATATCCAGCTGCGACTTACTCACGCCGTCGCCGGCGTGGTAGTCTTCGTTGCTGATATCGAAGTAAATGCCTGGCTTCATGCCGCATTCCTCGCCGTATCCAGTTGGTCAGCCAGATCCCACTTGGCAATGATGCCGGTGAGTTCCCGCTGATACGCGGCCAAGCATTCTTCAAACTCAGAGCTCATCATCAGCTCTTCCAGGATCTCGCTGCGCACGCCTTTGCGCTCCAGTTCGTAGAATGGCTTTTGCAGCTGATGGAACTTGATTGCGTCGATAAGCTCGACGTGGCGCTCGTACAGCATCTGGTTAAGCTGGTAGTCGCCATCGATGTTGTTCATGATTTTTTTCAGGTTGTTAATCTGCTGAATGTTCACTTGCTCACCCCCATACCCATTTCCGTTTTTGCTGCCAGTTTGCTGACGAATGCCCAGCTGATTGCTTCCGGCAGCGTGCGAAACTTCCAGCTCATCAGCCCGCATGCCGTAACGCAGTACCAGCCGTTAATGATTTGCCATTGCATACACACCTCACTATTACCATTTGGTAAATATCAGGGGTATGAGAAAGCCACCCGGTGGTGGATTTCTGGTAATTCAACGCCCTGTTGTTACCGTTAAGGTAATAATCTGATCAATTTATGGCTGTGTCAATAGATTTGACGAGGAAAAATTTACCATTTTGGTAAGTGCATGAGGCGCGGGGAGTTATCCCATCAGGGAGTGACAGGTAGGTTAGAGGTTACTGGTTCTGGCTGACGATGAACTTGATGAAGGCGGCGATCTTGTTTTTCTCTTCCTGCGGCAGCCCGGCATATTCATGGTGGTCATAGTCAATCAAACCAGCATTACCAGGCGGCAGGATCAGCTCATATGCATCGCGGCCGAACGCCCTGGCGATAGCCGACAGTACGCCAATGCTGGTGGAGCCTTCGCAATTCAGGATGCGATTTACGGTCGCCTGGCCGATACCGGCCGCTTCCGAAACCTTTTTCTCTGAGTTCAGATCCGGATGCTGTCCCATCCATACACCCAGGGTAAACGCTGCCTGCTTTTCCACACTCCATTCCTGCGGGTCGATAATCTCCGGCAGCGTCGGGGTATCTGACAGATGGTCGATATCCAGCCAGAAACGACCTTTCCCGGCGAACGACTCGATCTCGCGTGCCGCGTTGGCGCCGATATTTTTTGTCCCCTTGCTCCACCTGTTAACGAGGTTAGCTGATTTTTTGATTCTCTCGGCAAACCGGAGTTGCGTGTTATCGAAATCCTTCCGGATTATCTCATTGAGGTTGTCGCGTCTTATGTCGTAGATGCTTTTCATTTCTATTTTTTTAGCCTGAAATTGTTACCTAACTGATTAAATTTAATAGAATATTACCATAAAGGTAAACTTACCAAAAAGGTAACAGTCATTGATTTTTACACCAGATTGGTAATAATCAGGCTGTCTAAAGTTAGTCCGGGACCAAAAAAATATGAGCGATGTGCAAAAATTTGACTTCAAACGCTGCTGGCTCGACCTCTCTCCGGCAGAGCGAGAAGAGTTCGCAAGTGACGCCGGCACGACCAGCCACTACATTCAGGTTCACCTGACTGGCCGTAGAAGAATTCCACGTAAGCCTCTGTTAGAAAGACTGTTTAAAGCCTGCAAATCCCGTAAGTGGATCTCCGCAAAATCCGACCTGGTCCTCTGGTTCCACGAACGTTAATCCTCAAAAACTCACCCGCGCCGCCACCCCCAGGCGGCTCCTGCCTTTCCCTGAATACCAATCTGGTAATAATTATCCAAATACGGTTGATCTTTTTTTGGCTTGCTGCAAAATTACCGTAACCACAACCAGAGTGAGACAGGAACTATGGAGATCATTACTCGCGTCGAAGCGGCAAAGGCAGGACTAAAGCGCTACTACACCGGTAAGCAATGTAAGCACGGCCATGACAGTGAGCGATGGGTATACAACGGGCATTGTGTCGAATGCACCCTCGAGACTAACCGCCGCCGCCATGCTGAGATAAAACGGCTAATGCATGAGGCCTCAAAAGGTAATGCCGTGGAGGTGATCTGATGGCCCGCATTCGCACCATTAAGCCCGAGTTCTGGACCGATGAAGACATGGCAGAGGTTTCAGAACCAGCCTGCTTGCTGGCTATTGGTCTGCTTAATTACGCAGATGATGAAGGCTATTTCAATGCAAACCCGAAGCTTATCAAAGCTGCAGTTTTCCCTATCCGAGAACCATCCGTTCCTATTCCGGTACTAATACGGGAGCTTTCCAACTGTGGTTATTTATCCATGTTTTCCACCCCTGATGGCAAGCATTTTGGGGTCATAACGAATTTCCTTAAACATCAGGTAGTGAATAAGCCAAAAGAAAGCAAAATCAAATGTTTACCACTAGTACCGTATGAGTACGGTACTGATACGGTACAAGTACCATTAGGAATGGATCAGGGATCAGGGATCAGGGAAATAAAAACCCCTCTCTCTGCGCGCGAAGTAATTCAAGTCCCTCCGGTTATCGTTGATGGTATCGGAGAGCCAATTGGCAAATTCACCATGCATGAAAACTGGAAGCCGTCAGAGGACTTTGTCATGCGCGCCAGAACATGGGGCCATGCGCTACCAGCTGACGGTTACAAGAAATCAGACCTGATCGAATTCATCACCTACTGGATGGCAGAAGGCAATGTGATGCAACACGTGCAGTGGGAGCAGAAGTTTGCCCGGCTGCTGATGAACAGGAAAAAAAGAGCGGCAGGAAAGCGCGGTGAAAGCTCTGACGATGAAGTACCACACTGGAACAGCCCTGAAGGCTGGAAGGATTTCTTATGAGTAACGTATTCGCAGCAATTCAGAATCGTGATGCCGGCGCCCTGGCTCGCATGATGGGTCCGGACAATCACCAGGCTCAGCAAGACAATGTTGTGAACATCAGCGCAGAGAGACTTGTCGATGCCCTGTTTAAACAGCTCAAGCAACTGTTTCCGGCAGCAGAGCAGACCAACCTTAAGACCGCACAGCAGGAGACCGACGCTAAGCGCCAGTGGATCGCCGCTTTCGCCGAAGGTGGTATCCGTACCCGCGAGCAGGTATCAGCAGGAATGCGGCATGCCCGTGCCAGTGAATCACCGTTCTGGCCGTCACCAGGTCAATTCATCAAGTGGTGCAAAGACAGCAAGATGGTGCTTGGCGTGAGCATCGAAGATGTGATGGGGGAGTTTCACCGCTACGCCAGGGAGAAAAGCCTACAGCCTGGCGGACCAGAACAATTCCCGTGGCGCCACCCTGTCATGTACTGGATTGTGTGCGATACCAGGCGCGCGATGTACCAGCGTCAGTTGAGTGAGATTGAGGTTGAGAAACATGCGCGTAAGCTTCTGGACGAATGGGCATCGAAGGTCGCGGCAGGGCATCAGATACCCGATCCGATTCTGAGCATCCAGGCGAAGCCAGAGCCTATAAGCACCCCTCCAGACCCCGGTGGCAATGCCTACCATCCACCAGGTCGAAGTTTCGGATGCATGCCTAACTCGGCGACACTCGGAGGTATAACCCCGGCACAGTGGCTGATGGAGGAATACCGGCGAGGGAAGGCAGCAGGACTCATCAAGTAATACCGGCGCGGGAGCGCGTTTTTTTACGCCTTAATGTTTACCAAAAGGGTAATAAAATATGCGCAAGACTATTGATATTGATCCGTTTATGGTTATAAATTACCAATAAGGTAAAAATTATGCGAAAGACACTACAGGCACTTGGCCGGCTTAAAGCGGGCCAGATGAACAAAACCGAAACGGCGTATGCGCAAGAACTTGAACTGCGCAAGCGCTACGGGGAAATCGCCTGGTACCGGTTCGAAGGCATCAAGCTGCGTCTGGCTGACAACACGTTCTACACGCCTGACTTCGCCGTGATGCTGGCAAACGGCCAGATGGAATTGCATGAGGTGAAAGGGTTCTGGACCGACGATGCCAGGGTGAAAACCAAAGTCGCCGCCGACCAGTACCCATTCCGGATCATCGGAGTAACGAAGCTCCCGGCAAAAGCCGGCGGCGGGTGGAAGGTCGAAGAGTTCTAAAATAACGATCTTCATTGATATCAATTGAATCAATAAGTTAAACGGGTAAGCGGGGGTAAGTATGGATTTTGATTTCGTGAATTACAGTCGTCGGTCACTGCTGCTGTTCGTGATGGTGGCAAACATCATTGGGTGGGTGGCAATCGTCGCCGTCCTGTATGTGGCTTATCTGGCGATCGAATGGGTGGCGGCATGAACATCGAAACAGTAAACGAGCTCATCGCCTCCATGGAGAGCGCAGGCGAGCTGTCGATCAGAGAGCAGAAGTTCCTGAAGCTGGCTAAAGAGTTTCGCATTTGCAGCGCTTCACTGGATGCCGCCATAAAAACCGGGAATGTGCTGGCAGACCAAAATTCTCAGCTGGCTGCGGAGAATGCGGCGCTGAAGGACATCAACGCATGGTGCAAAACGGATGCATTCAAAAACATGTACCGGGAGTTTAAAACAGCAGAGTCTCTCGGGTGCTCAGATGTGGATTGCATGCATGATGCAATGCTTGTCGCAATTATGCATGCGCCGGAAACCCCCGCCACCGATTGCATCGTAGCCGGGATTAAGGCTGATGCCATTGATGAAGCCGCGCTAGATCTCGACCGGGTCGATACAGTGGCAAGTACCAGAGTAATCGGGTTCAAACTCCGTGAGTTTGCCAAGCAGCTGCGCGAGGGGGCCGACAAATGAGCAACCGTATCCCTAACTTCGGCTGGAACCGCCTGAAACTGGCAACGCTCACCTATGAGCAACTGGCTCTACTGGAAGAGCAGGTTAAGGCTGAGCATGCCTGCAAAAACGGCATTCACCTCTTCGACAAAGCCGGCCAGCGCAAACTAGATTCCCTTAGCTGGGCCGTATACAACAAGCAGAAGGCGGAGCGTGCAGCATGACTGATATCACCGAACTGGCGCTGATTGCAAAAATCAAAAAGCAGCTCGAAAACTTTGACACGGTAATTCTGAAAGAGGATGAAGCCCTCGCGCTGGTAGAGGCGCTGGAGAAGGCGCAGGCGGAAAACACCGCTGGCGTGGCCGGGATGGCGGAGAGCTACGAAACCACTATTTCTATGTTGAGGTCGCGCATCGCCGAGCTGGAGTCCCGCACCGTG
>OIER01001482.1_pt1 | contig 11405 bp, 10 predicted proteins | sample 1581801 | NCBI WGS metagenome assembly OIER01 (sample SAMN03281006, study PRJEB24777) | human gut metagenome | isolation source: fecal sample PR165 from 1 month old male Malay infant, vaginally delivered... | reverse complement strand
AGTGCTAACTATCGCGTGCGTGAAAATGTGACTGTATTTGGTCGCATCAATAACCTATTTGATACATACTATGCAGAACAATCTAGCGTTCGTTGGGGCCACGCTGGTGATTGGTGGCCAGGTCAAGGTCGCAACTTCCGCTTAGGTATTGAAGTTACCATCTAATTTATCGCATAAGTAAAAAAACTGATAAGGCTGTAAGCTATAATGATAAAACTATAGATTTTCTCTTGTAAAAGCACTATAATAGAATGTATCTATATATATCAATGTATGCGTATTACAGCCTTATTTTGTGTAAGGCGTTTATTTAGAGGAGTTGGATTCTGTATGGAACTACCGGTTTTATCCCCGTATATGATGGCTCGCAAGCCGTCGGGGATCCGCATGGGGCAAATTAAATTTTTAGAGCGAAAGAACCCACCTATTTTGGTTAATGGTTCTATTGGTAATGTTATGCGTCCTATGCATCCCGCCATGCAGCGCCGACTATTTACTCTAGGCGGACCAAATAGTCCTTTCAGTACGGGCATCGTACCCTATGTACCAACAACGGGGACCGATGAATGTCGTGAAGCATTCTTGCATATTTTGCGCAGCCAAGGTTTTGATACAACAGGCCTTAATGTACTTGTCACAGATGGCGCGTCCATGGCGATGGAAATCATCATGCTTGGCGTTTGTGGCGGTGCAGGTGAAGAGGAACGTCCTCTATTGATGTTTAATCCGTCCTACACGAACTACGATGCGGTAGGTCATCGCATTGGTCGTAAAACGGTAACCGTAGAACGACGCCTGAACGAGAATGGCGAATTTGAATTGCCATCCATTGAAACCGTGGAAAAACGCATTATAGAAACAAAACCAGGGGCATTGTTGATTATTCCTTACGACAATCCAACTGGTCAACTATTCAGCAAAGAAACTTTGATTGAATATGCATCTTTGTGCGTAAAATATAATTTATGGATTATTTCCGACGAAGCCTATCGTGAATTGGCCTACGAAAAAGGCAAGGAAACATCTAGTATTTGGACATTGACGAATAAGGATGTACCAGGTATCGAAGGTCGTCGTATCAGTCTTGAAACGGCCTCTAAGGTTTGGAATGCTTGTGGCCTTCGCATTGGCGCCATCATTACAGACAATGCGTTGTGCTATGAAAAATCTGTTGCTGAATATACGGCGAATCTCAGTGCCAATACGCTTGGTCAATATATTTTTGGTGCCTTGGCTCATGAAAGCCACGCTGATCTTCATAACTGGTATGAGCAACAACGTGATTACTATCGCGAAATGATCTTTGAACTTCACAAGGGATTTAAAGAGGTAGAACCAGATTTCATTATTTCTAATCCAGAAGCGTCCATCTATTTCGTTATCGATGTACGCAATGTAGCAAAACCTGGCTTTGATGGCGTAGAATTTGCTGCTTGGTGTGCTGAACACGGCCGTGTGACCTTGGATGATGGCAATGACTATACATTGCTCATGGCTCCACTTAACGGATTCTACAGTGGTGTCGATAGCGAACACAATCCTGGTAAGACACAACTTCGCGTATCCTTCTGCGAAAACCCAGATCTTTTAAAACTAGCGCCTGTATTGCTATCTAAACTATTTAGAGCATACGAAGAGCAACGATAAATAAAAGTGGATATGGAATTATATGCTGAATTAACAGACTCTATTGAGTATGCACTAGACGAGGCTGATTTTGCAGCAAAAGAAAGTAAAGTTAGATTCTCTGGCACCGATGTTTTTCGTCGCGTAAGAGAGAGAATCGATAGAACAGAAAAATAAATGTAAAAGGAGGGTTATAGGACAAAAAGTGTTGCTGTTAATGCCGATGGAACTAGTTAAATACTAGCTCCATCGGCATTTTATCTTTTTGAGTAACTTTTACATATAGGACAAAAAGTGTTGCTAAAAAGTCTGAAACCCCTTGATTTTACTGACTCAAATAAGGTTTTATCTTTCTAAAGAGATATATTTTTTAGAAGGAGTATAATTATGAAACTAGTCAGATGCCCTAATTGTGGTTTCGTCTGTAAGAGAAATGGTAAAACAAGTGCGGGTTCTCAACGTTGGTATTGTAATCAATGTTCTTGCTCATTCACAAATAAAGTGAATAAAACTAACAATAATTTACAGATATTTTTGGATTGGTTATTTGGTAAACACACACAGTTAGATATGGCTGGCGATGGACGTTCATTTCGTAGAAAAACATCACAGTTTTGGGAGCTTTGGCCATTACCACCAAAAGTTGAATCATCAAGTAGTGTGGTATTTGTTGATGGTATTTATTTAGCTAGAAATGCTTGTATTTTAATCTGTTGTAATGAGACGCATGTCTTAGGCTGGTATGTTTGTAGATATGAGCATTCTAAGGCTTGGGAGGCTTTATTACGACGTATTTCATCACCTATAGTAGTTATATCCGATGGTGGTACCGGCTTTCAAAAGGCATTAAAAAAAGTTTGGCCGAAAGCCAAACTACAAAGGTGCTTATTTCATGCATTTCAACAAGTAAAACGCTATACAACAATACGTCCTAAAACGATTGCTGGTTGTGAGTTATATGGAATTGCAAGGGATTTATTAACAATACACACGCAAGATCATGCTATGAAGTGGGTACAAAACGTTATGTCATGGAAAGTACGACATAGGGTATTCCTATCAGAAATAACAGTTGATGAAAATGGTACGATACGACCTAAACATGAACGACTTATAAAAGCAGAAAATTCCTTAGTTAAATTGATTAACAAAAGATGTTTATTTACTTACTTAGATGCATCGTTAACATGTACCTGCCCAGCTACTAATAATCGTATAGAAGGTGGTGTAAATGCTCAGTTACGCACTATGTTACGTAATCATAGAGGAATGTCTATTGAAAGACGAATAAAAGCGGTGTTCTGGTGGTGCTATATGCACTCACCAAACCCGCTTTCTAATGCAGAAATACTTAAGGTTATGCCGACCAACAAGAATATTTCTGATATATATCATACCATACATGAACAATTTAGGTTAGAAGCTTCTATTCCGACTTGGGGTGATGCTATTGTTTGGAGTGATTTACATAATTATGATCGCCTATTTACCAATCTTTGGGACTAAAATAGCAACACTTTTTGTCCTATAACCCTAAAAGGAGCTATATTGCTGAGGTTAGCCTCTAGCACTATAGCTCCTTTATTGTTCCCTATAAAGCAATGATAGGGAGTTGTGTTTAGGTATTATCTTTTTCATAGTCTAGTCCCTTAGTAGATATGCCTATGCTTTGTTGTTGATTTAGCATAGAACTATCCTCTGTTGATGGATAGGATGTGTCGTCTAAGGTTACTGTTTCCAATAATTTGTCGATATTATCGGTTTGGATGGATACTTCTTTGTTGTACCATTCGCCAAACTCGCGGATAACTGTTTCATTGCGCCTATAATAGGTGTATTGGTCAATTTTTCGCGATTCCACAAGGCCTGCACGCTCTAATATAGTCATAAATGTAGATACAGACGATTGCGATACACCACAGCGTTTTTGAATACTCTTAACGCTAACGCTGTTTGGAAAATCGATGAGAGTTTTAGAGTGTACTTGAACACCGAATTCTTGCTCTGGGTGCTTTAGCCACAATATAATATCTAACCGATGTGGATTGGATAATGCTTTCAGAATTCTTTGCGGATCCATATGGCCTCCTTGAGGTAAATACCAAAATGTTGAGTGCCTTACTTTGACCGTGGTCTTGCATTATGCGGTCGTATTATATACGCGTCTTGCTCCGTATAGAGAATATTACTTACATTTATCATACGCTAATTTTTATGTGAAAGCTAGGAAAATTTATAAATTTTTATGGGGGTGGAGGTGAGGGCTTCCAAAAGTCTCCACCGGCCGGGTCTGACTTCGCCCTACGGGCTACGCAGGGCCAAAGTCGTCTTTTGAAAGCCCACACCTCCTCGCCAAAAACTTTATGTGCTAGAAGAGAAAGGCCTGCGTGGGACGCAGGCCGTAAAGTCGTTTTTAGAAGCCCCTATAGCCTCTCTAAAAAACTTTATGCGGGAAAGGGGAAGGGCTACGCAGGGCCAAAGTCAGCTTTTTATCACTGCGCTCCACCTTTTGCATAATCAATTTATGAGGAAGGGAAGGGCCTGCGTGAGACGCAGGCTTTCAAATTGATTTTATAAGCAACTTCGGAAATAGTATAGTTAGAGGGCTAAGTTTTTATAGTCTTATATGATTTTTATATACTATTTTCTATTTTATAGTGAAAATGCATTTGATTAGTTTTCTGATACATTTTATAATAATGTTAATTGCGGTATGTCTTTTCGGAGCATACTTGATGGGCTGGTCTCGACCAGCCTATTTTTTATTTTCTTATACAATTTTCATGTATCTATGCTATGTTAAAAAGGTATTTTCAATCTGTATCGTGAATATATAATATATAGACTTATGTAAGTTAGGCTTTCATAAAAAGGAGCTGAGTATATGGCAATAGATCGAAATGAGAGATTTGACGTTATCGTCGTAGGGGCAGGGCCGGCGGGTGCTGCAGCGGCGTTACGTTTGGCGGAGCAGCGTGTGAAGGTGTTGGTCATTGAGCGCGGAATGGCGCCAGGTGCTAAGAATATGATGGGCGGTCGTATTTATACGCATTCTCTAGAGAAATTAGTACCGGATTTTAGGGATCGTGCGCCTCTTGAAAGAAAGGTGACGAAGGAACGCATTTCCATCGGCGCTGGCAATGAGATGACGACCATCGAATATAGTTACCAAGATGTGAAAGAAAATGAAGAGTCCTACGTTGTGTTGCGTGCTAAATTCGATAAATGGCTGGCCGAAGAGGCTGAGAAGAAAGGGGCTTTGCTCGTTTCTAATGTACAGGTAACGGAGCTTATCACGGAAGGGGAAGGCAAGAAACGCCGCGTTGTAGGTGTGCGGTGCCATGACGATGAGGTGTATGCAAAGCTTGTTATCATCGCAGAGGGGGCCAATACAGTGCTCTTAGAAGAGGCTGGTTTAACCGGGCCAACCGATCCTAAGACGATGGCTGTGGGTGTGAAAGAGGTATATAAATTCAAAAAAGAGGACCTCGAGAATCGCCTTATGTTATCTAGTGATGAAGGCATGGCATGGCTCACGTTGGGCGATATGACAGATGGTCTACTAGGCGGCGGCTTTATATATACGAACAAGGACAGCCTTTCCGTAGGCATGGTAGTAGGCCTTGAAGACATCGGCTTGGCGGATAAATCAGTTGACGAAATGTTGGAGGCTTTCACCAGTCATCCTAGAATTGCACCACTTTTGAAAAATGGTCAATTAAAGGAACACAGCGCGCATCTTGTGCCTGAAGGCGGTTATAAAGCGATGCCAAAATTGGGCGGCAAGGGTTACATCGTTGTTGGCGATGCGGCGCGGATGTGTATGAATCTGGGGTACACGATTCGTGGTATGGATCTGGCTATCGAGTCCGGCATGTGCGCGGCTGAGGCGGTCAACGTGGCGCTACGCGACGAAAATATGGATCGCGTTACTAAATTGTACGAAAAACAAATCAAGGCGTCTTGGTTGCGTCGCGATATGAAATTGTATAAAAATATGCCGAAATTCTTGGCCTCTAATCCGCGTATTTTTAATGAGTATCCTGCATTTGTAAACAATCTTATGCGTGATGTATTCACCGTAAATGGTGACGGTGCGGTGCCATTGATGAAAAAATTGTTGCGCCGCGTCAAGGATGTAGGCCTATTCAGATTGATTCGTGATGCATGGAAAGGGGTGCGTTCCCTATGAAATTAGAAGAGCGTTTGGGCGCGAATAAATATTATGTAGATGAAACGTGTCCTCACATCATTATTGATGGTGAAAGCGTAAGCCGCGAAGAGGCGATGAAGCTCGTGAATGGTTGTCCTGCAGGTTTATACACATTGCAAGAGGACGGCACGCTTGCTTTTGATTTTGCAGGTTGTCTCGAATGTGGCACATGTCGCGTATTATGTGGACACAGTGTTGTTAAGACTTGGAAATATCCTCGTAACGCCAAGGGCGTAGAGTTTAGACAGGGGTGAGTGCATGGAATTATTAGTCTGTATAAAACAAGTACCGGATACGTCGGAAATTAAACTAGATCCGGAAACAAATAATCTCATCCGTACAGGTCTGCCTAGTATTGTAAACCCTTACGACATGCACGCGCTTGAGGCAGCTTTAACTGTGAAAGACCAAATTGAGGGCAGCCGTGTAACGGTTGTGACCATGGGCCCTCCACAAGCCGAAGAGGCATTGCGTCAATGCTTGGCGTTAGGCGCTGATGATGCGGTGCTCGTAACAGATCGTACCTTTGGTGGTGCCGATACATTGGCTACAAGCTATACCATTGCATCCGCTATTCGTCATATTCAACGAACCATGAACCGTCAATTCCAAATCATTTTCTGCGGAAAACAAGCTATCGATGGTGATACGGCACAGGTGGGCCCTCAAATCGCAGAGGAACTCGGTATGGCGCAAGCTACCTATGCTTGTGAATTTTCTGTAGACCAAGCCTCTCAAAAGGCGATTGTAAAGCGGGAGCACGAGAACGGTTATGAAGTGATTGAAGCTCCGTTGCTATTGCTTGTGACGACGACAGCCGAACTTAACGAGCCACGTCAACCTGGCCTTTGGAGCTCCATTTACGCGAAACGATATACTATTAATCATATTACCTTGCGTGATATGCCTCATATTGATGAAAGCCGCATTGGCCTTACCGGTTCCCCAACACGGGTACGCAAGGTATACCAACCACCGCTTCGTGGCAAGGTAGAAATGCTTTCATCTGTCGACGAAGGCGCCAAAAAGGTGCTTGAATTGGCGTACCACATCAAGCCTGAAAAGTTCGCACACCTTTTGGTGCCAAATGACACACCGGTTGTAGAGGCGCAAGACGATGAGGGCATTGACGTAAATGACCCAGTACAGCGAGCTGCGTCTGTTGAAAGCGTGGTGCCTAGCGAACCTAAGGCGGTAAATCCAAATACATTTGCAGCAGAGGCCGCTAAAGCTGATGCTGTTTCCGAAGGAGGTGACCGATAATGATAAATTTTGATGAATACAGAGACGTTTTTGTCGTAGCTGATACCATCGATGACGTAGTGCATCCAGTTACGTATGAACTTATCGGTCAAGCCCGCCGCATCGCCAAGGAACTGGGCCAGCTCGTGCAAGTCATGCTCCTCGGTGAAAACGTACAAGCTGACGCGGAGGAACTTGTGGCTCATGGCGCCGATATTGTTCATGTTTTTGAAAGTCCCCTCTTGAAATACTATACAACAGATGGCTATACAAAGGTATTGACGGATTTCTTTGAAGACCATAAACCGAATATCCTTTTAATTGGCGCTACCAATAATGGTCGTGACTTAGCACCGCGCATGTCTGGTCGCATGCAAAATGGCGTTGTAGCAGATTGCACTATCCTAACCGTAGATACAGAAGAAGGCCTTGTAGAATGGACCCGTCCTGCTTTAGGTGGCAATATCTTGGCGGAAATTATTTCGCCAAACCATCGTCCACAAATGGGCTCTGTTCGTCCTAATGTATTCAAAAAACCTGAGCGCATTGCGGACAGTTGGGGCCGTATCCAACTTGAACAATTTGACCTCAAGTCCGAAGACATTCGCACTAAACGACTAGATTTTATTCCATTCAGCAAGTCTGGTTATAATATCCAAGAAGCGGATATTATCGTAGCTGGCGGTCGTGGTGTGGGTTCAAAGGAAAACTTTGATAAACTCTACGAACTCGCCGATGCTATCGGCGGCGTTGTAGGTGCTACACGTCCACTCGTTGAAAAAGGCTGGATTGAACTGCCATACCAAGTAGGCCAAACCGGTAAAACCGTAAGCCCTAAACTATACTTGGCATTTGGTATCTCTGGCGCTATCCAACACGTAAGCGGCATCTCTGGTGCCGATACAATCGTGGCCATTAACAACGATCCGAAGGCGGAAATATTCCAACACGCGAACTATGGGATTGTTGGGGATTGTATGGAAGTTCTCAACGATATGTTGGCGCATTTAAAATAGAACATAAAAAGATTGGGCCCTTAGCTTAATTGCCGTAGTAGAAAGGACCCCTTCCGAAAAACTCCACCGGCCGGGTCTGACTCCGGCCTGCGGCCTCCGCAGGGCCAAAGTCGTTTTTCGAAAGGGGTCCTTTCTTACCTCTACAGTCAATACAGCCATAGGCCAATCTTTTTATGTTTCCTCTTAACTTAGCACCGACATATTCGTTGGTAGGAACGGGAAAAAGTCGTTTTCAGAACCCTATCGGTTCTTTGCTATCTACATTAGTTTATTTTTAGCGCCAGCATAATCGTTGGAAATCCACAGTGAGGGTAAAGTCGTTTTTCGAAAGGGGTTCTTTCTTATCTCTACAGTCAATACAGCCATAGGCCCAATCTTTTTATGTTTCCTCTTAACTTAGCACCGACATATTCGTTGAAATAATATAAGTAGAAATATGGTAAAATGGTGTTATACATATCATAGTTGAATGGACGTAGGGAGGTGATGTTGTGACTGCTGATAGTAATGGTTATGTAGGTTTTGATTTGGCATTGTTTATTGCTGAGAAGTTGCGTGCTCAGTTTGTGTTTGATATGGCACAGATGGAGGGGAACACGGCGACGTATCCGCAGGTTGAGACGATTGTGTGTGGTACTTCTGTGGCGGGGCTCAGTGTGAGTGAAACTCGACAAATAGATAATATTAATCGTGGCTGGCAAGCCTTGATAGAGGATTTGCGGTTAAAACGATTTCAGATTAATAAGTTAGTGACTATCGAATATAATAAGTTGGTTTCTGAAAGTGAGAACCGCCTAGGATTTGGTGGTTTTCGCAATGCACCAGTAGCTATAGGTGGTACAAGTTACACACCGCCTAATCCTTTGGATTTAAATTCCTGTTGGGACGAATTAATAGCTAGGTGCCAAGAGCTAGAGGATAATCCGTTGGAACAATCGCTTCTATTATATGCCGAGATGGCTCGTAACCAGTTCTTTGGCGATGGCAATAAACGAACTGCTCTGCTCATGATGAATGGAAACCTTATTCAGAATGGATTATGCCCAATTACGATAACAAAATCTCGTGAAGTAGAATATCGGACTGCTTTAATTGGATATTATGAAAGCCCCGAGCAACATCGCATTCAATTCTTCGATTTCCTAAAACAAGAACAACAAACCATGCTAAAACGCTGGGGCTATGAAATCCAAGATATAAATGAAACCGAACTTGGTAAAACAATCGATACAAATCCAAAAGAAGGATCCACAAAACATAAATTATAATTAAGGTCCTGAATTACTATTTTTTCTTTATTCCTGTAACGAAAATATTTGCGGGAAATAAGGATAACGTATTTAAAACAGGTCCTGATGGGCTTCCAAAACCGACTTTGGCCTTACCGTAGAGAGGACACAATCTGATAGAGGTCCTGAATTACTTCCTTTTCTTTGTTTAGCAATGAAAATCTTTGCGTTTCATTATGTAATTCAGGACCTATGTATTTAAAGCTTGTGATGATAGGGGCGGAAAAAAGACTTCGGGTCCCGCTTGCGCGATAGCGTGTCTTTTTTCCGCCCCTGTCATCACTGTTAAATAGAAGGAGGAATACATATGAACCGCAAAATTTTCGTTACAGGTGCTACTTCTGGTATCGGCCTTGAGTGTGCCCGTGCATTCGCTCAAGATGGAGATAATGTATTGATTGCTGGTCGTCGTGCAGACTGCTTGGCGGCGATTAAGGAAGATTTTGAGCAACAATATGGCATTCGTGTGGATACGCTTGTACTTGATGTGAGCAAACGTGAAGATGTAGATGCTAAGGTGAAAGCTGCTATTGAAGCCTTTGGTGGTATCGATGTACTGGTGAACAATGCGGGCCTTGCACAAGGTCTTGATCCATTTCAAGATAGTTCTGTTGATGATGCAGTAACAATGATTAATACGAATGTATTAGGCCTTCTTTATGTGACTAAGGCTGTATTGCCGTTCATGATGGCTCAAAATAGTGGTCATATTGTGAACATGGGCTCTACTGCTGGGATTTATGCGTATCCAGGCGGCGCTGTGTACTGTGCTACAAAGGCAGCTGTCAAAATGTTGGCCGATGGCATTCGTATGGATACCATAGCTACAGATATTAAGGTTACTACCATTCAACCAGGTATCGTAGAAACTCCATTTAGTGAAGTTCGCTTTCACGGAGATGCTGAAAGAGCAGCTTCCGTTTATGCTGGCATTGAGGCTGTTCAACCAGAAGACGTAGCCGATGTAGTACTATATGTAACAAACCAACCTAAACGCTTGCAAATCTCTGATGTAACCATCATGGCGAACCAACAAGCGGCAGGTTTTATGGTACATAAGAAATAATAGGCTAAATACTAAGCTTTTTAAAATGATATAGGCAGTATTCTTGCTTTTGGAGATTGTTGTTATGACAACAAAGATAAAGACATTACTAGTGGCTTCTTTAGCATGTGTAGCTATTGGTTCCTATAGTATTACTAGTGCTCACGAGCCATCTGTTGGGGATCGTTCTGTGCCTATGACTGGTGGAATCTCAGTTGAACCAACGGAACCAAATTTTATTATGCCGAGTCCTGTACATGTGTTCACCACAGTTAAAGAAGCGGCGGAGTATATGAATATTACACCACAGATGCCAAAGTTGTTACCTGTAGGCTTTAATATTCAATCTGTCATTACTATTGATAAAGATATTTTACAGGTCGTTTATGTCTACGAACCCGGTATAGATCCGTACGTAAATAAGGCCGGTGGTGCTCTTATTTTTTATCGTACATCTACTAAATTAAAAGGTGATATCAGCGATGACCATAAAATTCATAAGGTTATAGAAACTGAAAGTGTAGATGGTACAAAGGTTACTTTCAAAGGTGGTAAGAAAATGGTTTATCTTGCATCGTGGATGAAAGATGGACAAAATCACTCTTTAGAATTTCAGCGTCCCGTTACACGAGATATGGCGAAGGCTATTATCCGTAATATTGTTGAGGAAAAATCACATATAAAATAAATGTGTTTTTAATAATTTTTTTATTGACCGAAGGGAGATTATACTCATGGTTAAAAAATTTGTATTAATGGCAGTTGCGTGTGCTTGTGTAGGTTCTTACACTGTTGCTGGTGCGCAAGGTACTTTTGATGTAAAACCAGATCCAGCTAAACCTGTAGTTGCAGAACAGGCAGCGCCTATGGTTGGTATGCCAAGCCCAATTCATGAATTCGCTACTATTAATGAAGCTGCTAAATACATGAATATTACACCTCAATTGCCTAAGGTATTGCCTATAGGCTATAAT
>OIER01001481.1_pt1 | contig 11412 bp, 8 predicted proteins | sample 1581801 | NCBI WGS metagenome assembly OIER01 (sample SAMN03281006, study PRJEB24777) | human gut metagenome | isolation source: fecal sample PR165 from 1 month old male Malay infant, vaginally delivered... | reverse complement strand
TATTACGGCGCTTAATCTCGCCATCAAAATGATTGTTAATACTCAATGACTAATCGAGTCCATCAGGGCCACTTAGCCCGTAAACGTTTCGGGCAAAACTTCCTTAACGATCAGTTCGTGATCGAAAGCATTGTCTCGGCTATTAATCCACAAAAAGGCCAGGCGATGGTCGAAATCGGCCCGGGCCTTGCCGCACTGACCGAGCCGGTAGGCGAACGCCTCGACGAACTGACCGTCATCGAACTGGACCGCGATCTGGCCGCACGCCTGCAAACGCACCCGTTCCTCGGGCCGAAGCTGACCATCTATCAGCAGGACGCTATGACCATGAACTTCGGCGAACTGTCAGAAAAAATGGGTCAGCCGCTGCGCGTATTCGGCAACCTGCCGTATAACATCTCCACGCCGCTCATGTTCCACCTCTTTAGCTATACTGATGCCATTGCCGACATGCACTTCATGTTGCAAAAAGAGGTGGTTAACCGCCTGGTTGCAGGCCCGAACAGTAAAGCGTATGGTCGTTTAAGCGTGATGGCGCAATATTACTGCAACGTGATCCCGGTACTCGAAGTACCGCCGTCAGCGTTCACACCACCACCGAAAGTGGATTCAGCGGTTGTGCGCCTTGTGCCGCACAAAACGAAACCGTACCCGGTAAAAGATCTGCGTGTACTGAGCCGCATTACCACTGAAGCCTTTAACCAGCGTCGTAAAACGATCCGTAACAGCCTCAGCAATTCCTTCACCGTTGAGGTGTTAGCTGAGCTTGGGATCGACCCGGCAATGCGTGCGGAGAACATCTCCGTAGAGCAGTACTGCAAGCTGGCTAATTACATCAGCGAAAATGCGCCGCCGAAGGAGAGTTAAGCCATGATTGATTCGCCCCGCGTATGTGTCCATGTACAAAGCGTTTATGTTGAATCACAGTCCTCACCGGATGAAGAACGTTTTGTCTTTGCTTACACCGTGACCATTCGCAATCTGGGGCGGACGCCCGTGCAGCTGCGCGGACGCTACTGGCTTATCACCAACGGCAATGGCCGCGAAATCGAAGTCCAGGGGGAAGGTGTGGTCGGTGAACAGCCTCATATCGCCCCTGGCGAAGAGTACCAGTACACCAGCGGCGCGGTGATTGAAACGCCGATGGGTACCATGCAAGGCCATTATGAAATGGTCGACGTCGATGGCAATGATTTCCGCGTTGCCATTCCTGTGTTCCGTCTCGCCGTAACCACACTCATTCATTAATCTAATGTCTACATATCTGATTGGCGACGTTCACGGTTGCTACGATGAACTGATCGCATTATTAAAACAGGTCGACTTTACGCCAGGACAGGACACACTCTGGCTGACGGGCGATTTAGTCGCGCGTGGCCCCGGCTCCCTTGAAGTATTACGTTTCGTCAAATCGCTAGGCGACAGCGTGCGCATGGTGCTGGGCAATCACGATCTGCACCTGCTGGCGGTGTTCGCCGGGATCAGCCGCAACAAACCTAAAGATCGCCTCACCCCGCTGCTGGATGCGCCAGATGCCGACGATCTGATTAACTGGCTGCGCCGTCAGCCGCTGCTGCAGGTCGACGAAGAGAAAAAGCTGGTCATGGCGCATGCCGGGATCACGCCACAATGGGATCTTGAGACGGCGAAAACCTGTGCGCGTGACGTTGAGGCGGTGCTGGCGAGCGACTCCTATCCTTTCTTCCTCGATGCCATGTACGGCGATATGCCGAACCACTGGAGTGAGGATCTCAGCGGTCTGGCGCGTCTGCGCTTTATTACCAACGCCTTCACCCGCATGCGTTTCTGCTTCCCGAACGGACAGCTGGACATGTATTCCAAAGAGACGCCGGAGAGCGCGCCCGCTCCGCTAAAACCGTGGTTTGCCATTCCGGGGCCGGTGACAAGTGAGTACAACGTGGTATTTGGTCACTGGGCTGCACTGGAAGGAAAAGGAACGCCAGAAGGGATCTACGGCCTGGATACCGGATGCTGCTGGGGCGGAGAGTTAACCTGCTTACGCTGGGAAGATAAAACTTACTTTGTTCAGCCGTCCAACCGACAGCTGGATTTAGGGGGAGACGAGGCGGTTGCCTCCTGATATGCACTTCCCTCTCCCGGCCGGGAGAGGGAAAAATCACTTAACGACGTTCCAGAATCTCGAAGCAGTAGCTGTGGGAGTTCTGTGCATCCGCGTCGTGGAATTCACTGAATACCGATTCCCACTCGTCCGGATCGTAGTCAGGGAAATGGGTATCCCCTTCCACTTCCGCATCAATGTGGGTCAGATACAGCTTCTGCGCTTTTGGCAGGAACTGCTCGTACACGCGCCCGCCGCCAATCACCATGATCTCTTCGGCATTGCCGCATGCAGCAATCGCCTCGTCGACTGATTTTACCCATTCGACGCGATCGTCAGTGCCCGGCTGGCTGCTGATAACGATATTTTTACGGCCCGGCAATGGACGACCAATCGACTCCCAGGTCAGGCGGCCCATCACTACCGGCTTGTTTAACGTAGTACGTTTAAACCATGCGAGATCGGCAGGCAGGTTCCACGGCATGGCATTTTCCATACCGATAACGCGGTCCACCGCCAGCGCTGCAATCAGACTGATCATTGAAAATTTCCCGGATGCAAAAAATTGCCGCCACTATACGGAAAGCTTAATCTTTCGTCGACTGGCGGCAGGGTAAAGATAAAGAAATTTTTTATTATTGCTGGCAACTCCACTTCACGCGGAAGGTTTACTCTCCGGCTCGTCAGCCGGATCCCCGGTATGCTTGCCCTCTTCCGTTCCCTGCCAGCCGTGACGCTGGATAAGCGACAGGTGATTACGGTCCTCGTTAATGATTTCCGTCAGCATCGCGCTGGTGCGTTTAAACACCGCCGCACGCTCGGTGGCCGTACTCCCGGCCATCGCAGCCATCTCTTCCACCATCTCGGTGTTAAAGCGGCGGAACAGGTCCGCACGCTCGCGCGCTTCGTACGCGCCGAGCCCCAGATTTTCCAGCGCCATGCGGCCAGACTTCAGCGCGCCTTCAAAGGTTTCACGCTCCGGTGCTTCTACCCCCGCCTGCCGCAGCCGGATATAGTGATCCACATCGCGGGCGCGGGAAATGATGGTCAGATTCGGGAAATGTTCTTTCGCCATTTCCACCATCTGCATGCTGGTCTCCGGATCGTCAATGGCGTTAATCAACACCTCCGCTTTTGCCGCCCCGGCAGATTCCAGCAGATCGACGCGGGTCGCGTCGCCGTAAAACACCTTCATATCAAATTTTCGCAGGGTATCGACATGGTCGGGGTCGTGATCGAGGATAACCATTTTCACTCCGCTGGACAGCAGCAGACGGCCAACGATCTGCCCGTAGCGGCCAAATCCGGCAATAATGACGCGCGGCTGCTCTTCGTCAATTTCATCGGCTTCGCGCTCCTGCTCGCTACCCGATTTTTCCAGACGCGTCAGCACCACCAGCAGAATAGGCGTCGCGGCCATCGACAGCGCGACCGCGAGCGTCAGCGCTTTCGCCCATTCTGGGTCGAGGACGTTTGCCATCTGTGCTGCGCCAAAGACCACAAACGCAAATTCACTCCCCTGCCCCAGCAGAACCGCAAACCAGCTGCGCTGCTTATTCGGCACCTTGAGCGGACGCGCAATCAGCCACAGCATCGCCATTTTAATGATCAGGAAGCCAACCAGCAGGATGACGATCCGCAGCGGGTGCGTCACCAGCGTGCCGAAGTCGACGGACATCCCCACGCCGATGAAAAACAGCCCCAGCAGCAAGCCTTTAAACGGCTCGATATCGCTTTCCAGCGCGTGACGGTATTCGGAACTCGCCAGCAGAACGCCCGCCAGGAAGGCCCCCATCGCCATCGACAGCCCGGCCTCCTCCAACAGCAGACCGAAGCCAAACACCAGGAAGAGCGCCACGGCGCTGAACACTTCGCGAAGGCCCGAGCGGGCAACGAACCGCAGCAGCGGACGGGTGACGTAGCGACCAAGCAGCACCACCAGCGCCAGCGCCCCCACCACTTTTAATGCCGACAGCGCAAACGCCCCCAGCGTCGTGGCGGAACCGCTGGCCGCCAGCAGTGGGATCATCGCCACCAGCGGGATAGCGGCAATGTCCTGGAACAGCAGCACCGAGAACGCGCTGCGTCCCATCTGGGAGACCGTCAGATTGCGCTCGTTCATGGCCTGCATGGCAATGGCGGTCGAGGAGAGCGCCAGCGTCATGCCGATAAGCTCTGCCACTTTCCAGTCCATGCCCAGCAGGATGCAGAACCCACCCAACAGCAGGCCGCAGGCCACCATCTGCAGCGCCCCGCCGCCAAACACCGAGGCGCGAAGCTTCCACAGGCGCTGCGGATCGAGTTCCAGACCAATCACAAAGAGCATCAGCACAACGCCGATTTCAGCGAAATGGAGGATTGCCTCTGCATCCGTCACCAGACGAAAGCCCCACGGCCCAATGACGCAGCCCGCAATCAGATAGCCGAGAACAGAGCCCAGCCCCAGGCGAACCGCCACGGGTACAATCAGCGCCGCCGCGCCGAGGTATATCAGCGCCTGTATCAGCGTATGGCTATCCATGGTGCGCCTCCTGCCACTCAAGTAAGCGTTGTTTATAATGGCGCGCCTGCGCCTGCAGCGTTTCATCGTCGCAGACAAAGGTGCAGTGCATCGCAAAAGGCGGGAGCCAGTTCAGCCCGCAATAAAGTGCGGTCGCCTGCAGCGGCTGTGCCAGAACCTCAAACCCCGGGAAGGAACCAATATCAAAGTGGCTTTCCCCTCCACCCGTGGTGACCGCCCACATCAGGCTTTTCCCTTTTAGGGCATGGCCATTGTGGCCATACGCCCAGCCGTGGGAGAAGACTTTATCAATCCACAATTTCAGGAGCGGGGGCGTGCTGTACCACTGCATGGGATGCTGCCAGACGATCAGATCGGCACGGGAGAGCGCCTCCTGTTCGGCGGCAATATCGATGTTGAAATCGGGATAGAGTTGATAGAGGGAACGTATCTCGACGTTTTCAAGCGTCCTTACCTGCTCAAGCATCCGCTTATTCGCATGCGAGTGCTGCGGATAGGGGTGCGCATAAATTATGAGTATCATCAAATGGCCTGTCTTCTTCTCTTCTTGTAGCAGTGAGTGTAGACAGTTAACCCGCCCGGTGAAAGGGGCGCAGCAGCCATGAAAAGGAAAGCGCAGCTATTGGTAATCATCATTCGTTGGACGATTTTTCCTCTCCAAAAAAATCCAGGACGTGAATACCTCACTTCAATCCATAAAGGAATGAGATATTTTAAGAAAATCTAAAATAATTATTTAATAAATCGATCTATACATAAAACATTGAAAAAATAATAATTTTACGCTCTTTGTAGCGAGCTCATTCTTTTTCTCCGCATACTGACGTAATTTTAATACGTCGTATCGCGCCTTTCTAATTCAAATGGATGTGTAAATGAGCAACAAACATTTCAGACTCAATAAAACGACTAAAACTCTGGGAAGTCTCTTTCCTGCCCTATTGTTATTCACCCCCGCTGTCGCTTTTGCCAGCACGATTGACCAATCAACCTCAATTCCACAAAACTTCTCCACCGACGCTGAATAAGTCATTAATAAAGACGTTACGATAACCTCTTCCGGGAATGAAGCTGCCGTGTCGGTCAATGGGATTGATGTTTCAAACGTTGAAAATATGGGAAATATTTCTGGTTACGGGAATGGACTTGATATTAGCACTGGAGCACAACGTTTAGTAGTGAATAACGAGGAAGGGGCGACAATTTCCTCTACTTCAGCGACAGGTGTTAATATTGATACCATGCAAGGGGACCTGATTAACAAAGGGAATATTACTGCGGCTGAAAATGGTGTTTTCGTCAGTAAAAACTCATCTGCTGTCAGTATTTCCAATACCGCTACCGGTCTTATTAAAGGCAAATCAGGTCTTAATGCTGAAGTAGGTGTTGCCATTAATAACGCTGGCACCATCAAGGGTACAGAAGTTGACGGTATTACCCTGAGCGATGGCAATATTAAGCTCACGAACACGGGTACCGTAGAGGGCCTTCAGCACGGAATCAACGTAACGAATACCGCTAAAGTCGACATCATAAACAGTGGTTCAATCGGTGGCGGCAATACGGCAATCTCCTTTGCCAGTAATAAAAATAATACGCTGGTACTCAATACCGGCTCCTCGCTCAACGGTGATGTGATCTCTACCGGCTCAACGGGAAATAGCCTCACGCTGGTTGGTGCCGGAATAGAAGACAGCAATTTTGTTGGCCTGAATAAGGGAGACGGTTTTGCCTCTGTCAAAATGGAGGGTGAAAGCTGGACGCTGACGGGCGATCTCGACGTCATCGGTTCTGGCGATTCCCTTCAGGTTAACAGCGGTGATTTAACGCTGGCGGGAACCGTCTCTAATAGCGGCAATACGCTGGTTACTAAAGATGCCTCTCTACAATTAGGCAATGGCCAAAAAACAGCTTCTCTCAGTGGAGGCCTGAAAAACAACGGTACGGTAATATTTAATCAGGGCAACAATTCCACTTTCGCCACCGATATGACCGGTAGCGGTAAGGTTGAGAAAGTAGATTCACACACCCTGACCCTCACCGGCAAGAACAGCTACACGGGCGATACTGTTCTGCACGGCGGCACCACCCTGGTCGCTAATGGTGCTACGCTCGGCGTAAAGAACAGTAACGCCACCGTCACCATTGAAAATGGCGCTACGTTTGCTACTGCAGGTGAAGTGAACAATAACATTCATGTTCTGGCGGGCGGTACGCTGGCGGCATGGAATGCAGTCCAGGGTAACGCCACGCTCAGCGCTGCCGGCGTTGATACTATCAACGGCAACGTGGCTAATGGCGGCAAACTGTTGCTCAGCGCCGCCAATAACAGCGTTGGCAACAATTTCACCATTAACGGCGACTATACCGGCTCCGCGGGCAGCCAGATCGTGTTAAACAGTACGCTCGGTGAGGATAATGCACCAACCGACCATCTCACCATCACCGGGAGCAGCTTTGGCCAATCCGGGGTCAGCGTCAGCAACATGGGGGGGCTGGGCGCGCAAACCGTAAACGGTATGGAAATTGTCAGAGTTGGCGGCAGTTCAGAAGCTCAGCTCACCCTGGCAAAACCGGTTGTTGCGGGTGCGTATGAGTATAATCTTTATCAGCACGGCGACGGAAACTGGTATCTGGAATCGAAGGCAACGCCATCAGACATTCCGGCAGACGATACCGACAACGGCAATAATACCGACAACGGTGGTAATACCGACAACGGCAGTAACACCGACAATGGCGGTAATACCTACAACGGCAGTAACACCGACAACGGCAGTAACACTGACAACGGTGGTAACACCGACAACGGCAGCAATAGCGGTCCCGAAGTCATGGCTCCTGAGGTCGGCGCTTACTTAGGTAACTACCTTGCCGCGCAGAGCATGTTCCTGCACAAGCGTGACGATCGCGATCAGATCACCTTCCGTAACGAGGAAGATCTCAACACCTGGATGTACGTCAAAGGTCGCTACCATGAAAACAATGCGGGCGGTGACAAAGTCAGCTATGACACCACCACCACTGTCCTTCAGGTAGGCAGCGACTTCATGAGTAAGCCCATGGACAACGGCATCCTGCGTGCGGGTGGCATGTTCGGGGCAGGCCAGGCGAAGACCCACTCTGATGCAAGACACAACGTACGTGATGCGCAGGGCAAAGTGGATGGCTTTAACGTCGGCCTGTATGCAACCTGGCAGGAAGATCAGAAGCTGCGTCTGGGCAGCTACGTTGATACCTGGGCCGCCTATAGCTGGTACAACAATAAAGTGACCAGCAACCGTAATGATGAAGATTACGACAGTGAGGGCTTCGCGGCATCCGTCGAAGTGGGCCATGCATGGGTGATTGATTCAGAAAATGAGCGCACCTGGAAAATCGAACCTCAGGCGCAGGTTATCTACAGCTATCTGGATCAGGAAAACCATACCGATCGCGACGGCGTGCGGATTACCACGCTGGACAACGACGGTCTGTTTGGTCGTCTGGGCGTCAAATCAAGCTACTTCGAACAGAAAGACGTGAAAGCCTGGCAGCCGTACGTTGCCGTGAACTGGCTGAAAGGCGCAGGTCAGAACGATCTGGCGTTTAACGGCGAGGCCGTCAGCAACGATACGCCGGAAGATCGTGGTCAGTTAGAGCTGGGCGTCACCGGCAACCTGAACGAAACCACGACGCTCTCCCTGCGCGCCAGCGGCGAGTGGGGTGAGAACAGCTATGCTGCTTATGGCGGTCATATCCTGCTGAACCACCGCTGGTAATCGTTCCTGAAAGACTAAAAGCCGTGGCAAACGCCACGGCTTTTTTTTATTAGTTATCCAGCTCGCCCATTGATTTCACCTGATCGCGGTTGATCTGCTCGGTCTGACCCGTTTCCGCATTTTTATACGACACCAGACCGGTATCGTCATCGACCTGTGGTTTTCCGTCGGTGACAATGGTTTTGCCATCGGTGGTTTTCACTGCCTGGTTAGAGGAACAGCCCGCGACGGTAAACGTTACAGTGGCGGCAAGAAGGGTGGCGATCAGTAATTTATTTTGCATGGTGTTTTCCCCTGCTCTAAGTTGAATTTCGTTATCGACCTAACAATTTTAGGCTAACTGACTGAAAGAGGATGAAAAACCAGAAGGTTCTGAAGATGGGGTGAATGCCCGGCAACCGAACGGCACCGGGCATTTTTACTTACTTGCTAATCTGCGCGTGCATTTCCTGAACCGAAATCACCTTCTCGGTAGCATCCGCATTCAGCGCCATGGCCGTTGCGAAACCGCCGTTCAGGGTGGTGTCGTAGTGCACTTTGTACTGCAGCGCGCTGCGGCGAATCAGCTTGGAGTCTTCAATCGCCTGGCGGCCTGCGGTGGTGTTGATGATGTAGGTGTATTCGCCATTCTTGATACGATCCTGAATGTGCGGACGACCTTCATGCACCTTGTTCACCAGACGCGGGTTGATACCCGCTTCGCCCAGCACAATTGCCGTACCGTGGGTCGCGTCCAGCTCAAAGCCCTGCTTCAGCAGCTTGGCCGCAAGGTCAACCACGCGCTCTTTATCGCCTTCGCGAACGGAGAGCAGCGCACGGCCCGATTTTCTCATGGTCGAGCTGCTGCCCAGCTGCGCCTTGGCAAACGCTTCTGCGAAGGTACGGCCCACGCCCATCACTTCCCCGGTTGAGCGCATTTCTGGCCCTAACAGCGGGTCAACGCCCGGGAATTTGTTGAACGGCAGCACCACTTCTTTCACCGAGTAGTACGGTGGAATGATCTCTTTGGTCACGCCCTGCTGTGCCAGCGTCTGGCCTGCCATCACGCGCGCCGCCACTTTCGCCAGCGGAATACCGGTGGCTTTAGAGACGAACGGTACGGTACGTGCCGCACGCGGGTTGACTTCAATCAGGTAGACTTCGTTATCTTTCACCGCGAACTGGACGTTCATCAGGCCGCGAACCTGCAGCTCGAAGGCCAGCTTCTGTACCTGCTGGCGCATCACGTCCTGAATCTCCTGGCTCAGGGTGTACGCTGGCAGAGAACAGGCGGAGTCGCCGGAGTGTACGCCCGCCTGCTCGATATGCTCCATGATGCCGCCAATCAGCACCATTTCGCCGTCGCAGATGGCGTCAACGTCCACTTCCACCGCGTCGTCAAGGAAGCGGTCGAGCAGCACTGGCGCATCGTTGGAGACGCTCACCGCCGTCTGGAAGTAGCGACGCAGGTCGGCTTCGTCGTAGACGATTTCCATCGCGCGGCCGCCCAGCACATAAGAAGGACGCACCACCAGCGGGTAGCCAATCTCTTTCGCCTTCTCTACGGCCTGTTCGATGGCCGTCACCGTGGCGTTCGCCGGCTGTTTCAGCTTCAGACGGTCAACCGCCTGCTGGAAACGCTCGCGGTCTTCCGCGCGGTCAATCGCATCCGGGCTGGTACCGATAACCGGTACGCCTGCCGCTTCCAGCGCGCGCGCCAGCTTCAGCGGAGTCTGGCCACCGTACTGCACGATAACGCCTTTTGGCTTCTCGATGCGCACGATTTCCAGCACGTCTTCCAGCGTCACCGGCTCGAAGTAGAGGCGGTCAGAGGTGTCGTAGTCGGTGGAGACGGTTTCCGGGTTACAGTTGACCATGATGGTCTCGTAACCGTCTTCACGCAGCGCCAGCGAGGCGTGTACGCAGCAGTAGTCGAACTCGATGCCCTGGCCGATACGGTTTGGACCGCCGCCCAGCACCATAATCTTGTCGCGGTCAACTGACGGATTCGCTTCGCACTCGTCTTCATAGGTGGAGTACATGTAGGCGGTGTCGGTTGAGAACTCTGCCGCACAGGTGTCCACGCGCTTGTAGACCGGGTGCAGGTCATACTGGTCGCGCAGCTTGCGGATCTCCGCTTCGCGCACGCCCGCCAGCTTAGCCAGACGCGCGTCGGCGAAGCCTTTACGCTTCAGCATGCGCAGGAAGTCTGCATCCAGGCCGTTGATGCCCAGCTCGGCCACTTTCTCTTCCAGACGCACCAGCTCTTCAATTTGTACCAGGAACCAGCGGTCGATGTTGGTCAGGTTGAACACGCCGTCGACGGACAGGCCGGCACGGAAGGCATCGGCGATGTACCAGATGCGCTCCGCACCCGCGTCTTTCAGCTCGCGGCGGATTTTGGTCAGCGCTTCAGGGTCGTCCAGGCTCACTTTCGGGTCAAAGCCGGTCGCGCCCACTTCGAGGCCGCGCAGCGCTTTCTGCAGGGATTCCTGCTGCGTGCGGCCAATCGCCATGACTTCACCGACGGATTTCATCTGGGTGGTCAGACGGTCGTTCGCGCCGGCAAACTTCTCGAAGTTGAAGCGTGGAATTTTGGTCACAACGTAGTCGATGGACGGCTCGAAGGACGCAGGGGTGCGGCCACCGGTGATGTCGTTCATCAGCTCGTCGAGGGTATAACCCACCGCCAGTTTCGCCGCCACTTTCGCAATCGGGAAGCCGGTCGCTTTAGAGGCCAGCGCGGAGGAACGGGACACGCGCGGGTTCATTTCGATAACAATCAGACGGCCGGTTTTCGGGTTCACGGAGAACTGCACGTTAGAACCGCCGGTTTCCACGCCGATTTCACGCAGTACCGCCATCGAGGCGTTACGCATGATTTGGTACTCTTTGTCGGTCAGCGTCTGGGCTGGCGCAACGGTGATGGAGTCGCCGGTGTGGATACCCATCGCATCGAAGTTTTCGATGGAGCAGACGATGATGCAGTTGTCGTTTTTATCACGCACCACTTCCATCTCGTACTCTTTCCAGCCAATCAGCGATTCATCAATCAGCAGCTCTTTGGTTGG
>OIER01001478.1_pt1 | contig 11418 bp, 9 predicted proteins | sample 1581801 | NCBI WGS metagenome assembly OIER01 (sample SAMN03281006, study PRJEB24777) | human gut metagenome | isolation source: fecal sample PR165 from 1 month old male Malay infant, vaginally delivered... | reverse complement strand
CTCGATCTTGCGCTTGGCTTTGTACAGGGCGCTGCGTTTATCGAGCATCTTGTAGGTGCTGCGGCGTGCTGCGACCTGCCAGATCACTTCTCGGTCGGCATGCTCGGAGCGCTTTTCGACGCCGGTGCAGCCGGCATCGGCGCAGACGACGTTCTCGTCGCCGCGCAGCAGCTTGTCGACCTAAATAACTGTTCGGAATAGTAGATCACTTTGAGGGAACTCAGCCCGAATTGTGCGATCTGATCAATCGCTGAATATCCCAAATCACCAACCGGACTGAGCGATGCCGATCATAGCACCAATTCCCCGTGACGAACGACGCCTGATGCAGAAAGCTATCCATAAAACGCGTGATAAAAATTATGCCCGCAGACTGACCGCCATGCTGATGTTGCACCGGGGCGAGCGCGTCAGTCATGTGGCCAGAACACTCTGCTGTGCCCGCTCATCGATTGGTCGCTGGATTAACGGGTTCACTCTGTCTGGTGCTGAAGGCCTGAAGTCATTACCGTCAGGACGTGGCAGGCGCTGGCCGTTCGAACATATTTGCGCATTTCTGCGTGAGCTTGTGAAGCATTCTCCCGGCGATTTCGGTTATCAGCGTTCCCGCTGGAGTACCGAACTGCTGGCGGGCTTTGTTGAATAAATAAGATTTCGTGCGAACGACCCTGTAGCTGGCTGGATTTTCAGGCAATACGCGGCGTTGTTGAATAAATAGATATTATGCTGCGGGCCTACCAAAACGTCGGTCTTTCCCAACGCAAAATCAGTAGGTTAAGGTTAAAGTCGGGAGCTACTCACAATAGTGACAAGCATCTTTGACTAAAGCAGGCGCGCCAAAACAGCATGATTCCCTATTATTCAACAAAGCCGTTTCGAAATACTCGAATTCAAGGCAACAAGTAAAAATGGCCGCTATCTCTCATGGCTCAGTTCAAATTCGTTCAACTGCTCTAACGCTTTCGCCACACTCTGGAACATCAGATGTTTTTCCTCATGCTTCTGTGACAGCCGAGAAACGACGGTAAACACACTTCCGCTTCTCTCAGGCCAGCAGTCGTCATAAAGTGCAGGTATCAACATCTTTCTTGCTTGATGCTGCAATGCAGGAGTCGTCAGACTACAGATGTACGTTCGTACTTCAAACTGTCTTCCAGGTGTTTTGTCTAGAAAAAGTACCACATCAGATCCACTCACCCAGTGCGACAATCCGAAGCGCAGTGCCGGATAACCTTCCCAATGATTAAGTGCCGTTGTGACTTCATAACCACGCTCAGAAAAGTGCTCTGTCAGAAACCGTAGGCCTTCCTCCTGAAGTGATTTCACCACAGCATTTTTCAGTAACACCGCTTCCTGAATATTACGCAAATTTTCGAGAACGAAGGTTTCTGTCTCTGCTGCAATCGTATTTTTACCCATCAGTGCCTCCAGATGTAGAATGAATTCGCGCAGCAAAACCTGCCATTTATTGAGCGGAGAAGTAATGCATGCCATGCCGAGCCCTGGAGACAGAACAGAAATAAACATACTGTAGCTTATTCCTGTCCAACCGGCTGGAGCCAGTCCTTCTGGCGACAGAACCACCAGGAACGGTTTCTTATCTGGATGTTTTTGCTCCAGATACCCACTGTAATCATTGAAAGGATTGTTCAATTGGTGCCAGATTTTATTCTCCAACACCATGGCCCATTCTTTCGACTCAAGTAGCAAATCGATTCGAGTTCCTTTCTGGGTCATAACCTCACGGGCTGGTGGAGAGAGAAGTGATGCATCAACATGGGCTGGCAGGCATTCCAGAAGGGCCCCAAGAACCAGTGTATTCAGTCCATGGGGCGCATCCGGATCAATAAAGAAAGCGAGTAAATCGCTGACAGGGTTTTCATAGTGTCCACGGGCACCAACCGAAAATATATTGGTCTCACTTTTTTCAGCAACAGGCAGTGATTTGAGGTGAGTCAGTAATTCTTCCAGAGCAGGCAGGTCCATCGGTTTCTCCGCAGCGGATTTCCCTATACAGAAACATACCAAAAAAAAGAGCCTTGGCATAGGGAGGCCTGTCTGCCCGCTGGCATTGGGTGCACGATAATTGCGGTGGATTTCAAAGTTAACAGTCCGCTTCGTGCTGTGAGTTCAACAGGTCGATGCAACGCTATCCTTAATCGGAGGGGGACGTTACCATGAAACGAAGAACTTGCATCTACTACACACCAGAACAAAAGGCGATTATCTGGGACAGATATAAGCAAGGTGATTCCCTGCATGATAATGCCAGAATGTTCGACAGATATCATTCTTCTATTATGCTTACTATCCACCAGACTGGTGTCAAGGTTCAGCGGTGCCGACTTTTCTGACCTTAAGGGAAGGGGTTGGATGAGGCGGAACCTGTCAAAACAGCAGCCGGCTGCGCCGGGCGACGGCGCCATTTACCCGCAGTACTCCATTCAACTGCAGCAGGCGCCTCCATGCCACTTACGCGGCATAGGACAAAATTCTCGTCGGGTGGATTTTTTACTTTGAAGAGACCATAGTAATATTCTCCGGCGTTGTTGAATAAATCAGATTCGGGGCGAGTGTCCCTGTAGCTGGTTGTGTTTTCAGGCGATGCGCACGCTTTCTGGTATGCCTGCCTTCGTCATTTTGTTCAGTGCCCGCACCATGGCCATAGCCTCCGCCACCTGACCATCATAATCACGCAGCGTCAGTGAACCACCCAACAGCTGTTTTATCCGATACATCGCCGTTTCCGCTATCGAGCGACGGTTATAATCTGTTGTCCACTTCCACCGTACATTGCTCCCGCTCAGTCGCTGATTCGCAACGGCACGGTTGCGGTCTGCATACTCTCCGGGCCAGTAGCCCGCTCCTTTTCGGGGAGGGATAAGCGCGCTGATATTCTTACGCCGCAGTTCATCATGACACAGACGCGTATCGTAAGCGCCATCTGCGGCGGCGGCTCTGATTTTTCTGTGAGTCTGCCGGATAAGACCCGGGAAGGCTTCTGAGTCCGTTACGTTGTTCAGTGACAGGTCCGCACAGATGACTTCATGTGTTTTACCATCAACAGCAAGATGCAGCTTTCGCCAGATACGGCGGCGCTCTTTGCCGTGCTTTTTAACTTTCCATTCGCCTTCACCAAAGACCTTCAGCCCGGTTGAGTCAATCATTCACCCCGGGTGGGCGCTTTAAAACTGACATTCACCGACTTTGCCCGTTTGCTGACGCTGCTGTAGTCCGGGCAGCGCAGTGGGACACCCATCAGGGAAAAAATGGAATCAATAAAGCCCTGTGCGGCTCGCAGGGTCAGCCGGAATACGCGTTTAATGACCAGAACGGTGGTGATAGCAAGGTCTGAATAGCGCTGAGGTCGTCCGCGTGATGCGGGCGTTGCTGACTCATACCATGCCTGAATCGCCTCATCATCCAGCCAGAACGTGATGGAGCCACGATTAATCAGGGCCTTGTTGTAGTTGCACCAGTTGGTGATTTTGAACTTCTGCTTTGCCACGGAACTGCCTGCATCATCAGGATTATGCGTGATCTGATCCTTCAACTCAGCAAAAGTTCGATTTATTCAACAAAGCCTCAATTAGGGTAATAACTGCCTCAGAGCCGCCTCAGGAAACCTAATAAAAACAATATAAATTAATAAGATAGAAAATCAAAAAAGCTCTGAGATAACTAAAAATCTCTTTGTCATTGCGTTTTCTCTTCACCCAGCTCAGGGGCAAGCAAAAGAATGTAAGTCCACGGTTGTGCATTGTTCAGATGCTTTAATCGCGACGTTTTAAACTGCCACCCTATCTCGTGTGCAGTCTTTTTCAGCATCCCCAACTCACTGAGAGTTCTTGCGACTGTGTCGTTAGTGAAGCCCTTGGCCACTTCATTCTTGAATGGAGCAGGCAGGACATAAAACAGAACCGGTTCGTCGAGGTCAGCCCCTTTATCCCTGTAGCCGTACAGTTCGTGAATCGGCAAATCACGCGGCTGATCTCTTTCCTGAAAACAGTGCCAGGCTAAACTGAAGTCTCCGGTCTTTCTTCCATCTCACAGAGAGGCACATCGCCATGAAAAAGACCCGCTATACCGAAGAACAGATAGCATTTGCGCTGAAACAGGCCGAAACCGGCACTCGGGTAGAGGAAGTCTGCAGAAAGATGGGCATTTCTGAAGCCACATTTTACAACTGGAAGAAAAAGTTTGGCGGCATGGGCGTGACAGAGCTGCGCCGCCTGCGCCTGCTTGAGGAAGAGAATCAGCGTCTGAAACGTCTGGTGGCCGATTTAAGTCTGGACAAGGAGATGCTGCAGGAAGTTATCAAAAAAAGTTCTGAGGCCGGCTCAGAAGCGTCAGGCAGTGCATTTTCTGCGGGAGGCTTATCGTATCCGTGTCCGACGGGGATGCGGACTGCTGATGCAGAGCAGAACCGTTTACCACTGGCAGAGCCGGCGGGATGATCGGGCGATAACCCTGCGTATCCGGGAAATAGCGGAAACCCGGATCCGCTACGGTTGTCCGCGTATTCATATTCAGCTGCGGCGGGAAGGCTGGCCTGTTAACCACAAGAAAACACACCGGATTTACTGTCTGGAAGGCCTCAACCTGCGCAGAAAGCGCCCCCGCAGGCATGTCAGTGCAGCACATCGTCAGCAACGTCCGGTCCTGACCGGAGTCGATCAGTGCTGGAGTATGGATTTCGTGTCGGATAACCTGTTTAATGGACGATGTTTCCGGGCGCTGACTGTAGTGGATAATTTTAGTCGGGAGTGTGTGGCGATCCATGCCGGGAAGTCGCTGAAAGGTGAGGATGTGATCGGTGTGATGGAAAGGTTGCGGGTGCTGGGCAAGCGCCTGCCGATACGTATTCAGACAGATAACGGCAGCGAGTTTATCTCGAAAAGTCTGGATAAATGGGCGTATGAACACGGTGTTACAATGTACTTCTCCCGCCCCGGAAAACCAACAGATAACCCGTTTATTGAATCATTTAACGGCAGTCTGCGGGTTGAATGCCTGAACATTCACTGGTTTCTCTCGCTGGAAGATGCGCAGGACAAACTCGACAACTGGCGCAGGGAATATAATCATGAGAGAAAGCATTCATCATTAAATGATATGACTCCGGCTGAATTCATCCGAAGTCTCCGGAAAGACGAAGATCTCTGATTTAGCACTGCACTGAATTTGGGCCAGGGTCAAACCCCGAAAATCTCAAAAAGTGCGTGGAACTAAAACGGGTGCGCTTACACCTTCAGGGCGCATTTGACTATGTGGATGAGGCCTTTGACATGCGCCAGGAGCGGAATTTACTAACGCCGCTGATGTATTAATCCATGAAGAGCAGTAATATAAATTGACTGGTGCGCTAATTTTTACAGGAACATCACCGATACATATTACCGCCTCCATTGCTTTTTTAAGCGCGTGTACATTTGTACGACTGGCGGCTGTGCCGGTGTCCTTTTCCGAAACTGGCGTGGATGCTGCTGGGCCAAAAGGTTCTTTGAAAGGGACGTTACTTACTCCAACTTCAAAACCAACCTCCGTTGTTCTTATCGTACTAGGCTCCGGGCCGACCGATAAGGATGAAATATTAAGACCTGCTGAGGATAAGAAATGCCAATGGAATCACCTGAAATTCAGCTCAAGGCTCTGAATAATGCTTTGCGACGTTTACGTGGGGCTTGTTCCGCACTTGACGGTGAGGAGCTTGATGAAAAGTTACTTGAGGTCATGCGACGACTGCTGCTTGCTGAGGTGCTCGCCGATACCTGGATTGTGGCGATAGGTGGCTCGCAGGGGGCAGGTAAAACGACGCTGATGGCGAGCCTGTATAACCTACATCATGACAATAGCAGCTGGTTACGCAGTAATGAAGGACGCGGCGAGAAAATGCCGATACTGATCCTCGAGAGTAATGAGACTAAAGTAGCACAGGGTTGTGTCCGTCGCCTAGTCGAAACTGGAAATGGTTTGACGCTGGAGGATGTCAGCGTCGATGTCAACGTGTTTCAGCGCGTGGTCTGCGATCCTGATGCTGGGGATTTACTGCCGATACTGAAAGTACCGCAGCGTTATTTTACCCGAAATAACCAGGCCTGGTTACTGCTGCCTGGCTATGAAAAACAAGAGCGCGAAAATCGTGAATGGCAGGAACTGATGCGTCAGGCGATGATAGCGGCAGGCGGTTGTATAATCGTGACCGATGAGACGCGACTGGCAAACCAGCAGCAGCTCGAAATCGTCAAAGATATGTTGGAAAAAGAGCTTAAGAATTGTAAACCTTATATTGTTATCTCCAAGACAGAAGCGTATCGCCACAATCCGCAACGTCAAGCTGAATTAAGAAAAAGCGCGGCTGAAACCTTCAATGTCGCTGCCGAATATAAGGATAACAACATTATTTTAACCGGCACCGACGATCCGGAATACGTAACAGAATGGATGCCGCACCTTCGCCGGGCCATTGACGACCTTAACTTTTCCGGACAAACCAACCGTTATCTCCAGTTAACCCACCTTACTGGAATTGTTAGTAAGGATCTGCCGCGCGTCATGAATATGCTCCGCACCCAGTCGCGTCTGTATTACCACAGTGACAAAGGCGGCCAGGACGATGGCAGTCAGGTGCTGGCCGAAGCTCTGGAAGTATTTGACACTGCTGTGCAGGAACTGCGGGATGAGCATACCAAAAAGGTAAAAATGTGCATCGCTAAAACTTTTGAGGCGGCGAAGGCTAATATGGACCGCAGGCTGGTCAAGGAGCATGAGGGATTTGCCAACTGGATATCGAATGCATTTGATACCACCAGTGAGACAAAAGGCAAATTGCAGCAACTGGTTCAGGATTCATGGCAGGACGCATCAGCTGATTTCTTCGACGACTATGTGAACAGTCTGCAACAATTGACGGCGGCGAAACTCAAGCCCATTCCAAACGGCAACGATCGCCCAAACTTGCCTGCATCACCGAAGCTGGAGAAGCTGGTAGCACTTGGCTATATGAATAGCGCCGGGCAGCCCGTACAACACGAACAGTTGGATGCGGAAAAAATAAGTAATATCAAAATGTTGCTAAATCATGGTGCCGCGTCGAATGCGGAAAAAACCCCAGTGGTGAATAAACAGTTGAGGAAAAGCGTGGAATTGATCCCGGTGATCTCGCTAGAGTATACCCGTCTTGTGTACGCCATGCCTGAGATTTGCAAAGAGCTGCGGCCTTACGTCACGCTTGAGCAGGACGATGGCGAGACATCCGCGGGTAACGTCGCGGCAGAAGGGGTTCAAACTCTCAACGCAGGGGTTGATCTTGGCAAGACCGCAATAAAATCACTGGCGGCGGTGCTGGCGATTGACGTTGTCAGCGACGGCGATTCCGATATCCTCGGCGCGCTCTTTGGCCAGGATCAGCCTTCTGCTGACCCGACAGGTTCACCTCTTCCCCCCGCACCGGTGATGATGCATCCTGCTGCCGTTGCGGTAACCGCCGTTGTGGCGGCGGCCTACGTGACCGCGGCTGCAGTAACGCGAATGCGTACTTTTGAGAAAAAAGCGAGCAGCCAGGCACACGTCATGCTTGCCAGTGTTCATGACCACCATATTGAGCATTTACGCAATCAGTTCGATGACACGATGAGCGCGGCACGTAAGCGGATTAGCGAAACGTTACGTGCGCGTTATCACATGGACGAAATGCTGATGCGCAAGGATCGGCTCGCGAAAGCCATCGCCGATGTGAATTCCCTTATCGACGACCTGCGCACTGAGCTGGGGTCATCAGCTATGGGCCTGCAAGTATTAATCACCAGCCGTGGTGAGTGAGATGACGTCCGGGAAAGTTCTTGATTATTGGCAGCGGTTAGAGTCACGGCAGTCGGAGTGGGCTTTTCGCGCCTACGATCGGCTGATTAAGACATTAAGTCATGACGTTCAGGAAAGGATACAATTTAAGGAAAGCGATGCCGAACCGTACGTGGTCATATTTGGCAAGACGCAGGTCGGCAAAACCACCTTACTGCTCGACCTGATGGATATCGATCTGCAGCAGATGGCAACCCTATCGCACGTGCTGCGCGGCGGACGGGAAGCCGGAAAATCATCCACCGCCACCGCCATGGAATATCGTCGTTCAACGGACCAGCGCTGGGGATTGTTTGTGCAATCGAAAACGCACTGGTTTGCCTCTGACGACGATATGACAGAGGCCTTAGCGCAGCTAAGAAAGCAGATGGAACGAGGTGAACTGGTTGTTGATTCTCCCTGTATTGTGCATATTCCGTGGCGTTTTTTCATGATAAAAACCTCGGGAGCGCCCGGCGTGCGTATTCTGGATCTGCCTGGTGATAATCCCGCCAATATGGAAGAGCAAAAGCATGTAAATCAGATGGCGAAGACCTATCTTCCTTTCGCTGATTTGGTCCTACTGATTGGGCGTGGCGACGATTTGAGCTTCCTGCAGCCACAGGTTATCACCCTGCCGGGTATTGAGGACTGGCAGGCGATGCCGCATCGGTTTCGTATCGTGACGACCTATTCTTACTCAGCGCAGTCGGTGAAGACGCTGATTCGCAACGATCCGGCTTTCGATATCGCGCAGTTACGTCAGCGCCTTATTGAACAGATTGAACGCTTTAGCAACCTGAGCGACGCGGCGAAAGATCGGAACCTCTACTTTCCGCTCGAGTTTGGCAGCAGTTGGCTGAGTATGGCCGAAAACGATACCGCCCTTTATGCCCGGGTTGCCCCCATGGTAAGCCGCTTGCGTAGTGAACTGTTGGAACAAATTGCCACATCGACAAGCCCCCTCGGACGGCTGCGAAGTACCCTGGATACCCACCTCAGCGTTAAATATATCCAGGAGGAAAAAACGGCGGCAATCGAAAAAGAACTGCTGGGGCTAAAAAAACAGCAACAAGAGACAAAAGATAAACTGACGGTTTGGAAAAACGCTATTACTCAGACACAGCAGAAATTAAAAAAAACGGAGCGGTTATTAAAAGATAACGCTTTACCTGTCAGTCGACGGCTTATCGATAAAGCTGCGGAAGAGGCCGCAAAGTTTAAATTGAAGGGAAGTTACAGCAGCGAAAAATGTTCCACTTTACATAGTATGATCGCCGACTATTGCTTTAAGATTAAGGATATCCAGCTGGATGTGAAAAATAAGACGGTCTACTGGCAAAAAGTGGCCCGCAACAAAGTTGAACCTACGAGACAGGCGATTCAGGATATTCTTGATGAAAAATTCAGTGCTATTCGCTATAGGCTCAATGACTATTGGATCGACACCTATCTTAGTTCTGCGAATTATTTATCGGATAAAAACAGCGTCATCCATGCCGCTGATAATGCCAAAATGGAAGTCATTCGGCTGTGGACTTCACAATGGATGGCTGCCGCAGAGAACGTCCATAATCAATACAAAAGCGAACTCACCAAAGAGGGGGTAATTCTCGAGGAGTTGCGGGTAGAGCAGAATAAATCACTGCAGAAACAGGTATCACTTAAGCAACAGGCCGTATCGTGCGAAGACGAGTTAAAGAAAATTGCCGTTGAATCACAAGAGGATCTTGTCCGCTGCGAGCAGTTTGTTCACTTTCTTGATGAAGAGTATCTCAAAACATTAAGTACGCGTCTGGATTCAGCCTTTCAGGAACGTGATGATTGTGATGCGTTATTACAATTTTTATCCTGCGTTGCGTTGAAAAATCAGCGGGAAGACTTATTGAATTTAACTGAAAAGTATTCTGGATAAGGCATGAACGTGACCAGTGAAATAAAAAATAAAGAAAAATCGCTCGCCGAGTTAATGGTAAAAATACTCAAGGAGCCGCTCAATCCCCTTGAGAGTACTTTAAAAAAAATCAACACAGAAGTTCTAGACACCAAAGATAAGGTTGAAGAAATCTATGATGCCATTAATGCGGTAGGTGCAAACACCGAAGAAATCATTAATCCACTGAAAAAATCGTTACGTGAGCTACAAGATGACGATGTCCCTGGAGCGATAAGTAAGCTGAGAGAATTTATTTCGACTCAGGTTGAAGAAAAAAAACAGAATATTAGTGCCGCGCTTAGCCAACAATCGGCACACTATGATAGCCTGCTGAAAGCCGCGACCGGTGAGGTCTTTGAAAAACTGTCGGATATTCTTGGTCAGCAAAATGAGAGTGTCCAGGCAGCCATACAGCAGTATCAGCAAACGGGTATCGACAGTGCAGAGGCCTTATTGCAGCAACTGCTGAATGCCAACCGCTTCCTGGTGGAAACCTGCGCCGCGAATGCCAGCGAGCAACAGTCGACGCGAGAGCGGGACCAGCGGTTGGCTGAACGGCTGGAAAGTATCATGCAGGCCCAGCAGCAAATAAAGCAGTCGATAAGCGAACTTGACCAGCAGCTCAAGGGCGTGAGTCAAGGAGTGCAAACGACGCGAACCATGCTCGCGGAAGGGCAGGAAAGCGATCGGAGGGAAGTGTTAAGCAGCCTTGAAACGTTGTCTACCGACGTCCCGGCAGCACTGGTGCAGCATTTGACCCCACTAACCATGGCTATTGAGACTCTGCAAACCAGCCAGCAGGCGTTGACCGAGGCAGTGAGCCAGCAAGAGAGCCATCTGGAGGCGCAAATTACCGCAAGTCAGGGGAGATTCCGCTACGTTGTTATCATTTTTGCCCTGTTTGCTACCTCAACGTTAGCGTATATCGGCTATGACATCTGGAGAAATTTAACTCCCTGACAGGGCGAAAGTGCATGGTGTCTAACGCGACAGAGCCTTTATATTTTGAGTTGTGTATAAGGTTAGACAACCTTGAGTTCAAGATGTAGGTTGTTGCGCTCACCTTTGATCCAGTGGGCTTGACGTCAGTTTTACTGGCCTTACAGCTCAACTAAGTAATATCGATGATCGATGTTGCGGGTAGGGTGAGCCTCTGATGTTCAGTGAGTGGGAGGTGTTTTAAGGGTAAGAAGTGGACTGACCCCGCCCCGGTAGACTATAGGGCTGGATCGTCTACCGGGGCGGGGTCAGTCCAGATGAATCGCCACGGATAATCTAGACACTTCCGAGCCGTTGATAATACTGGTTTTCATATTCTGTCGGTGACATCTGATTGTTCGACCCATGCCGACGCTTAGTGTTATAAAACATTTCGATGTAATCAAAAATATCGCTGCGGGCTTCTTCCCGCGTTCCGTAGATCTTTTTCTTTATGCGCTCTCGTTTCAGTAACTGGAAAAAGCTTTCTGCAACCGCGTTATCGTGACAGTTACCGCGACGGCTCATACTCCCTTCCAGGCCGTGTGATTTCAGGAATGACTGCCACTCATGGCTTGTATACTGACTGCCCTGGTCCGAGTGGACCAGCACCTTTGTTTGCGGATTACGCCGCCATACAGCCATCAGCAGTGCGTTCAGAACAA
>OIER01001473.1_pt1 | contig 11465 bp, 8 predicted proteins | sample 1581801 | NCBI WGS metagenome assembly OIER01 (sample SAMN03281006, study PRJEB24777) | human gut metagenome | isolation source: fecal sample PR165 from 1 month old male Malay infant, vaginally delivered... | reverse complement strand
CCTTCTCACCCTTACCACAACCCCGGAAGGCATGGCGGATATTTTTTTTTACCTTACTCTAACCCCGCCGGGCGGCTTCTTGTTGGGAGGAGGGTGCTCTGTGTTGCCCGGGCATTTCTCCTGCGCACGAAGCGCAAGCGGCAGACCCACCAAACGCTTTGAGGGGGGAAGATAGGAATTTTTTAATGATTGACGTCAGGTGACCAGTGATTTGTTCGTTATCGGTGTTTTATTTGTGTAATTTCTTAAAAACACTGAAAATATGTATCTCTTTTAGAATAAATTGTTAGCTTTGCTAACATTAATAATTCCCAAATGCGTATAGTCCATGAAAAAGTTTGCCTCATTCTTTGCAGTATTTCTCTTTATAACTCTTTTTGCTGTCGCTTCGGAAGCCGGAGACCGTAATATACCGGTAGAAGTGGCACAACTCACCGACAGTTTGAAAAAACAGTTTGCACCGGACAGGCGTGTGGCATTGCTGGATGTAGATTATTCTTTTTCCGATAAGAATGTGATGCTGCGTGGCGTCACTACTTCGGCAGAAGCGAAAAACGCATTGTTGAAGGAACTGGCAAGAAAAGGCTATGCCGTGATGGACTGTCTTGAACTGCTTCCCGATGTGAAGGGGCTGGAAGGCAAAACTTGCGGTATTATCAATGTGTCTGTGGCAAATATGCGTGTCGCTCCGGATTTCTCATCGGAAATGATGACACAGAGTCTGATGGGGATGCCAGTGCGCGTATTGCAGCGCGATGGCTGGGTGCGTATCCAGACTCCCGACAATTATATCGCCTGGGTGCATCGTGTAGGTGTACATCCGGTGACCGAAGAAGAAATGGCCGCGTGGAACAAGGCGGAAAAGATCGTTGTGACTGCTCATTACGGTTTTGTCTATTCCGAACCGAACCAAACTTCACAAACGGTTTCGGACGTTGTGGCCGGCAACCGTTTGAAGTGGGAAGGGAGCAAGGGGGCTTTCTACAAGGTGACCTATCCCGACGGTCGCCGGGGATACATCTCCAAATCCATAGCCATGCCCGAGAAGAAATGGCGTTCCGGCTTGCAGCAGGATGCCGCCGGCATTATCCGTACGGCACACACCATGATGGGAATACCTTATCTTTGGGCGGGAACTTCATCGAAAGGCGTGGATTGCAGCGGATTCATGCGCACCATACTTTTTATGCACGACATCATTATACCACGTGATGCTTCCCAGCAGGCTTATGTGGGCGAGCATATAGACATTGCAGCCGATTTCTCCAACCTGCAACCGGGCGATTTGATATTCTTCGGCCGCAAGGCAACTCCGGAACGTAAAGAACGGGTCGTACACGTGGGTATGTATATTGGCGGCAAGCGTTTCATTCATTCGCAGGGCGATGTGCATATCAGCAGTTTCGACCCGGCAGATGAATTGTTCGATGAGTACAATCTCGGGCGGTTGCTGTTCGCTACGCGCGTATTACCTTATATAAATAAGGAAGAGGGATTAAACACAACGGAAACCAATGAATACTATAAATGACATGCAAAACAGAAGAGACTTTTTAAAGACCGCCGCCTTTGCCGCCTTAGGTTCAGGTATGGCTATCAATAGCGTATTGGCAGGTGAGGGTGCGGCGCCTGCTTTGTTCAATATCAATAAGAGTGGCGTTACGCCTAAAATGAAGCTGCGTTTCTTTCCGTATGAACTGAGGTTGCGTCATGTGTTTACGGTGGCTGCTTATTCGCGCACCACCACTCCCGATGTGCAGGTCGAAATAGAATATGACGGCATCATCGGTTACGGCGAAGCTTCCATGCCGCCCTACCTGCAGCACGAATTGGGCACGATGGACAGCGTACTGGCTTTCTTGAAGAAAGTGCAGGATGTTATCGGGCAGTTCTCCGACCCTTTCCGGTTGGAAGATATCCTGAGTTATATAGACAGTCTCTCTGCAGGAGATTCGGCGGCCAAGACTGCGGTGGATATTGCCTTACATGATTTGGTGGGTAAATTGTTGCAGGCCCCCTGGTATAAAATCTGGGGATTGGATAAGGAGAAAGCGCCTTCTACCACCTTTACCATCGGTATTGATACGCCCGATGTGGTGCGTGAAAAGACTAAAGAGTGTGCCGGGCAGTTCAATATCCTGAAAGTGAAGCTGGGGCGCGACAACGATAAGGAGATGATCGAGACCATCCGTTCGGTAACCGACCTGCCTATCGCCATTGACGCCAATCAGGGCTGGAAAGACAAACACTATGCGCTTGATATGATTCACTGGCTGAAAGAGAAAGGCATTGTGATGATAGAGCAGCCCATGCCTAAAGAGCAGTTGGATGATATTGCGTGGGTAACCGGGCAAAGTCCGTTGCCGGTATTTGCAGATGAATCCGTCCAACGCTTAAAGGATATAGTAGGGCTGAAAGATGCTTTTACCGGTATCAATATCAAGCTGATGAAATGTACCGGTATGCGTGAAGCGTGGAAGATGGTGACACTGGCGCGTGCTTTGGGCATGAAAGTAATGGTGGGGTGCATGACCGAAACTTCGTGTGCCATTTCTGCGGCTGCACAATTTTCTCCGGCAGTTGATTTTGCCGATTTGGACGGCAGTTTGCTGATAGCCAACGACCGTTTCAAGGGAATGGAAGTTGTAAAGGGAAAGATTACACTGCCGGACTTGCCGGGTATTGGAGTCGTGAAGATATAAAAGTACGGAAATCATACGGTGACAGGTGCTCCTGATATAAACTGATTTACTTATATAATCCATGAAGAATCTGCTATATATTGTCTTTTTGTTTGTTTTTGTTTCTCTGTTTTTTTCTTGATTTAACTCGCGGTAATCTTCTTTTTGAACGGCATAATAAAAATAAAAGGAATGATTATGTATCGAGAGACCCGCCGCGAAAAAATCATCTTATTACTACGCACAAAAGACGAATGCAGCGTAAACGATCTCGCTGACTATTTTAAGGTGACGAAAGAGACTATTCGTAGCGATCTGACGTGGCTGCAAAATAAGGGAATTGTGGTACGGCATCATGGCGGCGCCTCGTTAAAAAAACACTTGATGCAAAATGCCTTGTTTCAGCAGGACGGTATCGATATGCGCCTGCTGCTCAACCCGCGGCAACAAGGTATTGACTATTTAACACCTCAGGATAAAAAAGGACGCGTTATGGCTGGGAAAGTTTGTATATTGGGTTCGTTTAACGTGGATATCGTCGCCAAAGTACACCGTTTTCCTCAGCACGGCGAAACGCTCATCGCCAGGGAAGTGACTATCGGGCCCGGCGGGAAAGGCGCTAACCAGGCGCTGGCGGCCCATCGCGCGGGCGCTCAGGTTCATTTTGCCAGTAAAGTAGGAGGCGATCAGTTCAACGCATTCGCCCGTAAGCATATTGAATCGGTGGGGATGAGTTCATTTACCCTGTATGAATCAGAAGACGCGATCACCGGCAGCGCCGTTATTTACGTTAACGATGAAGGTGAGAATATGATCGCGATTCTCCCGGGCGCCAATCATAACATTAGCGAGAATGATATTGCTCAGCTGACCCCCTTTATTGCCGAGTCTGATGTGTTCGTTGTGCAAATGGAAAATAACCTTGCGGCGACGAAATTAGCGCTGAAATGCGCCAAAGAACTCCGCGTAACGACGATATTAAATCCCGCGCCGTGGTCGCCGGAGGTGGCGAGCTTATTACCTCTGGCGGATATTGTGACGCCGAATGAGACCGAAGCGATGGCGATGTCCGGCGTACAGGTCCACGACATTCCCAGCGCCATGCAGGCGGCAAAGCATATTTATGCTGCCGCCCAGTGCGCCGTCATTATTACGATGGGCAAGCAGGGCGCCTTAATTTTTGATGGTCAAAACTACTCGCATATTCCGGCGTTCTCCGCCGTGGCGGTAGATATGACGGGCGCAGGCGACGCGTTCACCGGCGCGCTGGCCGCCTCGCTGGTGGTGGCGTTTACCGGCAGCCAGGGCGGCGGACAGCTAAGCCCGGTACGCCTGACGCTGGCTGGCGTAGCGCTCGCAGCGGTGCTGGAAGGCTTATCCAACGGCATCGCCCTGCTCAACCCGGACGTCTACGACCAGCTGCGCTTCTGGCAGGCCGGCTCGCTGGATATCCGTACTCTCGACACGCTGAAAGTGGTGGCGCTCCCGGTCATTATCGCCGCCGCCGTGGCGCTGTTGTTAAGCCGGGCGCTCAACAGCCTCAGTCTTGGCAGCGACACCGCGACCTCACTCGGCAACCGCGTGGCGCGCACGCAGCTGGTTGGCCTGCTCGCCATCACCGTCCTGTGCGGCTGCGCGACCGCCGTGGTCGGCCCGATTGCCTTTATCGGCCTGATGATGCCGCACATGGCGCGCTGGCTGGTGGGGGCCGATCACCGCTGGTCATTGCCGGTCACCTTGCTTGCCACCCCGGCCCTGCTATTGTTTGCCGATGTGCTCGGCCGTCTACTGGTGCCAGGCGAACTGCGCGTTTCGGTGGTCAGCGCCTTTATCGGCGCGCCGGTGCTGATCGTCCTGGTACGACGCAGACGCGGAGGTGGCGCATGAGGGTTCTGTCCCGTCGTTTAATAACCAGCGTATCTCTGCTGGTTATCGCCACGGTTCTGCTGGCGGTCTGGAGCCTGCAAAGCGGTGCGGTCACGCTCGATTTCGTGCAGGTCTTCCACGCCCTCACGGGCAGCGCCCCGCGCAATATCACCCTGGTGGTCACCGAATGGCGACTGCCGCGGGTGGCGATGGCGATTCTGGTGGGCGCAGCGCTCGGGGTCAGCGGCGCGATTTTCCAGTCGCTGATGCGCAACCCGCTCGGCAGCCCGGACGTAATGGGCCTGAATACCGGAGCCTGGAGTGGCGTACTGGTGGCGATGGTGCTGTTCGGCCAGCACCTGACGGCCATCACCTTTACGGCGATGGCGGGCGGTATTCTGACGTCGCTGGTTATCTGGCTCCTTGCCTGGCGCAACGGCATCGATACCTTCCGCCTGATCATCATCGGTATTGGCGTGCGCGCCATGCTGATGGCCTTTAACACCTGGCTGTTACTGCAGGCCTCGCTGGACACCGCGATCTCCGCCGGGCTGTGGTATGCCGGTTCACTCAACGGCCTGACGTGGGGCAAAACCTGGCCCGCCGCACCGTTGATTTTGCTGATGTTTATCGGCGCGCTGCTGCTGGTGCGACGCATGCGGCTGCTGGAGATGGGCGACGACAGCGCCTGCGCGCTGGGCGTGAGCGTTGAGCGCTCGCGCCTGATGCTGATGCTGGTGGCCGTATTACTGACCGCCGCCTCCACCGCCATCGCCGGGCCGATATCCTTTATTGCGCTTGTCGCCCCGCACATCGCCCGGCGTCTTAGCGGCACCGCGCGCTGGGGATTAACCCAGGCGGCGCTGTGCGGATCGCTGTTACTGCTGGCCGCCGATCTCTGCGCCCAGCGGCTGTTTATGCCTTATCAACTGCCGGTGGGCGTGGTAACCGTCAGCCTCGGCGGGATTTACCTCATCGTCTTGCTCGTTCAGGAGTCACGCAAGAAATGACAGACACAACAACCCGCTTGCGCGGCGAAAACCTTACCCTTGGCTACGGCAAAAAAATCATTGCCCGTGATTTAACCGTCGCTATTCCGGACGGCCACTTCACGGCGATTATCGGCCCGAACGGCTGCGGCAAATCAACCTTGCTGCGCACGCTGAGCCGCCTGATGACCCCGGTTGAGGGCAGCGTGTTTCTGGACGGAGAGCAGATCCAGCGCTTCGCCAGCAAAGAGGTGGCCAGGCGCATCGGGCTGCTGGCGCAAAACGCCACCACGCCGGGGGACATCACGGTGCAGGAGCTGGTCTCGCGCGGGCGCTACCCGCACCAGCCGCTGTTTACCCGCTGGCGTAAAGAGGACGATGAAGCGGTAAACCGCGCGATGCAGGCGACGGGGATTACCGCTCTCGCCCAACAAAGCGTCGATACCCTTTCCGGGGGCCAGCGCCAGCGCGCGTGGATTGCGATGGTGTTAGCGCAGGAAACCTCCATTATGCTGCTGGACGAGCCAACAACGTGGCTGGATATCAGCCATCAAATTGACCTGCTGGAGCTGCTGAGCGAGCTGAACCGCACCCAAGGATTTACGCTGGCGGCGGTGCTCCATGATTTGAACCAGGCGTGCCGCTACGCGACGCATCTGATTGCCTTGCGCGACGGTGAAATTGTGGCGCAGGGCGCGCCGAAGGAGATTGTGACGCCGGATCTGATCGCGCAGATCTACGGTATGCGCTGCATGATTATTGACGATCCGGTGGCGGGAACGCCGCTGGTGGTGCCGCTTGGAAAACGTGCGGTTTGATGCCCTCACCCCAGCCCTCTCCCACAGGGAGAGGGAGCAAACCCAACAAACATCAACCACGGATCCGTAGGCCGGGTAAGGCGTAGCCGCCACCCGGCGCTTTTGACGTTACCCCAATATCCCTTTCAACACCGGCCCAATCTTCTCAAACGCCTGCGGCGAAATGATATCCACGTGGGCGCAATCCTGGCTATGCACCTCAAGCTCCGCCACCCACGGTGCCCAGGCGATCTGCGGATCCATCGTGCGCGTGCGCTCGGCGACAAACAGCGTCGCTTTGCCGTCAAACCGCGCGCTGTGCGCCGTGGTGAGCAGGCGCACCGCATCGGCGTAGTTGCCCTCGATGGCGCCAAACAGCTCGCTGCTGCCCTGCCCCTGCTGCGCGGCGATAAACGCCTGCCGCTCGCGCTCAATTTCCGCCAGCGCTGCCGGGTCGAGGCCGTTGGCCTCTTTCTCCGCCCAGTTCTGGGTTTCCGGTGGCCAGGTATCCAGCAGGCCGAGGAACGCCACCGCTTCACCCTGCGCGCGCAAACGAGCGGCAATAGCCTGCGCCAGCGTGCCGCCGAGGGAATAGCCGAACAAATAATACGGCCCCTGCGGCTGCTGCTTACGCAGCGTATTCAGGTGATGATCAATCACCCCATCCAGATCCGCACACTGCTGCATCGGCCCTTCCGGTCGGGGAGACTGAATACCGGTGATAGACCAGCGCGGGCTGAGGTAGCGCGCCAGCACGCTGAACTGCCAGGCAAAACCGGACGCCGGATGGAAGCAGAACAGCGTCGGGCCATGGCTTTCACGCAGCGGCAGAACGGCTTCATACCCCAGACGCTGCGCCTGCTCGTCGTTCATTTTTAAGTCCAGCAGCGCGCTGAGCTTGCTCACCGTCGAGGCGACCATAATCTGCCCCGGCGTGACCTTGCGGGCGAACGTGCGGCTGAGCTGCGCCGCCAGCCGCATCGCCAGCAGCGAGTGGCCGCCGAGGGCAAAGAAGTCGGCTTCGATATCGTTCACCTCGCAACCCAGCAGCGCGGCAAACGCCTGCGCCACGGCGATTTCGGTGTCCGTTTTCGGCGCGCGTCCGGTGGTTTTGCTGGTCAACTCCGGCAGCGGCAGCGCCTTGCGGTCGAGTTTGCCGTTCGCGCTGAGCGGCAGCGCGCTGAGTTGCAGCATCACCACCGGCACCATATGCGGCGGAAGCTGCGCCTTCAGCGATTCCAGCAGCGCATCACGATCCAGCGGTAAACCGGATTCGGAGACAACGTATCCCACCAGCTGGCGGGCATCGCCCCCCGTTGCCGCCGCCTGGTTGAACACGCAGGCGTGCGCCACGGCCTGGGCCACGTCCGGCAGCGACAGCATCGCCCGGTCGATTTCGCCCAGGTCAATACGCTGGCCGCGAATTTTTAGCTGATCATCGCTGCGGCCGAGCTATTCTACCGCCCCGTTATCCAGCCAGCGGGCAACGTCCCCGGTGCGGTACATCCGCTCGCCCGGCGCGAACGGGTCGGCGATAAAGCGGCTGGCGGTGAGATCCGGACGCCCCAGATATCCCTGCGCCAGCTGAATGCCAGTGAGATACAGACCCCCCGCCACGCCAAACGGCACCGGGCGCATCATCGCATCCAGAATGCGCAGCCCCGTGTTCCACACCGGGAAACCAATCGGCACGCTATTGCCTTCAACGGCCGCCAGCTCAGGGCCAAACGCCGGATACCAGCTCACGTCCACTGCCGCTTCGGTCGGGCCGTAGAGGTTGTGCAGCGGCGCACGGGTGAGCTGTTCCCACTCGCGGCACAGCGCGGTCGGCAGCGCTTCGCCGCTGCAGAACACCTGCTTAAGCGTCCTGCAGCAGTCGACGTTTTCCGGCGTCAGCGAGGCGACAAACGCCGCCAGCATCGACGGCACAAAGTGGGTCGTCGTGACGCCATACCGGGCGAAGAAGCTCTGCATCGCCTGCGGGTCCCGGTGCGCGTCCGGCTCGGCCATCACCAGCTTCGCCCCGGCGATAAACGGCCACCAGAACTCCCAGACCGAGACGTCAAAGCTGCACGGCGTTTTCTGCGCCACCACGTCATTCGCTGTCAGCGGGTAGTGGTTCTGCATCCACTTCAGGCGGTTAACGATGGCGGTATGACCGACCATCACCCCTTTCGGACGCCCGGTTGAACCCGAGGTAAAAATGATGTACGCCGTCTGCTCCGGTTTCGCCACGCGCAGAGGCTGAGTACCCGCAGCAGGCAAAAGCATGTTGTAACTAAACGAAGCTATGGGCAGTTCGCTAAAGCGCGGAAGCTGCTCATCGGTGGTAATCAGCAGGGACGGCTTTGCGTCCTCCAGCATCATCCGCAGGCGGTCGTCCGGGTAACCGGTGTCCAGCGGTAACCACGCGGCGCCGGCTTCCACAATGCCGTGCAGGGCCAGCGTCAGGAATACCGAACGCGGGAGGGCCACCGCCACGCTGTCGCCCGGCTTCACGCCGCGCGCATGCAGCAGGTTTGCCAGCGCGACCACCTGCTCGCGCATCTGGCGGTAGTTCAGCTCGATGTGCGCATCCGCCAGCGCGGGGGCGTCCGGCGTCCTGCTCGCCTGTTCCGCCACCAGCTCCGCGAGCGTGGTGGAGGGTAGCGCCAGCCCGGTGTCATTGATGCGCGCAAGCTGCGCGTACTCTTGCTCTGACACGGTTTCCACTTCCCCACATCGCAGGTCCGGGTTAGCGGCAAACTGCACCAGCATCGCGTTCAGGCGCGCGACGTGGCCCTTCAGCGTTGTTTCATCGTAACGCTGTTTGCTGGCGAGAATTTCAATACTTAATCCGCCCTGCTCGTCCGGGAACAAGGCCAGCTCGAGATCGTTCACCGGTCCGGTCGCCAGCGTGTGGGTGATGGCCTCTACGCCGTCGAGTTCCAGTTGATAATCGAACACCTTAACGTTCAGCACCGGGCCAAACAGGGCTTCATCACCCGCCGCCTTACCGCTGTCGCGGAGAATTTGCTCCGCGTCGTAGCGCTGATGGCGGCGCATTTTTTTCAGCTGGCTCGCCAGACGCAGCGCCAGCCCAGGCAGGCTCTCCTGCGGATCGATATTCACCGCCAGCGGCAGAACGTTGAGCACCGGTCCGGTTGCGGTCAGCGCGACGGAGCCCATGCGGCGCATAAAGATAAACCCGGCGGCGTAGTCCAGACGCCCGGTCAGGCGGCCCAGCCACAGCGCGACCAGCGCAAGCGCCAGATCGGTACGCTGAGCCTGCCCTGCAGCCTGCGCAAGCTGGCTAAACGCGCTGCTGTCGGCGACGATTTTCAGGCGCAGGATGTCAGTTGTCGCGGCGCGCCCTGGCAGCGGCACGGAAGAAAGAGAGACCGGAGGAGGAAGCTTTCTGCGCTGCGCTGCCCAGAAGTCACCGTCGCGTGCATACGCCTCGCTTTCACGATAGCGCTGATACTCTTCCACCACCTCGGCGAAGGGTGAAAAAGGAGAAGATGGCGTGGGGTCGCCCTTTTTCCATGCGGCATAAATGGCGGTAATCTGGCGGGTAATCGCCGGAAAACTGAAGCCATCCACCACTAAGTGATGATAACGCTGATACCAGTACCAGCGTTCTTCCCCCACCTGAATCAGCAGATGAAACGCCAGCGGTTGACCGCTGTCGACGCGCAGGTTCTGGTTGAGATCGGCTTCCATCAGCGCCACGGCGGCATCATGAGAGTCCACGCGAACGATGGACGGTTCCGGCAGCATGACGGTTTCATCCACCCACTGCCACACCTCACCGTTATCTTCGGCAAAACGCATCCGCAGGGTATCGGCCTGCATCATGCCTTCAGCAATGGCTTTTGCCAGCAACGGCGCGTCGATATCGCCCTTTAGCTCAGTGTAGTGCGCCACGCTCCAGGCATTTGGCAGCGCGGACAGTTGCTCCGCCATCCAGATACCCGGCTGGGCGGCGACAAGCGGAAGACGGCTCATGCGTTTTCCCCCGCAAAACAGGACGGCTCAAGCGTCTGCCAGTGTTCCGCCAGCCACTGCTGGCACACGTCCTGAGACTGCGCTTCGCATACCACGCGCCAGCCAGCGGGCAATTCGCACTGCTGCGGCCACAGGCTGTACTGCCCCTGGTCGTTTTGCAAAATGACAAACTGTCCCTGCGGATTATCGAAAGGATTGCTGAATTCCATACAGACTCCGTTATTGAATAAGCGGCTGCCAGAGGGTCATCAGCCCCTGCGTCAGCCCACCGCGCCAGCAAAGCGCGTCGTGTCCGCCGTCAACCTGACGCCAGTAAACCTGCTGCGCGTGCAATTCGGCGTAAATCGCCTGATTCACGCGGAAGATAAGCGGTTCGTTGCGCCCGGCCTCAAGGACGATGCGCAGTCCGCGTGCGGTTTTTTCACCCGCTTTAAGCTGCCCGATGAGTAGCCCCTCCTGCTGTGCGCCGCGGTGCGGCCACCAGTAGGAACCGGACTGACTGAGCACGCAGCCAAAGCGCTGCGGCCAGTTGAGGCCCGCATAAAGGGAGGAAAGGCCGCCGAAGCTCTGACCCGCCGCCACGGTACGGTCGGCGCGGTCGCTGAAGGGGGCAATGCGTTGTATCTGTGGGAGGAGTTCTTCCTGCACCGCCAGCCAGAAATCGGGGTTGCAGGGCAGCTCGCGGCTGCGGTGTGCGGTATCAATCACATCAATTAAGACATAGACCGCCGGGGGCAGTTTGCCTTCACGCGTAAGCGCGGCCAGCGCGGGCCAGACGGGCATGCTTTCGGCCCAGAACTGGCCATCAAGCAGCACCGCCAGCGGGCGCTCGGGGTTTTCCTCCCCGGTGGTAAAAATCCAGACTCGGCGGCGGTTTTTCAGGCGTGCGCTTTCCCAATCAATGCAGACCGGCGCGTGGTGGGGCGTATCAGGACGATCCCAGCCTGGCTGAACGGGTGCGCCCGGCATTTCCAGCGCCGAAACGGCATGACCGCGGCCACCGCGCCAACTCTGCGGGTTAAGCGGGTCGGAAACCGCGTGCGGCAGCAGTTTACCCCAGCCTTCGCGCAGCGCCATACGGTCCGGACTCTCGCCTTCAAACACCGCGTCGGCAAAATCGTTTTCATTCACGGAAGGGATAAAAC
>OIER01001467.1_pt1 | contig 11490 bp, 6 predicted proteins | sample 1581801 | NCBI WGS metagenome assembly OIER01 (sample SAMN03281006, study PRJEB24777) | human gut metagenome | isolation source: fecal sample PR165 from 1 month old male Malay infant, vaginally delivered... | reverse complement strand
CCTCTCTTCCATGCATATAAGAAATCGTTGCACTGCTGGAGAAATTGGCCTCTACCTTCCATTTCTTTTTCATAATACTATTTTTACTTTTTTATTCATTATACAAGTAAGACTGAAGAAAATGCAATTAAAATCCTTAAAAAGTCTTTGTAAACTGCAATAAAATGGCCATAAAATCAGATTTCTTTATAGAACAACAGAAAAAGGAGCGGATATGATATCCTACTCCTTATTCTTATCAGAAAATCTAATTCAAATTAGTCTTCTTTTTTCTTGCGAGCAACAAGTCCAAATCCACTCAAGACACCTAAAAGTCCAAGTGCTGCTAGGCTAGCATTGTCTTCTGTACCAGTGTTTGGAAGTTCAGCTTGTCCTTTAGCTTCTGATGAAGCTGCTGCAGCTTGTGGTGCTTCACCATTTACTGGTGCTGATGGCATAGTTGGAGTTGCTGGAGCAGATGGATTAGCCGGTGTTGCTGGATTAGCTGGGGCATTTGGATCCATTGGTTTTTCTGGGTTTGCAGGAGTTCCTGGAGTTCCTGGATTTTGACCTGGCATTCCTGGGTTTGTTCCCGGTGTTCCTGGTGTTCCTGGGTTTATTCCTGGTGTTGCAGAACCTTTAGGTTTGAATACGTGTAGAAGATTTCCTGTTTCTGGATCAACTTTTGTTCCTACTAATTCGTACCCTGGTACTTCTCCAGCTGGGTTACTTCCTTCTGCTAATGGTTTTAATGGTTTACCATTTATATCTACCCATACCGTTACTGGGTTCTTAGTTGCTGGTTTGAAGATGTGAAGTACTTTTCCAGTTTCTGGATCTTTCACTGTTCCAACTAGTTCATAGTTTGGCACTTTTCCTGCTGGTTGTGAACCATCTTCTTTCGTACGGATAACGTTACCATCTACATCTACCCACTCAGTTACGTTGTTGACAACAGGTGCAGGAGTAAATACGTGGATGACATCACCAGTTTCTGGATTTGTAACTGTTCTTACGAGTTTGTACTTAGGCACAGTTCCAGCTTCTTCAGTTCCTGGTACAGTTGGTTTCAATGGGTTACCATTTACGTCTACCCATACTGTAGAAGGTTGGTCAGATGTTGTTGGTTTGAAGATGTGTGTTACTTTTCCAGTTTCTGGGTTTGTAACTGTTCCTACTAGTTTGTAGCTTGGTACTTTACCTGGATCTTTAACTCCTTCTTCTTTAGGTTTTAAGACATTACCTTCTGTGTCAACCCACTCAGTTACCTTGTTGACAACTGGTGTAGGAGTGAACACGTGGATTACATTTCCAGTTGTACCTACTAGTTTGTAGTTTGGTACTTTACCTGCTTCTTCAGTTCCTGGTGCAGATGGTTTCAATGGTTTACCATTGACATCCACCCAGACTGTAGTTTTTGCCTCATTTGTTACTGGTTTGAAGATGTGTGTTACTTTTCCAGTTTCTGGGTTTGTAACTGTTCCTACTAGTTCGTAGTTAGGAGTTGATCCTGCTGGGTATGTTCCTGGTGTTACAGGCTTGATTGGGTTTCCTTTTTCGTCTACCCACTCAGTTGTTTTACCTTCTTCGATAGATTTCTTAACTTTTTCAGCTTCTTTTCTAGCTTCTTCCTTAGCTTTTTCTTTTTGCTCTGGTGTTAAGTTTGGATCTTTATCGATGTTTTTGATTTTCTCTTCAAGTTCTTTTTCTACAGTTTCTTTAGCTTTCGCTTTATCTTCTGGAGATGGTGTATATGGTTTATCTTTATAACCTTCAGATGGGTTTGTTGGATTGTCTGTAGATGGATTTGATGGAGTTGATGGTTTGTCTGGAGTTGGAGTATCTTTCTCAACTTCTTTCTTACCATTCTCCTTGGCTTTTTCTACTTCTTCTTTAGAAGGTGCTTTGTCGATGGCTTTCTTAGCTTCTTCAGCATCTTTCTTAGCTTCTTCTTTAGCTTTTTCTTTTTGATCTGGAGTTAAGTTTGGATTTTCATCAATTTTCTTAACTTTATTTTCTAGAGCTTTATCGATTTCTTCTTTAGCTTTCGGTTTATCTTCTGGAGTAACAGGAGATTTTTCTACATCTTCTTTAGCTTTTGTAGTAGATTTTTCTACATCTTCAGGAGTTTTCGCTTCTTCCAATGCTTTCTTAGCTTGTTCAGCTGTTTTCTTAGCTTCTTCAATCGCTTTTTCTTTCTCTTCGTTTGTTAACTCAGGATTTTCTTTGATCTTACTTTCTTTTTCAGACAAAGCTTTATCGATTTCTTTAGAAGCTTCTTCTTTGACATCTTTATAAACGTATGTTACTTCTGTTGTTCCTTCTGTTACTTTACCGTTTTCATCACCTTTAGTTGATGTTGGTACTAATACGTATAGTTTTCCATCTTTTGTAGTGATTGTAGCTGGTTTGTTGTCAGTTGTGTCATATGCTGAGCTTACAGATCCGTCTGTAGTATCTTTAACGTCTTCTGCGATTGTGTTACCCGCTTCGTCAGTGTAGTGAACTACTACGTTTCCTTTAACTTCTTTGTACACATATGTTACTTCTGTAGTTTTACCTGCTTCAACGTCTCCAGTTTCGTTACCTTTAGTTGATGCTGGTACTAATTCATATACTTTTCCTTCTGGAGTTGTGATACGAGTTGGTTTCATGTCGTTATCAGAAGTATCGTACTTAGCTCCTGGTTGACCATCTTTTGTATCAACGGCATCTGCTTGAAGAGTGTTTCCAGCTTCATCTACGTAATGAACAAGAACGTTTCCTGCTTTTTCGTATACATAAGTGATTTCTGTAGTTCCTTCTACAACAGCACCGTTTTCTGGTTTAGAATCATCTTTAAGTTCTTTAGCTGTTAAGTAGTAAACTACTCCATCTTTTTCAAGTTTAGCTGGTTTGTTGTCAGTTGTATCATATTTCTCACTTAGTGATCCATTTTCAACATCTTTCGTATCTTCAGCTAATGTGTTTCCTTCTGTGTCAACATAGTGAACTACTACATTACCAGTGATTTCTTTGTACACGTAAGTTACTTCTGTAGTTTCTCCAGCTTTAACTTTACCTGTTTCATCACCTTTAGTTGATTGAGGGATTAATTCGTATACTTTTCCTTCTGGAGTAGTGATACGGTTTGGTTTCATGTCGTTATCAGCAGTGTTGTAGTCTGAGTTTGGTTTACCGTCTTTTGTATCAACAGCATCCACTTGGATAGTGTTACCTTTTTCGTCAGTGTAGTGAACTACTACTTGTCCTGCTTTTTCGTAAACGTAAGTTACTTCAGTTTTACCTTCTACTACGTCTCCGTTTTCTGGTTTAGAATCGTCTTTGACAGCTTTTTCTGTTAAGTAGTAAACAGTTCCGTCTTTTTCGATTTTCTCTGGTTTGTTGTCAGTTGTATCGTATTTAGCGTTTAGAGAAGCACCTTTAGTATCTTCTTTATCGTCAGCGATTACGTTACCTTCTGTGTCAACATAGTGAACGACTACATCACCAGTTACTTCTTTATAAACGTATGTTACTTCTTTAGTTTCTCCAGCAACAACTTTACCAGTTTCATCACCTTTAGTTGCTGTTGGTACTAATTCGTATACTTTTCCTTCTGCAGTTGTAATACGAGTTGGTTTCATTCCGTTATCAGAAGTATCGTAGTCTGATCCTGGTTTTCCATCTACAGTGTCTTTAGCACCTGAAGCTACGTTAGCACCAGATGGGTCAACACCTACTAATGGAGTTCCATCTTCTGTTTGGTAGTTAACGACTACTTGTCCTGCTTTTTCGTAAACGTAAGTTACTGTAGTTGTTCCTTCAACAACATCTCCAGTAGCTGGTTTAGAATCATCTTTAAGTTCTTTAGCTGTTAAGTAATATTTAACACCATCTTTAGTGATTTCATCTTTTTTGTGGTCTGCTGTGTCATATTTAACATTTAGAGAAGCATCTGTTTCATCTTTTTCGTCTTCAGCAAGTGTGTTACCTTCAGTATCTTCATACTTAACGACTACGTTACCTTTTACTTCTTTATAAACGTATGTTACTTCTTTAGTTTGACCTGATTCTACCGTACCTGTTTCATCACCTTTAGTTGATGCTGGTACTAGTTCGTATACTTTTCCTTCTGCAGTTTTAATACGAGTTGGTTTCATTCCGTTGTCTGCAGTGTTGTAGTCACTTCCTGCTCTTCCATCTGTTGTATCATTATTAGTTTCAGGAACATTATTTCCTTCTGGATCTGTTCCAGATATTGGGTTACCTTCTTGATCTGTATAATGAACTACTACTGATCCAGCTTTTTCGTAAACGTAAGTTACTGTAGTTGTTCCTTCTACTACGTCTCCAGTAGCTGATTTAGAACCATCTTTAAGTTCTTTAGCTGTTAAGTAGTATTTAACACCATCTTTAGTGATAGATTCTTTTTTGTGGTCAGCTGTATCGTATTTAACATTTAGAGAAGCATCTGTTTCATCTTGTTCATCATCAGCAAGTGAGTTACCTTCAGTATCTTCATACTTAACAACTACATTACCTTTTACTTCTTTATAAACGTATGTTACTTCTTTAGTTTCTCCAGCAACAACTTCACCTGTTTCTTCACCTTCAGTTGATTCTGGAACTAATTGGTAAACTTTTCCTTCTGCAGTTTTAATACGTTCTGGTTTCATTCCGTTATCCGCAGTGTTGTACGCTGTACCTGGTTTACCGTTATCAGTGTCTTTTGCACCTGATTCTACAGTTTTACTTTCATCACCAACTACTGTACCTGTAAGTGGAGTTCCATCTTCAGTTTTGTAGTTAACGATTACTGATCCAGCTTTTTCATAGATGTAAGTTACTTTTGTAACACCTTCTACTACTGTACCTTCTTCAGCTGGAGCGTCTTTTTCTACATCATTTACAGCTGTTTTTGTAGCGTCTGCTTTAAGGTAGTAAACATTTCCTTGTGCATCTGTAAGTTTTTCTGGTTTTTCAGTTTCGTTTTCTTTAGTGTTATAAACTACGTTTTTAGAAGCTTTAGTACTACTTACAACTACATCTTGTCCATTAGCATCAACATAATATTTCTCAGTTACTACTTCAGCTACTGTTTCAGGAGTATCAGTGTAAGGAGCTTTTAATTCTGTTCCGTCTTCTGTTTGGTAGTTAACGACTACAGAACCTTTTTTCTCGATTTCACGAGTTTTTTCTTCTGCATAAGTGTAAGTGATTGTTGTAGTACCACTTGCTAAACGATATGCACGAAGTGGAGTGATTTCGTCGCGGTAAGAATACTCTTCAATCTCTGGAGTAAAAGTGCCAAGATTAAGATTAATATCATCACCAAATTTACTTGTACTATTTTCATAAACGTCATTAAAATTAGCTGTTACATCCGTTGTAGGTCTACCTTTATCATCAACTTGGTCTCCAGTATCAGCCTTTATCGCATTTTTCTCCCCACCTTTTGCAGCTATTCCGACAGAGATATATCGTTTGAAATTAAGGGTGTTATCTTCCAACCCTTTTTCTTGAAGATAAGCAAGATAGTTTTTTACAAAAGTTCTGTTTGCTTCTCCTGTTGCAGTATCTGGAGCTGCTTTAAATTTTTGAACCATTGCATATGTTCTATCTATACTAGCACCACTACCTTCTTCATCATCTGCAACATTATCCTTAGGTGATAATGGTATCACCCCTGTAATTTCAGGACTTGCATTACTCACAGTTACATACGTATTTTTCTCAAGGACGAAAACGTAGTCTCCTTCTTTGATGCCACCATCAGCAGTTACGTTCGCTGAAGTGAAGTTTTTGGCTGTTGCTTCACCAGACTTGAAAGCTTCTACCATCTTAGCATCAGAACTGATAGTTCCTGAATCAGCTTATACATATTTACCATATGTTCCTTTTCCTGTTTGTTCAACGATCCAAGCTTTTCCACCAGGTTTTACAGTATCATAAGTGATTTTACCTTCTGCATTGTTTAATCCTTCTGGAGTCAATTTCGCAGTTACATCCCCTAGAGTTGTGTCAGAGTATACTCCTCCACCATCTCCAGTAGTTTCAACTTTAGGTTCTCCAATTAGGTGGTAAGTTTTCCCGTCTTTTTCGATAGTTTCTTTCTTACCAGTTTCTTTAGCGTTGTCTAGGTCACTAGCTTCTGCATCGCCACCTGTAGTTCCTTTGAAAACTTCTCCTGATTTACCGTATACATCGTATGGTGTTTCGATAGTCTTATCAGCACCAGAATCTTGGTTTTTGTTTTCTTCTAATACAGTATTTCCTTCAGCAGTTACATACTTGTAATCTACTTTTCCAGTTTTAGTGATTGTATTTGTTCCATTTTCAGTTGGATCAGTTGAAGCAGTTGTTCCTTCGACCTCATTTGTGATATTCGCTGTATCTACAGTAATCGAACCCTTATCATTAGAAATCGTTGTTGTGTTGTCACCATTATCTTTTACCTCTGCTGCTGCAGTCTGGCTTTGTCCTGCCATTGCAAGAGCTGCACCGACAAGCAGAGCGACTGTACCGATTTTGACTGAGTCTGAACGACCGTCTTTAAACTTACGAATGGAAAATTTTTCTTTTCTATTTATAAACATCCTTAATATCCTTTACTATTATTTTTGTATGATTTTCAAAATTCGCCATATTGGCATAACAACGTGGTTAATAAACTCGAAACGCCTACACTTCTATTTTAATATTTTAAAGCCATTTATACAATAAAATTAACTACTTTTTAATGGTTTAAACTATAGTTTTTCACTATATTTATATATATAAAAAATCCATACAGACATATGGATTTACATATTTAAAAATATACATTTATGCTACCAGCCAATTGAGACCCTTTCAAACTGACAACCCAATCGTCGCAATTCTTTTTGACAGTCCTCATAATAAGGGAGGGAAATGCCTGTGATGGTTACATGTGGCAGATCTTTTAAGTGAAGGCTGACCGATGAAGTAAAATGATAAACATGAACGAACTCGTATTCTTGAAAGAGTTGGGCAAGGACATCTTCAAAAATCAGCTCCGTCTCCAAGTAAGTCACGTTTGGGATAGTGAAGGTTTCCTTGGGATGGGGAAGATAGAAGTCAATTGCTAAGGCCTTGGCATAAGTGCTGATAAAGCGGATAGAGATTTGGTCGTCCTCTTCAGAGAACTTTTGCCCCAGCAAGACCTTGACAGTCTTACCATTTGAAACAGGTGCTTGAGGTAGGTCAAAAAAATGCTCTAGATAAACCAGCTTTTCTCTAGCTACGACATGGTAGTCACTACGATAGAGGGTATAGTGCTTTTCCGTCCGCTCAATCAAGTCATCTCTGGTCAAGCCCAAAGAGCCCACCTGACTGGGTTGGAGAGGCCAAGCATACATTCCCAAGGGATAAATATCTGCATAACCATCATCGAAACTCATGAGGTGTTGGTAGGTAGAACTCGCAACTACGTCCAGAATCAAGCTATTGTCAAAACTAGCATAAAAGATGGTGTCATAGTCTCCGGCTAGCTCCTGACAGATCTGAGCCAAGTCCTCTGCCGTCTGAGGATAGTGAACATGGTCAAAGCCCTTAGCATAATGCTCCTGTCGGGCATTTTTGACAGGGCTAACATAAAGACTGACAAAGTCCTGATCAGGATAAAGCCCCTTGATATGCTGGGCGATCTTGGCCTGTAAGGGCGTTGTAGCAATGATGAGGTGTTTCATCTCTTTGATTCTCCTAGGTGGTGATGTTGCAACAAGGTCTCAACGACTTCAAAATCTAGGGCATCGTCGATATCATAAGAATAGAGTTTGGGCATTTCATAGGCTACTGTCTTATCTGTGTAAAAGGTCTCATCTCGTAGGTAACGGTCCTTGCGAGAAATCCAAATACTACCGTTGGGATAGTAATAGACAGGCTCTTTCTGCCTAGCATAGTGCTTGGAAACCTGAGGTGGACGGATAAAAGTTGACTCCTCCAACTGCATGAAAAGACTGCGACTCTTGTCTGCCTTAACACAGGATATCAAATGGTCGGCTCCAGACTGACAGTAGAGCTGGTAGGACTCGATAAGGTGCTCCACTTTTCTTAAGGGTGAGGTCACCTGTAGATTCATAAAAACCTGCTCTCCCTCAAAGGGCTTTAAAAAGTCTCGTAAGGTCTCCAGACTAGAGGTTGCTGACAAGGCCAATTCTTTTGGTCTGTGGACACAACGAATCTCTGGATAGGCTTGACGACAGAGTTCTAGATAGGCTAGCGAGTCTGAGGACACCCAGATGTCACTAAATAGCTTAGAGGCTAGAGCGACTTCGATAGTATAGAGAACCAAGGGTTTACCTGCAAGCGGTTTGATATTTTTATCCACTAAACCGCGTGAGCCCGAACGGATTAAAATGACGGCTATAGGTTTAGATTTTGCTTTCATATAGTCTTCCTAGAATTGAGATAAAAAGGGCAGATAGGGTAGTGATGATGCTATTTAACCAGGGATTAGGGTTGGCAAAGAGGCCACTGTAATGATAGAGGACTAGGACTCCTAGACTGAAGACCAGATAGATTTTTGCTAGCTGTAAGCTCGGTCTTTTGAGGAGCAAGACCATGAGGTACAACCCACCAATCACACCTAAAGTCAGACCCATAAAGCCGTTTATCCATTCATAGATGGAATAGATTTCTGCATTCATGAGTAAGATGCAGAGAAGCCAGGATAGACCTGCTAAGACAAAGGATAGGATACTTGGCGACCAGCGAATCTTTGACCAAGCAAAATCCATCTTCAAGCAGGTCACGATTGCATTCATACTGGATGAGACCGTGGATTGGCCCGCTGCCAAGAGAGCCAGCATGATGAAACTTCCAAACCAAGGTGCTAGTCCTTCCCGAGCATAGGCAATGAGAACAGGATTGGTCGATGTGGTGGTGAAATTTTCCTGACGAATCAAGCAGCCAATCAAATACAATAGACTAGCAATCCCAAAGGACAAGAGTCCCTGAAGCCATAAGATTTTTCCAATTTTCCGACGCCCCATTTTGCTGTTAAAACGTTGAACGATATCCTGCGAGGAAACGTAGGAAAACAAACTACTGAAACCTGCTCCTACAACTAAGATCAAGACCGTCCGTCCATCCAGCGTCTCTGCAAAGTGAGATAGCTGTAGACTGCTATTCATGACAAGACCTGATTGAGCAATTCTTGGTAGAAAAAGGGCCAGTATAGCTAGCAAGACCAAGCCCTGAAAGAAGTCCGTCCACAGAACAACCAAGAGGCCGCCCCTTGCCAGATAATAGACCGTCAAAAGAAGGAGTAGGCCTGACAAGACCAACTGATTGATAGGGATAAAGGGCTCTAAGGCCTGAGATAACAAGTAGGTTACCACTGCTATTCGCCCCAATTGGTATAGGATAAAAAGTCCTGAAGCCAGTGAACGAATGCCAGCCGATTGAAACTTGTCCTCTAAAAGATGGTATGCTGTCTCGTAGTTTCCCTTTTGATAGAGGGGCAAAAAGTAACGGTGGGCGAGGGGAATGGCTAGAAAGATGCCACACTGGGCAAACCAGAGATAGGACCTGCCTGTATAGGCATTCCCCACCAGAGTCAGAAAGGAAATGGGGCTGAGCAAGGTCGCAAAGACTGAGAAAGCCAGAACAGTCACTGGAACAGCTTTCTTAACCTGATAGTAATCCTCTTCGTCCCCTTTTTCCGATAGGCGATCCAGGAAATCAAGCAGAAATAGAGCAATAGGGTGATTAGAATTCCCAACATCCTAGAAGTTCCTATCTAGTAGTTCGCGGTAGCTTTGAGCCACCGTTCCTAGTGAATAGTGAGCCGCTAGGGCGATATTTTCTGCATTGGACTGGCGATAGTCTGCCTGCTCCATCTCTTCTATCATTTGAATCAATTGTGCCTTATTTCTGAAAAGGCGGATAGCATCTGACTGTTCGGCATAGAAACGATGGGCAATCTCCACATCTGATAACAAGGCTAATAAACCTTGATTGAGGGCTTCAACGCAGGCGTTGGCAAACAATTCTGTAAAACTAGCAGACAGGTAGCACTGGTGGAGATGGTAAGGAACCTCGTCGACAATGCCTTTGAACTGAATGGTTGGTGGCAGATCGTAGCGATTGCGCAGCTCCTCCAGACGTTCCTCTGTTCCACCATAAAAGGTGATGCGGGCCTTGGAACCACGTTTGTAGAGTTCGATAAAGGCTTCAATGACAAGTTCAACGTTCTTTCCTTCTCCCATATGACCAACTAAGCAATAGTCTAGCACAGGTCCCACTTCTTTGATTTGACCGGGATCTTCTGTAAACATAGGTGGCAGGAATCTTGTCTGATAACCTTCTTTGGCCAAGCTCTCTGTCAACTTCTCACTGGCAACTAAATATCTGTTTGCCTTGCGCAGATTGGCGAGACGTAAGTCTCGCATGATATTTTCATGGACGACTTCATAGTAATTTTTGTCCGTGTTTTCCATGTAACGCCAGAGGCTGGGTTTGGGAACGATTTGTTGGTCACGAATGAAGAGGTCGGTTTGCTGGGCCCATCTAGCTAGAAACTTAACCAGCAAGTCCTCCTCAGAACAAATTTCTCCCTCGATACGGTAGATATACTCTGGATAAAAAATCGTTACAGGAGAGGGTTCTTTGAAAGGATCGATAAAGCGTCCTTCAAGGGCCAGTTCTCCATTTTCATGATACCATCGAAGTTCCTTCTCCTTGAAATCTTCAAACAAGAAGGGCCCCTTAGTATAGTAATATCTTCCCGAACCATCTCCTAGGGTAACAGAGGCGACAAAGCCATCTTCATTGAGTTCAACCTGATCTCCGTCTGCTAGAGTTAGGTTTTCTGGTCTCACTGTCAAATCTGCATGGCCCATATCTGAAAAGAGATGAGGAACACAAAGCAGTTCCTTTTCTAAAAATCCTAACTTAATCAAGTCTTTCTTCCAATCAGGACGAAGCTGAGGACTCGATACCAGGTGGACATATTCCAAACCCAGATGTCGTGCTATACGTGCTCGATAGACCTGAGTAGTCTCAAAACCATAGCGATGAATTTCCTTAGCTGGATGAATGGTGACAATTCTCGACATGCTATACACTCTTTCTCTACTATTTTCTACTTTCAAACGAAAAAACACCCTCACAAAAAAGCGAGGGTAATTCATCCGTTACAATGCTTGGGGAATTCCTAGCAAGTTCCCCCCTCAAAAGGACTTTATGCTATTCTATCACAAAGACTGACCATCTGCAAGATAGACTAATTTAGAGATGATAGCTTGGGGGAGTCTTCTGGATAGCTCAATAGTTCGTCTAGAAGCTCTTTATTGGTCAAAAGCAGGACGACAAAATCGCTTATCGCTGAGTATACGGCTATCCTGTTGTATGAGCTTCTCCTACTGGGAAAAATACGACGATACCCATACTGTCATACGTTTTGCTACCGCCTAGTCTAGTCGAAAAGATGGTGTAGAAGCCTTGTGCAAAGTGATTGAAAAATTATAAACAAATCTGAAACTAACATAGATGGCTTTTATGTCT
>OIER01001451.1_pt1 | contig 11617 bp, 16 predicted proteins | sample 1581801 | NCBI WGS metagenome assembly OIER01 (sample SAMN03281006, study PRJEB24777) | human gut metagenome | isolation source: fecal sample PR165 from 1 month old male Malay infant, vaginally delivered... | reverse complement strand
ATTGGGAAAAAGACGTTAATGTACCTGGCGGTGAGTCACTTGCGAAACTTGCAAAGTACTTCAATACATCAATTGATTACATACTCTATGGCACTGAATTTGAAGGTAATCTGATAACCAAGATGCGTAGAATTCCGGTGATATCTTGGGTCCAAGCTGGACAGTTTACAGAATGTAAAGCGCCAGAATTTTTCAGTGAAGTAGACAAATGGGTTGAGACATCACTCCGGATAGGGGATAGCTCCTTTGCATTGGAGGTTAAAGGTGATTCGATGACAAACCCTAATGGACTACCGACAATCCCGGAAGGGGCGACAGTAATAGTAGATCCTGATGCAGAGCCACTTCATGGAAAGATAGTCGTAGCCAGGCTTGATGGGACAAACGAGGCTACTGTAAAAAAACTCGTCATTGATGGGCCTCAAAAGTTCTTAGTTCCCTTAAATCCACGCTATCCAAACATTTCAATTAATGGTAATTGCCTGATTATCGGAGTTGTCAAAGGCGTTCAGTACGAGCTTTAACCCACTTCTAACCCCCTCCTTAACATCAAACTAAGAATAGTTTGGTGTTTTCTCTTGATCTAAAAGCTAAGTTAAGTTAGATTTTATTCATCAACAGCGAACAGGCAGGACGCCCACGAAGTAGCCGCCGGTGGCGTATGAATGACCGGATGATTCGCAGGCAACAAAAAAGCGCCCATAGGACGCTTCGCTCTTTAACAATCTGGATTCCCCAACAATGTTCCCCCCATAGATGGAGTGAACTTTATGAGTAATAGCGAACCAACAATCATCGCAAATGGTTGTTCAGACGAGCAGATAGTTCAATGGATGAGAAAAAAGCTGGCTGCGATTGACCAGCTTTCAGAATTGCAGGGATACCGGCAGGAATCACAATCCTTAATAGCCGAGTACGATGGCATGATTAGTTGTCTATCGCTGGACGCCACCTTAAATATCGAGCGGCAAGTTCAGGATCCCATTCCTCATCAATAAAATCTTCAAAGTGATTAATCATCGAGTCCCAGTAGCGGTGATCAAGGAAGGCTTTTGTGTCATCGGTGGAATTTTGATAGGTAAGCTCATCCTGAATTGCAAGTAGTAAATCAGTAAATGTTAACTCGCGGATTTGTTCTGGCGTCCAGTGGTACTTAACCAATATCAGGTGTTCAAGCCCGAGCTTTCCAGAAAGGTTATTAAAAGGGGTAGCGTATTTTTTACGGTGCTCAAATAACCTGGCATCAAGCAACGTCAAAAATGTTGCTCTCGATTCGACTTTATTTATTTCATGTGCGTCAACCAAGCCACTGATCTTAATCCCACGAGTGCTGGCAATCTTTTCCTGATGCTCAAGAAATAGACTGTATAGATTCTTGTTCATACATTTTCCTTTGCATTGTTGGGGATATCCAGATTAACCGAATCCTTGTTGTTGGGGAATAGCAGGATCCACCGAGCCTGATGTGGTGAAAAAGACAGGCATACAACATGAAAGCGCACTCCTTTCTACCAGTTATGGGTGACAGGTGTGAAACAAACGTGGAGTGCGCTTCCAGTTGTGGCATTAGCTCAGTTGGATAGAGCAACGGCCTTCTAAGCCGTGGGTCGTAGGTTCGAACCCTGCATGCTGCACCAGAATCACATTGCCAGAGTGGTTCAAGGAAGCAAGAAAGCTGTGTGGAGTCTTGGCGGTACCAGTACCAACCTTTGAAGTCCCTGGTACCGCCCTTTTTACTCAACTGAAAGCGCGTTCTGTCCCTTTTCATTAAGTGCCAGTTCGTTAAATCCAAAACCAGCGGAACGCGCTTTCAATTGAGTGGAGAACTAAGCACCGGCATTGCAGTACCGGTTATGGCGATCAGCCTCAAGCATCCACTGGGTGCTTGGTGATGGTAATAACGCCATCTCAACCTTACAGGAGACGTTGAGACTGTTCTGGTTGAATTGGAGAAATATTCTTAGCCCGCTTCGCGGCGGGCACTTTTTCTGGAGGTTGTATGTCTGCGAATGATCTGGCTGTTAAGTACGGTACTTACCAGCCCGAAAATTTACTGATTATTCTCCCACTGGACGAAGCATCAGACATCATTCGCGAGCGTCTTCGCGCCGAAGTAAGGAGTGAGCTGGAATCTGAATATGAAGATCGTATTTCAGACGCCGAAGAAGATGCTTCCGAATGGGAATCGAAATCTGATAGTTACGAATGTGATGCTACCTGCTTCGCAAGAGCAGTTGAACAGGCTTTACTGGCACCATCATTCGAAGAGGCAAAGATTATTCTCGAACGAGTTCGATCGGATAACAGGGAATATTTTTAACTAATTATTAATCGAATTGAAACCCCAGCTACAGATGCGCACCTGGCTGAAGTGCGGGCCAGCGCAATTCCTGAAGGTTACGTACTCGTGCCTCAACAAATCTTTCTTGACCCATCCGACATTGAGTCTATTTGCTCGCAATGCGGTGACGGCCATGAATCCGGGTACGGTGATTTTACTGACGGACTGTTGTGGGTTGGCAACATTCAACGTGACGACGGAAGTATTGTCCACGGTCTGCATATCTCGTCAGCAGACTACACAGAGGAAGGTGGTGTAACAGTCTATGAGTTCGCCGCCCAACTTCGCAAAGGAGCCAAATCATGAATAACAAAATTGTAGCGATGCCAGTTGAACGCGACCAATACGGCTACTGGACCCACCCGCTTTACGATGCATTCTGCGACGGGCGTGAATTTATCTCGCCTGATGAGTTCAATGTCTGGCTGAAAGAAAACGGTCTGGAATGGAGAGTCGCTTACCGCGATGAAGATGATTTTGACCATGAAGTTGATGGATACGATATCTCAACGTGGCAACCCGAATCCCCTGCTGGTGATGGTTGGTTTGTAGGTTCGATACACGATACCGAAGACGGCGCAGTGTGCATCTGGTTACGCCAGGAGGCAGCCCAATGACAGCACTCAACAAACAGGCGCTGAACTATGACCCCGCTGACCCTGACAAGATGCGGCTACCTGCTGGCGCTACGTGCGGTAACTGCCATCACATCCGGCGCTGTAAAGCCATGTTCGGCCACACTGAATCTGACACATATTGCGATTGGTCACCATCGCGATTTATCGCGGGCATTGGCGTGAAGGGGTAGTGAGAGATGAGCAAATTTACAGACGTACATGACCTGTTAACCGCGTACCAGAAACAAGCTCGGAAGATACCAGCTAAGGGTGTTTATGCCTCAAGACATCGGCATGTTGAGGTAAACGCGGCCCATGTGCGAAAGATAATGCGTAAGCGTCGGCGCTCGGCTGGTAAGTCCAATAAGCTCGGCTATCGGTTTACGGCGGAAATGCGCGTAGCACTGATTTGCGACATGAACTTTTGGGCGCTGGTCTGTCGCTATAACCGTAAGCAGGAGCATGCAGCATGACAACTAACAACCACCCGGCGCACGGTCCTGTATCACTCGATCGGCTGCACCAGATACGCGAAATACTCAGCAAAGCAGCAGCACAAAGCGACGGCGGTAATCTCGGCTACGCAATGGCTGATGCTGTGAAAGTGTTTAATGGGGTTCTGGAGTCGATGGCCCGCGAACAAGTACGCCGTGAACATGCAGCATGGTCACTGGCTACTTTCGGGGATGTCGGCCCAGTTGGTCCGCTGAAGCACCTTTCCAAAGAAGCGCTCGAGGCCGCTGCGGAACCAGGCGACCTTAGCGAATGGGCTGACATGCAGTTCCTGTTATGGGATGCGCAACGTCGTGCCGGTATCAGTGATGAGCAGATTAACCAGGCGATGGTAGAAAAGCTGGTGGTTAACAAACAGCGCAAATGGCCTGAGCCGAAAGATGGTGAGCCGCGACTGCATATCAAAGAGCAGCCTGCGCCGGTTGTGCCAGATGGTTACTGCATCATGCCTGTAGCGCTGACTGCCAAAAATGGCGCGAAATGGGCCTTGTCTGGTGAGTTCAGTACCGCACGCGAAGTTACCTGTCCTGAGTGTGAAGGTGATGGTTGCAGTGATTGCGACGGAAGAGGCGATTGGTACGAGGACCAGGCTATCGACTGGACAACTATTAAAGAAATCTACCGCAGAGCAGTTGAAGTGTGCGCGCTGCCAACTGGACAAACTCAGGATAAAATAGCATGAACAATTTAATGATCGACCTTGAGTCCATGGGCAAAAAACCAAATGCCCCTATCGTCTCCATTGGTGCCGTATTCTTCGATCCGCAAAGTGGTGAACTGGGTCAGGAGTTTTACACCGCTATTAATCTTGAAAGCGCTATGGAGCAGGGAGCGGTGCCGGATGGTGACACTATTCTGTGGTGGTTAAGACAAAGCTCAGAAGCACGATCAGCAATCTGTGTTGATGATGCGATGCCGATATCATCTGCCCTATCTGAACTGAGCCATTTCATTAATCGGCATTCTGATAACCCTAAATATTTAAAAGTTTGGGGCAATGGAGCTACTTTCGACAACGTTATATTGCGCGGCGCATATGAGCGTGCCGGCCAGGTTTGCCCGTGGCAACTTTGGAATGATCACGACGTCAGAACCATCGTCACATTGGGCAGAGTTGTAGGTTTCGATCCTAAGCGTGATATGCCATTTGATGGGGTTGCACATAACGCACTGGCTGATGCCCGCCACCAGGCGAAATATGTTTCAGAGATTTGGCAGAAACTAATCCCAACCACCAGCAACAGCTAAAGTTTTCCCCGGGTGCAGCCGGGATAATGGAGAAATAATTATGAGCAATATTTTCCAGTTAGCTCCCAACGATTGGGTTTGTGAAAGCGTTCTGATCGCGGTTACCGGGCTCAAACCCGGAACCATCCTCCGTGCCAGAAAAGAGTGCTGGATGGTTGGGAGGGAATATATCCACGTATCGCCTGACGGGAATCCAAAACCGTCCAGTGAGTGCATGTATAACAGAAAGGCTGTAGATGCCTGGGTCGCTTCAATGAAATGCAAGCAGCCAGGGTGATTTGATGCCATGAAAAAGGTAAGCTCGTATCGCTCTTGGGCGTCTGGAGGTAACACCAATGGATAAAGTCACATATCCAACAGGCGTCGAAAACCACGGTGGCACATTGCGCATCTGGTTTAATTTCAAAGGTAAGCGTGTCAGGGAAAGTCTCGGTGTCCCTGACACCGCTAAGAACAGGAAGATAGCCGGGGAACTGCGGACATCAGTATGTTTTGCCATCCGCACAGGAACCTTTGATTATGCAACCCAGTTTCCTGACTCCCCTAACCTCAAGGCTTTTGGTGTAAGTAAAAAAGACATTACAGTGAAAGAACTTGAAGAAAAATGGCTGGATCTGAAACGGATGGAAATCTGCGCGAACGCATTCAATCGCTATGAGTCTGTCGCAAGGAATATGGTGCCGAGGATCGGAGGTAATCGCTTGGTATCAGCAGTAACCAAAGAGGAATTGCTGTATCTCAGGAAAGATTTGCTAACTGGTTACCAGAATCCGACGAAAAACAAAGTCCCGGCAAAAGGGCGAAGCGTTGTTACCGTGAACTATTACATGACGACAATGGCCGGTATGTTTCAGTTTGCTGCGGATCACGGTTACTTAGAGGTGAACCCATTCGAGGGAATTAAGCCTCTGAAAAAAGCCAGGGCAGAACCAGATCCTCTGTCTCGTGATGAATTTATTCGCCTGATAGATGCATGCCGGCATCAGCAGACGAAAAACCTGTGGTCATTAGCAGTGTACACAGGAATGCGTCACGGGGAACTGGTCTCCCTGGCCTGGGAAGATATCGACCTGAAGGCGGGAACAATTACCGTCAGGCGTAATTATACGAAACTTGGTGAGTTCACTCTACCGAAAACCGAGGCAAGCACAGATCGAGTGGTGCATCTTATCCAGCCCGCAATCAGTATCCTGAAAAATCAGGCTGAAATGACAAGACTGGGCAGGCAACATCACATTGAAGTTCAGTTACGTGAGTATGGACGTTCGGTGAACCATGAGTGTACATTCGTCTTTAACCCGCATGTGGTCAGACGCAGTAAGCAGGTCGGATTTATCTACCGGGTCGATTCAGTAGGCGACTCCTGGGAAGCGGCACTAAAGCGCGCGGGGATCAGACACAGAAAGGCGTACCAGTCACGACATACCTATGCGTGCTGGTCATTATCTGCTGGTGCAAACCCGAGTTTTATTGCCAGTCAAATGGGGCATGCGAGCGCGCAGATGGTGTTCAATGTTTACGGTGCATGGATGGCTGACAGCAGCGCAGAGCAGATCGCAATGCTGAATCAGAAGCTGGCATATTTTGCCCCATTGATGCCCCATAGCCACGAGAACAGTACGGGAGGATTATTAAAATCAGTAAGTTAACCCCTAACGCCCGTCATGTTAACTGCGTGGAGGGCAATACCACGCTGTATGCGCTGCCTAAAACCGATATTGTTGCCCGTTGGCAGGCACAGACCACCGATGCGTTTCGATTTTGTTTTAAGTTTCCGGCGACCATTTCGCATAAGGCCGCGCTGCGTAATTGTGATGACCTGGTGCAGGAATTTTTTACGCGCATGTCGCCGCTGGAGTCGCGCATTGGACAATACTGGCTGCAATTACCCGCGACTTTTAGCCCACGCGACCTGCCTGCCCTGTGGCAGTTTCTCGATGCGCTCCCCGAATGCTTTACCTACGGTGTGGAAGTTCGCCATCCAGACTTCTTTGCCAAAGGCGAAGCCGAACAGCTATTTAATCGCGGGTTACACGAGCGTGGAGTAAACCGGGTGATTCTGGACAGCCGCCCGGTACATGCCGCAATCCCACATACCGAAGCGATACGTGACGCCCAGCGCAAGAAACCGAAGGTTCCGGTGCATGCGGTGGTGACGGCAAACCATCCGATGGTACGCTTTATCGGTAGCGATGATATGGCACAAAACAGCGCGCTTTTTGCCGTCTGGCTGACCAAGCTGTCGCTATGGCAACACACCACGACGCCGTATCTGTTTTTGCATACGCCGGACATCGCGCAGGCCCCGGAGCTTGTTGATACGCTATGGGCAGATTTACGCAATGCTCTGCCAGAGATCGGATCAGCACCGTCTATTCCACAGCAATCTTCTCTTTTCTGAAAATGCCACCTATCATAGTCAATGCCAGCAGCCATTTTAAAAGGGAGTTTGTATGGTAAGCGCGCTTTATGCCGTATTGGGTGCGTTATTGTTAATAAAGTTCTCCTTTGACGTTGTTCGCCTGCGCATGCAATATCGCGTTGCCTATGGCGATGGAGGTTTTAGCGAACTGCAAAGCGCTATCCGCATTCACGGTAACGCGGTGGAATATATTCCCGTCGCGTTAGTGCTGCTGTTATTTATGGAAATGAACGGCGCAGAGACGTGGATGGTGCATCTTTGCGGGCTGATGTTGATTGCCGGACGACTGATGCATTATTACGGATTCCACCATCGGCTTTTCCGCTGGCGCCGTTCAGGCATGAGCGCAACCTGGTGTTCGCTGTTGCTAATGGTACTGGCGAATCTTTGGTATATGCCCTGGGAGTTGGTTTTCTCCCTGCATTAGCGCACAATACGCCACTTTATTTTTCCCGGATTTTTACGTTATGTCTCACCGCGACACGCTTTTTTCTGCGCCTATCGCCAGTCTGGGTGACTGGACCTTTGATGAACGGGTAGCTGAAGTCTTCCCGGATATGATCCAGCGTTCCGTTCCCGGCTATTCCAATATTATTTCTATGATTGGCATGCTGGCCGAACGTTTCGTACAACCCAACACGCAGGTCTATGATCTGGGCTGTTCTCTGGGCGCGGCGACGCTCTCGGTGCGTCGCAATATTCATCACGAGAATTGCAAAATTATTGCTGTCGACAACTCTCCGGCGATGGTTGAGCGCTGCCGTCGTCATATTGACGCCTATAAGGCACCGACCCCGGTTGAGGTTGTCGAAGGCGATATTCGCAACATTACTATCGAAAATGCCTCGATGGTGGTGCTGAATTTTACCCTGCAATTCCTTGAGCCACCCGAGCGCCAGGCGTTGTTGGATAAGATTTATCAGGGGCTGAATCCCGGTGGCGCGTTGGTGCTATCTGAAAAATTCAGCTTCGAAGACGCGAACGTAGGCGAGTTGCTGTTCAACATGCACCACGACTTCAAACGAGCCAATGGCTATAGCGAACTGGAAATCAGCCAGAAGCGCAGCATGCTGGAGAACGTGATGCTCACCGACTCGGTCGAAACGCACAAAGCGCGACTACATCAGGCCGGCTTTGAGCACAGTGAGTTGTGGTTCCAGTGTTTCAACTTTGGCTCTCTGGTGGCGTTGAAAGCTGAGGTTAGCGCATGATCGATTTTGGTAACTTTTATCAGTTGATTGCCAAAAATCACCTGTCCCATTGGCTGGAAACACTTCCGGCGCAAATCGCTGCCTGGCAGCGCGATCAGCACGGTCTTTTTAAACAATGGTCAAACGCCGTCGAGTTTCTGCCCGAGCTAACGCCGCATCGTCTGGACTTACTGCACAGCGTTACCGCAGAAAGCAAAGAGCCGCTCAGCGAAGGTCAGCTTAAACGCATAGACACCCTGATGCGTAACCTGATGCCATGGCGTAAAGGACCGTACTCGCTGTACGGCGTCAACATCGATACCGAATGGCGTTCCGACTGGAAATGGGATCGCGTCCTGCCGCACTTGTCTGATCTCACCGGACGTACCATTCTTGATGTCGGTTGCGGAAGTGGCTATCACATGTGGCGCATGATTGGCGCGGGCGCACATCTGGCGGTCGGTATCGATCCGACCCAACTCTTCCTGTGCCAGTTTGAGGCGGTGCGTAAACTGCTGGGCAATGACCAGCGCGCGCATCTGCTGCCGCTGGGTATTGAACAGCTTCCGGCGCTCAACGCCTTTGATACCGTATTCTCCATGGGCGTGCTTTATCACCGCCGCTCGCCGCTGGAACACCTGTGGCAGTTAAAGGATCAGTTGGTTAAAGACGGCGAACTGGTACTGGAAACGCTGGTCGTCGAAGGCGATGAAAATACCGTGCTGGTGCCGGGCGATCGCTACGCCCAGATGCGTAACGTTTACTTTATCCCGTCTGCACTGGCGCTAAAAAACTGGCTGGAAAAATGCGGGTTTGTTGATGTGCGCATTGCCGACGTATGTGTGACCACTACCGAAGAACAGCGCCGCACCGAATGGATGATTACCGAATCGCTGGCCGACTTCCTTGACCCGAACGACCACAGTAAGACGGTGGAAGGCTACCCCGCCCCACTGCGTGCGGTATTGATTGCGCGTAAACCGTAGTCATTTTTGTCAAATGACTATTACGTATAGCACCATTTCTCCAAAATAGTTCGGTTTGCAACAAGGCGGCGACGCAGCAAATCCCTGGGAGCGTAGATAACTACGTGACCGGGGTGAGCGAGGAAAGCCAACACAGTTGCAGACCGAAATATGCAGGAGAAGGAGAAAAAAAGGCCCCTGTTGAAATTGCAGGGGCCTGGTACGAGCAAGCATCATATTGGGCGACATGATGCAACGGTAAAATCAGCTGGCCTGATGGTGTGCAATGATTGCTTTCATTTCAGCAACCGCCGCCCCGTCTACCGCATAGCGAGAATACTCATCCGCCTGCGCATCCGAAGACATCGACAACCCCGAATTGCGATAACGCATTGGTGAAGCCAGCCATACTCCGGCAGAACTGTGGACTTCCTGCACCCCAGCATCAAGGAACAGGGACAAATTCGAGGCGCGAACCCCCGCTCCGGCCATAATGATTGGAGCACCAGGCTGCGTAATAAGTTCCATTATTTTTGTTAAACCTTGCGCCGCATCTGATTTTTGCCCGGAGGTGAGTACTCTGGCGATGCCCAAATCAGCTAATTTTTTAAGCGTATTGAGTGGGTTAGCACACATATCAAAGGCACGATGAAAAGTGACTTGCAGTGAACCGGCGGCGATCATTATTTTCTCCATGCGCGGCATATCGACATCGCCATCCGCATCTAAAATGCCGGTCACCAGCCCTGAGAACCCTAGTTCTCTGACCATCGCTATATCATCCAGCATTGCAGCGAATTCACCTTCGGTGTAACAAAAGTCGCCTCCACGTGGACGAATAATGGGATTGACGGGAATCGAAATGTGCTGGCGAACAGAACGCAAGACGCCCAGCGAAGGCGTTAAGCCCCCTTCTTTGGGTGCCGAGCAAAGCTCAATACGATCCGCGCCGTTTTGCTGAGCCGTGCGCGCGCACTCCATGCTGTAACAGCAGATTTCCAGTATAGTCATGCTCACTCCTGACGTTCGCTTGCCACAATGGTTTCAATCGACCACGGGTGGAATTTTATCGTCACGCTACCATCGCTAACCGCCAGCGTCGGATTCGGTAAACGTTCACGTTCTCCTTTTGGCGAGCTGGTTTTCACAAATATACCAGGTTGACTCAGACCGTGATCGGAAAGCAGCGCCAGCGCTCGCGCATTCAGCGTTTGTGCCTCACCCGGCAGAACAATTTCAATATGTTCCCAGCCTTCATGTGGGTAACGTTTTTCGCCCGGCCACGGCAGTTCGACGATGGAAAATTGCCAATGTTGCACACAAACCGGCTCATGCAGTTTAAAAAGACAAATAGGTCTGCCGTTAATGATGTTTTCTGACAACAATTCACCGCACTGTTCAAACCCGCGACGCCAGCGTTCTGCAGTGGTATTTTGATGGCAACGCAAGGAAATGTGATCGGCTTCCAGGCCTGTGATATCCAGCCCAAGACGGGTAGAAAGTTCCGTTAATGCCTGCGTGAAATGCGGTAAATCTGCAGAAATATCCTGTAGTTCTGCAACGGTTTGCCAGTTCGCCATAATAAAAGCTCATATCCATGTTCAAAGCCGCTAATTTACTCTGTTGCGCTGCGCCATCCAACCGCTGTTTTCTCCGAACACATCATGGATAAATTTACGCCATTGCATGGTTTACATTTCAGGCTACTGGCGGTACACACAATGCTGACGGCAACGGGCATTTGCAGTATACTCCCGCCCTTAATTCTTAAACTGGTGCGGTGAATTTTAGGCCGCTTCATAAATGTAAGGTATTCCGGTGAATATTCAGGCTCTTCTCTCAGAAAAAGTCAGTCAGGCCATGATTGCTGCAGGCGCGCCTGCAGATTGCGAACCACAGGTTCGTCAGTCAGCAAAAGTACAGTTCGGCGACTATCAAGCTAACGGCATGATGGCTGTCGCTAAAAAACTGGGTATGGCGCCGCGACAACTGGCTGAGCAGGTGCTGACTCATCTGGATCTCAACGGGATTGCCAGCAAAGTTGAAATTGCAGGCCCGGGCTTTATCAACATTTTTCTCGACCCGGCATTTCTGGCGCAGCACGTTCAGCAGGCGCTGGCTTCCGATCGTCTGGGCGTCACCCAACCGGCTAAACAAACCGTTGTGGTTGACTACTCCGCGCCTAACGTAGCGAAAGAGATGCACGTTGGTCACCTGCGTTCCACCATCATCGGTGATGCCGCGGTGCGTACGCTCGAATTCCTTGGTCACAAGGTTATCCGCGCCAACCACGTCGGCGACTGGGGTACTCAGTTCGGTAT
>OIER01001448.1_pt1 | contig 11655 bp, 8 predicted proteins | sample 1581801 | NCBI WGS metagenome assembly OIER01 (sample SAMN03281006, study PRJEB24777) | human gut metagenome | isolation source: fecal sample PR165 from 1 month old male Malay infant, vaginally delivered... | reverse complement strand
ATCTGAGCCAGCATCGTCGCGCCGAGAAACAGGTAGACCAGGCATGCGAGGACGCCCGGCGCAAGCCATGAGGCGTTCGGCGCCGGTTCGCTGAACGACGCGCCGACTATGAAGCACACGCCGGCCGTCACGAACTGCGCGAACGTCAGCGCCACCGGGTCGATGACGCGGCTCCACTTGCCCAGACACACCAGATTGAACGAAAAGATCACCGCGCACAGCAGCGTCAACAGGTCGCCGGTGCCAATCGTGAGCCCGCCCAGCCCGGACCCGAGCGACACGAAGCCGACGCCGGTCAGGCACAGGGCAGCCGCGACGATGTTGCGCGCCGCAGGGCGCTGCCGCATCAGCAGCCATGAGACGAACGGCACCAGCACGCAATACGCCGAGGTCAGGAATGCGCTGCGGCCGGGTTCGATCATCGTCAGGCCGACCGTCTGGCTGATCATCGTGCCCCAATACGTGAGCCCGGTCACCAGCCCCGGGATGATGATGGATTTGTTCAGATACGGTACGATTCGCTTGCGAAACAGGATCAGCATGATCGTCGACGCGCCGACCAGCCGCAATCCCATCAGCCATTGCGGCGTGACGACACCCATCGCGACCTTGGCTATGGGATAGCTGCCTCCCCACAGCATCGCGCAGCACAGCAGCATGACCCGCCCCGTCGTCGGGGACAGTCCTTTCTTCATCGTTGAACCTCTCTCAATGAGTCGATATGGCATTGGCGCGCATTGGCACGTCATCGGCGGCCCGATAACATGGTAATAGCGAAACCGCCGCGCCGCGCCGCGTCCGGCCCGGCATCCTGGGGAGGGGGTGCTGATATGGTGGACACTCCGTCAGAAGCCGCGTAAGTGATCGGCTTCGTTGTTGAAAGGCTATTGTGCCGAAACGTCACCATGATTTCGCGGCTGGTTCCGCTGCGCGTTCCGTTATGCATACTGATACGGACACTGTTGATATAGATGATATCGATGCCGCCCTTGATGCTTCCGCAGATGACAAGGAGCAGGATGCCGCTCCGACATTCGCCGAGCTCGGCGTGCCCAAGCCGCTGGTGCACGTGCTCGCCATGGACGGCAAAGTCACCGCGTTCCCGATTCAGGCGGACACGCTCGCCGATTCGCTGAACGGTGTCGATCTGCTCGGTCGCGGGCAGACTGGCTCCGGCAAGACGCTCGCATTCGCCATTCCGCTGGTCGCCCGCCTGAGCGAGCACAGCGTCACCGAAGTGGCCATGAAGGAATTCGAGCAGATTCGCAAGGCGTCCGACGAGAAGGCCGCGCGGGAGCAGGCGTCCCTGCCGCGTCCGCGCGGATTGGTGCTCGCGCCGACCCGTGAGCTCGTCAACCAGATCGACGAGGTGATTCAGCCGCTCGCCGAGGCGTACGGCATGAGCACCGTCACCGTGTATGGCGGCGTGAGCTACGCCCGTCAGGTCGCGGGGCTTCGTGCGGGCGCCGATATCGTCGTCGCTTGCCCGGGACGTCTTGAGGATCTGCTGCGTCAGGGCAAGCTGTCTCTGGACGCCGTGGAGATCACGATTCTCGACGAGGCCGACGAGATGGCCGACATGGGATTCCTGCCGCCCGTCACGCGTCTGCTGGAGCAGACCGATTCGCGCGGTCAGCGTATGCTGTTCTCGGCGACGCTCGACCACGGCGTGGACGCGCTGGTCAAGCGGTTCCTGCCGGATGCGAAAGTGCATGCGGTCAGTTCTGTCGTCTCGCAGGTCGACACGATGACCCATCACGTGTTCGAAGTGTCGCAGGGCAACAAGCATGAGGTGATTCGTCTGCTGGCCAGCGGCACCGGCAAGCGCATCCTGTTCACGCGCACCAAGTTCCAGGCCAAGAAGATGGCGAAGAAACTGATCGACGAGGGCATTCCCGCGGTCGATCTGCAGGGCAACCTCAGCCAGAAGCAGCGTGACCGCAACCTGTTGGCGTTCGAGAAGGGCCTGGTACGCGTATTGGTTGCCACCGACGTGGCCGCTCGCGGCATCGACGTCCATGATGTGACGCTGGTCGTGCAGACCGATCCGCCGGCCGACCCCAAATCGTTCCTGCATCGTTCCGGCCGCACTGCGCGCGCCGGCGAACAGGGTGACGTGGTGACGCTCGTCCTGCCGAATCAGGCCCGCAGCACTCGCCAGATGATGAAGCGCGCCGGCATCCGAGTCAAGTCGGTGGCAATCACGCCGGCGTCCGAAGATCTGACCGAGTTGGTCGGCGAGCACGCGCCGGTCGTCGAGGGCTGGTCGCTGGACAAGGCGCTTGAGGCTTTGCGCCGTTCCGAGCGCGCCGGCCGCTCCGATCGCAAGGGCGGTCGCGGTGGTGAGGCGCGCGGCGGGCGGGGACGTTCCGGCCGCAAGTCCCGCGCCCGTGGCGGCGAGCATGATTTCTCCCGTCCGTCCGCACGCCGTGACGGCCATCGTCATGACGGCGCCGAAATGGAGGGCCGCGAGAGCGCCCAATACCGGTTCGACCATCGGGACGAATCGCAGATGTCGATCATCGGCGAGGGCAAGCCGCACGGCAAGCGCAAGCACACCACCAAGCGGGACCGTTTCGACGGATACGGGCGCTCCGGCTTCGATGACGGCCGTTTTGACGACCGGCGTCAGTACCGTGACGCTGAGGGTCGCAAGGGCGGCAAGAAGCGCCGCGGCAACGACTTCGGCGACGATTTCAACACGCCGTTTGACGGTCGCGAGGCCGATCGCCGCAGCAACCGTCGCAACGGGCGTTTCCACGACACGTCGTTCGAGGACCGCAAGGGCGGCTCGCACAACAACGACGGTGACAACCGTCGTGACGGGCGGAACCGCAGGAGCCAGAGCGGGCCGAACCGTGCCACGCGCAAGGCCGCGGGATTCCGCAAGTCGCACGGCAAGCGCAACGCGGCGCCGTTCCGCCGCGGTCGCTGAGTAATCATTGACCGGCCGGGCGTCGGCGGCATCGACGTACCTGTCGATACTGCCGACGCCCGGCTGTCATATATGACCTGTCGTATATATGACCTGTCTTAGCCGTGCCATGACGGGTGACCAAGGTGTGGATGCTCGCCCCTGACTAGCTGCGTTCGGGGGGTTACAATGGGGGCGTCGATGTGAGCAGTCGGGGAGGTGCGCGATGGCAAAGCATATGCGCCCGCCGCGGCGCAGGACGGGACGTATCCTGCGCGGCATCGTGCCGCATGCCGGCGGTCGTGTCGGCCCTCGTCGGCGGTCGAACCCGCCTGGCGGCCGAATAATATCCACCCGTGAGCTGACGTATGTGCGCCGCCGTCTGACGGTGCTGATCGCGATGTTCTCCGTGGTGACGATGGTGGTGCTATTGTCCGTGCGTGGGTGCTCGAACGATGGCGATGGCTCGTCCGGCAGCGTTTCATCAGCCGGTGCGGCCCGGTCCGGTGCCACGGTCGACCCCACCGACGGCAGTGTCGCCGATGACGGCTCCTCCGACGAAAGTTTCTCCGACAAGTCGGGGTCCGGCAGGGTTCGTTCCCAATCGGCGTCTCGGAGCATGTTCAAGGCGGCCGTGCCGGCTCCGGCCCAGCCCGAACGTGACCTGACTGCCCAGGCATCCGCCGCGCTGGCCGGTGTGTTTTCCGGCGCGAGATATTCCGTCTCCGTGGTCGATCTGAGCAATGCCGGCACACTCGTCGACATTGACTCCTCCCAGGTGTTCGCATCGGCGAGCACGTACAAGCTGTTCGTGGCGCATTCGATGGTGACGGCCGTGGAATTCGGCGAGATGACATGGGATTCGCCGCTCAACGGCATGACGCTGCAGCAGTGCCTGACCACGATGATCGTTGATTCCGACAACGAATGTCCTAAGGCATGGCTGATGCGCGATAACGGCGCCGGCTACGACAAAGTAACGCAGCAGGCGAACGCGCTCGGCGCGAAGAACACGACATTGCATTATCTGGACGTGCGCACGACATCGGCCGATCTGGCGCTGATCCTGACCAAACTGTATCGGGGCGAGATCTGGAACGACGACGACCGGGACATGGTGATCGGCCTGATGAAACGGCAGCAGTACCGCAGCGGCATACCGGCCGGCATCGGCGGCAACGGAACCGTTGCCGACAAGGTCGGATTCCGCGACTCGTACCTGCATGATGCGGGCATCGTATATTCCGGCAAGGGCGACTATGCGTTCGTCATCATGACTTCCGGCTCGTCGTGGACGGCGATAGCCAACGCCAGCGCTGCGCTGTATCAGCTGCTGTGAACGGTTGCCGCCGGAGATGGTGACGGCCGCCGGCAGATGCGGCGGCCGTATGAATGAATCGGTTTTTCAGCGGTTCTCGACGCTGATGCGCTGCGTGAGCGCGTGCGATTCGCCGGGAGCGAGCTCGATGGCATACTCGCGGCAGGCGGCTGCCTCGATGGCTACGAAATCGCGCCATTCGCCGGGCTGCATGTCGCCGATTTCGGTGTCGGCCGCGGTTCCCGGGTTCCATGTGACGGTCTGCTTCGTGCCATGGGCCTCGATGACGATGACGCGATCCCATGCCGGGTCATCCAGACGCAACGTGTCGGTGGAGTAGTAGATGCGGTCGACCGTGGTGCCGTCGAAGGTCACCGGCTCATCGGGCTGCACGCGGGGAGGGTACCCGGCGACCGTGGCGTCGAGATAGTCGGAGCCCTCCAATCCGTGTAGGCTCACCTGGGTCAGGTCGCCGACATGGAAGTGCGTGTGCAGCGCGGTCTCATAGCGCAGCGGCTCGGTACCGTCGTTGGTGATGGTCAGCGTCATGGTCAGCTCCTTGCCGACTTCGATGTCGTAGACCGCATGGAACCGCGGGGAGGCCCCGGAATGCAGCTGGGCGAGCAGTTCGGGCGTCGCGTCGGCGTCGGACAGCGTGTATCGGATGCGTCGGTCGTCGGTCGCGTCCTCGTCCACATGCCAGACAGTGGTGCGGGCGAACCCGTGCTTCGGCTTCTTACCGGCGATTTCGCCATGCTCGAAACCGAGTGCGAACCATGGCAGTACCACGGGCACGCCTCCGCGGATCGGTTTGCCCAGATAGACGGCCTTGGGCTGCCATACGGCGGGATGGCCGCCCGCGGGCGTCCAGGAGAGCACGTGAGCGCCGAAATCGCTGATCTGCGCGGCACCGTCTTCATTGGCGACGTTGCGAATAGTAAACGTAGTAATCATAGATCACAGTATATGCCGATGCCGGCCTTTGAAAATACTTACCTTGGTCATAGCTGTTTTTTATAGAAAAACGGCTGTTCTTTACTCAATGCTCTGTCAACGGCGAAGTTGGCGCGGATTCACTGCATGCTGGACATCGGAGACTGATATGAAAAAAAATAATCGACGGATCAATCAGCCGACCGGTCTGGCCGCTGATGAATACCGTTGCTGAACTGTGATTGAAAGATATATCCGTATGCCTCAGGCATATGACATGAGTTACGTGAGGAGCTGTTACTGATGAAGCAGTCAAACGTCATCAAGGGCACGCTCGCCGTCGTGGCGCTCGTTGCGGCGCTGGTGGTAGGTGTCGCCGTGCATATGCATTCCGTCGGCTCTCCGACCGCTGGCCACTCGACGCAGAATACGGCGAAGACCGCGACGGAGACCACGGCGAAGACCGCCGAGTCCATCACCGCCGACTATCCCGGCTACTCTTCCGCCGAAGAGGGCGTCAAGGCCGCCGGTCTGGTGGTCACCGGTGTCCCGCTCGACTCGCGCGAGCGCATCCTGTATCCCGAGATCGATTTCACGTCCGGAACGCCTGAAACGAACCCGCAATACGGGCTGACGGAGGACGACATCGACATGGACGCGCTGGGCGTGCCGGAGATCGTCACCCGGGTGCGTGTCACCAAAGTCATCAAGGGCGACGCGAAAGTCGGCGACATCATTGAGGTCGCGCAGGTGGACGGCATCGACAAGAGCGGCATCGTTCGACGCGAGACGTCAACCACGCTGCTGAACGAGGCGAAGGCGAGTGGCACCGCCGAGTTCCTGCTGCTACTCAACGAATATGACGTCGTCTACAATGCCATCAACCCAATCTCCGGAGTGCTTGGCGTCGATACCGATGGGCACGTCACCGCGTTGAAGTCGTCTGGCGAGTCCGGCGGCATCGGCGAATCCCTGAAGGAGTACATGAACGCCGTCTCATGACGGCTGGTCCGGGATCATCCTGAAAACCGCGGCCCCGCTGGCCGCGTTCCGATTCACATGCGGAATGCGACTGGCGCGGCCGCGCTGTCCATATATATCCGCCAAATGTTCGCTTTCAGAGTGGCTGGTCACATAGTGGTTGCCCGATGCATGCATAGTGAGCGATTTTTGTTTCCTCGCAGCGCGAAAAATGACGACGCGGGACTACAGTGACACGGTGATTGCCATATCCGGCAAGGCACAGTCGTTGGGAAAAGAGGCGAAACATGGGCAGTGGAAAAACCATGTTGGTAAGTGAAATGGCGCAGGCGGTCCTCAAAGAGGACGCGCCGGTGTGCATCGAAGCCTTCGACGGATCGACGTTCGGGCCGGAAGACGCCGACCTGCAGGTCCGGGTCACCAGTCCTAAGGCCATCTATCAGTTGGCGAGCAACCTGAACGAGATCGGTTTGGCCCGCGCATACATCCTGGGCTACTTCGACATCGAAGGACTGGACGTGGCCGACCCGTATCCGCAGCTGCGCAAGCTCGTCGAACTGGCATCGTACATCCGAAAGCCATCTCCGCTCGAACTGGCGCGCATGGGGGCGGCCGTTCTCAGCCACGGCTACCACAAGGTGGAGGTGCCGCAGTCCGAAGGCCCCTCGAAATTCGAACGCATCAAGTCCGGTCTGTTCCCGCACACCGAAAAGGCCGACTCCGAGACCGTCAGCTTCCATTATGACCTGTCGAACGAGTTCTACGCCGACTTCATCGGACCGTCGATGACGTACACGTGCGCGGTGTTCGACACGCCCGACATGAGCCTGGATGACGCGCAGCGCAACAAAATCGACCTGGTGCTCGACAAGCTGGACCTCAAGCCCGGCGACCGCATGCTCGACATCGGATGCGGCTGGGGCGCTCTGGTCATCGCCGCAGCCAAGCGCGGCATCAAGGCACTGGGCGTATCGCTGTCGCACGAGCAGATCGAGTACGGTCAGGAGTGGATCAGGCGCGAAGGGCTGGAGGATCTGGCCGAGCTGCGCGTGATGGACTACCGCGAAGTGCCGGAACGAGACTTCGACGGCATCACCTCGGTGGGCATGATGGAACATGTGGGCGCGAAGAACTACCGCCACTACTTCGATGAGATGTTCAAGCTGCTCAAGCCGGCCGGCCGCCTGCTCAACCACCAGATCACGATCTCCAAGGACAAGCCGAACAACCGGCCCGGAACGGACGAGTTCCTCGACCGATACATCTTCCCCGACGGCGACCTCGCCTCGCCCGGGTTCATCGAGTCGGCGCTGCACGACGCCGGCTTCGAGGTCGTCAACCAGGAGAACCTGCGGCAGCATTACGCGCTGACGCTGCATCATTGGAACGCCAATCTCAAGGCCAACTGGGCCGACGCCGTCAAGCAGGTCGGCTACGAGCGGGCGAAGGTGTACGGCCTGTATCTGGCCGCGTGCGAGTTGAACTTCGAGCTCAACGGCATCCAGGTGCACCAGTTCCTCGCCGTCAAGCCCGACAAGGAGGGGCTGCCGAAGGGCAACTGGTACCCGCTGCGTCCGTGGTGGGCGGCCTGAGCCTGGACGTGTCGCCCTGTTGGCGTCATTAATTTCCGCCAGCAGGATGCACGCATTGCCCCCGCTGGCGGGCTGAGCCGTTGAACAAACGGCGGATTACCGGTACAGCGCCGGCTGCTCGTTGAGCGTCACGGGGATGCGCCCGCCGTGGTGCAGGCTGTCCAGCGCGGCGTCGGCAACCACGTTCGCCACATAGCCGTCCCATGCGGTCGCCTCCTTGCCGCCCGGCTGCCGGTCGGCCTCGATATTCGCGAAGAACCGGTCGAACTCGCGGTCGTATGCCTCGATGAATCGGTCGAACCAGGCGGACGAGATCGCGTGGCTGATCTGACCGGCCTTGCGCACCTCCGGCGTGGCGACATCCGGCAGCGAGATGATGCCGGACTCGCCGACCAGGCGGCATTGGATGTCGTAGCCGTACTGGCAGTTGACGTTCGCCTCGGCTGTGGCGAGGGCTCCGTCGGAGAACTCGACGATGGCCAGCTGCGGTTCGCGCAGGGACTCCCCGTTCGGGTTGAGCGTGTTCATCCGGGCGAACTTCATCTCGACGCTGGTGATGTCGCCGTCGAACATGTAATGCAGCATGTCGAAGTTGTGGATGAGCGTGTCGTTGATGACGTTGTCGGTGCCGTAGTAGCTCGTGGATGCCTGCGCGTTGTAGTGACGCATGCCGGCCATCAGCAGGGCGCCGATCTGTCCGTCGCCGACGAAGGTCTTCATCGCGTCGTAGCCGGGGTCGAAGCGCCAGTTGAAACCGACCTGAATGGTCTTGCGGCCATTGGCCACCTCGGCTTCGACGACCTTCCAGCTGTCGGAGCCGTTGATGGTCATCGGCTTTTCGGTGAACGTCGGCTTGCCGATCGCGATAGTGTGCAGCAGCGGGTCGAGATGCACGTCGTTGCGGCTGGCGATGACGACGGCGTCGACGTTCGGGTCGTCGATCAGTGCATCGGCCGAATCGTAGATCGTCGCGTCGAGGCGGTTGTCTTCGATGGCCTGCTTCGCGTTGCCGAGCACGGTGTCGTATACGCCGACGACCTGCGCGTTGCCGCACTTGTCCGTGATCCGACGCACGTGGTCGCGGCCCATGGCGCCGCATCCGATGAAACCGACATTGATCATGGTTGATACTCCCTTGTTGACTTGTTGATGGTTGATGGTTGATGGTTGATGGTTGATGATGCGCGGGCGGCGGTCATGCGTTCTTCGTGATGCCGATCAGGATGCCGCCGAGCGCGATGAGAATCATGCCGGCGATGACGAACGCCATCTCCTTCTTGGTCTTCTTCTCCTTGAGAATGAACAGGCCGCCCAGCGTGGCGACGATGACGTTCATCTGCGACAGCGTCCAGCCGACCGCCAGACCGTTCATCTCATTGGACAGCATCACGGTGAGGTTCGCGGTGGCGAACAGGGCGCCGGTGCTCATGTTCATCCAGCTCTTCTTGCCGAACACGCCGATTTCGGGGTCCATCGCGTCCTTGCCGCTCATGCAGAAGGAGATGATTGTCGTGCCGAGCACCATGAACACGGCCTGCGGGAACAGCATGTCCCAGCTGGAGACCGAGAAGAACTTGCCGGCGGCGGCGTAGCTGGTATACAGCAGTGAGGAGATCAGGGTGATGAGCAGGCCGCGCTTCAGGTTCGACGGACCCTTGTCCTCGCTCTTCTCCTGGAAGGCGGTGCAGGCGACGCCGACGATGATGACGACGAGCGCGCAGATGCCGAAGCCGAACTGCCAGCCGTGCGTCCATTCATGGAAGAACAGCGCGCCGAGCAGGGTGGTGAACACCAGCTGCATGCCAGTGGACAGCGGCATGGCGCGGGCCACGCCCAGATAGTCGAAGGACTTGATCTGCAGTATCTGCGCGATGCTCCACGGGATGCCGTTGATGGCCACGGCCGCGATCAGCGTCCACGACCAGTTGATCGGGTGGAAGATCAGCACCACGATACCGAACAGCAGCGTGGTGAGCACCATGCCCATCTGCTTGTTGGCGGTGGTGCCGCCGACCTTCTGCATGACAATGCCCTGAAAACCCCAGCCGAATGCGGGGACCAGGGCCAAGAGGATAGGCCACATGTTCGTATCCTTTCATCGCGCCGGCATGACACACATCCGTGTCTGTCATGATGGCGTTAACAACATTGTTTCAAGTCCGAGTCTAAGCGTCGGTCGCGGGAAAACCGGGTGCCGATGCGGTCGGTTCGCGCCAAATATCGGTAAGAACGCGCCACTTTGCCCCGCCGATGGTTCAGCGAATCATTCTCAATAAGAAAAGTGTGAGGAATGCGCACAGTACCGAACAAAACGAACACAGAGAAATCCGCGTCATGTGGCCGATATCCGACTCCTCATGTTCGTTTCGCCGGCCAGCGGGCTCACACGTTTTCCGTCGGACGCAATTCGGTGCGCAGAAAATCCTGACGATACCGACTCGGACTGACGCCGAACGCGGCGGAGAAATGCTTGCGCAGCGAATCCGCGTTGCGCAGTCCCGTTCTCAGTGCAATCTGCTGCATCGGCAGATCGGTGAGCTCCAGCAGTTCCTTGGCGGCGTTCAGACGCTCCGTCAGCAGCCAGGTGCTCGGCGGCACCCCCATGACCTCGCTGAACCGGCGCTGGAACGAGCGCGTGGAGGAGTGGGAGGTCTGCGCAAGCGTCGTCAGCGTCCAGTCATAACTGAGATGCTCGCGGACTCTGCGGGTCAGCGCGATGATCTCGTCACTCTGCCGGGACGGTCGCGGCAAGACGGATGGAGCGCCGTCGCTGCGCCGGGTGGCCACCGAACGGGGGTAATGCATCATCAGCATGTTCGCCTCCGCCGTCGCCAGGGACTGCCCGGCATGTTCGGCGAGTAGCGCGATGCACAGGTCGAGACAGATGCTGCCGCCGGCGGACGTCCAGATGCGCTGCTTCGCGTTGTGCGTCAGCAGACGGTCCTTCTGCACCAGCGCCTTGGGAAACTGCGCGGCCAAATCGTCGAGGAACGGCAGGTGCGTGGTGCATTCCACGCCGTCGAGCAGACCGGTCCATGCCAGCGCGAACACGCCCGTGCACATGGCCGCGATCTCCACGCCCTCGCGGTGGGACGCGACCAGCCAGTCGCGGATGGCGAGCGCGTCGGCGGGATCGGCTGTGAACAGCCGTGCCTTGGCGTCCCCGGTGCGCCTGTCGGTGGCGATCTCATGCGGGTTGGCGAAACCGGGGATGATGATCAGATCAGGTTTCTCGTGGTAGTCGCGCAGCGCGGTGGTGGCGATGGACATGCCGTGGTCGAGTGCCTTGGAGCTTGCATTCGCGATGAAGTCGATGACCGGACGGTCGGACGAGCCGTACATGACGGAATCGTCGTCGAAGATCTGGATGATGGAGATGACGTCGAACGCCCACATCGTGCCGGGCAGCGGTACCGCAATGCGCATGTGCGTTCCTTTCCGCGTGTCCCGGCCCGATTGCCGGCCCTGCCGACATGATAGCCGTGGCAGACGATGGGCGGTTGGGAGGGTGTCGCAAGTCCGATGGTCTGCTATACAATAGTACGGTTGGCCTATTCGCCAACGTGGGGCTGTAGCTCAGTCGGTTAGAGCATCGGACTCATAATCCGCCGGTCCAGGGTTCAAGCCCCTGCGGCCCCACTGAAATCCATGCCTCGGCGTATACTTCCGTAGGTTCCGGTTCACGCCAGCCATCGGGGCGCGGCGACCCGGGTCCCCCGAATCCCCTAGGAGACAAAACCATGCAGCAGGGTATCCATCCTGATTATCATGCCGTTGAAGTCCTGTGCTCATGCGGCAACACCTTCGTCACCCGTTCCACCTACAAGGGCGACCACATGACGGTCGACGTGTGCTCGAAGTGCCACCCCTTCTACACCGGCAAGCAGAAGATTCTGGACACCGGTGGCCGCGTCGCT
>OIER01001444.1_pt1 | contig 11682 bp, 7 predicted proteins | sample 1581801 | NCBI WGS metagenome assembly OIER01 (sample SAMN03281006, study PRJEB24777) | human gut metagenome | isolation source: fecal sample PR165 from 1 month old male Malay infant, vaginally delivered... | reverse complement strand
ACGCGTCGAGTTCGACCTTGAGTACATCCGCGAATGGAGCGTCTGGTTCGATATCAAAATCGTTTTCCTGACGGTATTCAAGGGCTTCGTTAACAAAGCGGCATATTGATATGAGCTTACGTGAAAAAACCATCAGCGGCGCGAAGTGGTCGGCGATTGCCACGGTGATCATCATCGGCCTCGGGCTGGTGCAGATGACCGTGCTGGCGCGGATTATCGACAACCACCAGTTCGGCCTGCTTACCGTGTCGCTGGTGATTATCGCGCTGGCAGATACGCTTTCTGACTTCGGTATCGCTAACTCGATTATTCAGCGAAAAGAAATCAGTCACCTGGAACTTACCACGTTGTACTGGCTGAACGTCGGGCTGGGGCTTGTGGTGTGCGTGGCGGTGTTTTTGTTGAGTGATCTCATTGGTGACGTGCTGAACAACCCAGACCTGGCACCGTTGATTAAAACATTGTCGCTGGCGTTTGTGGTGATCCCCCACGGACAGCAGTTCCGCGCGTTGATGCAAAAAGAGCTGGAGTTCAACAAAATCGGCATGATCGAAACCAGCGCGGTGCTGGCGGGCTTCACTTTTACGGTGGTTAGCGCCCATTTCTGGCCACTGGCGATGACCGCGATCCTCGGTTATCTGGTCAATAGTGCGGTAAGAACGCTGCTGTTTGGCTACTTTGGTCGCAAAATTTATCGCCCCGGTCTGCATTTCTCGCTGGCGTCGGTGGCACCGAACTTACGCTTTGGTGCCTGGCTGACGGCGGACAGCATCATCAACTATCTCAATACCAACCTTTCAACGCTGGTGCTGGCGCGTATTCTCGGCGCGGGCGTGGCAGGGGGATACAACCTGGCGTACAACGTGGCCGTTGTGCCGCCGATGAAGCTGAACCCAATCATCACCCGCGTGTTGTTTCCGGCATTTGCCAAAATTCAGGACGACACCGAAAAGCTGCGCGTTAACTTCTACAAGCTGCTGTCGGTAGTGGGGATTATCAACTTTCCGGCGCTGCTGGGGCTGATGGTGGTGTCGAATAACTGTGTACCGCTGGTCTTTGGTGAGAAGTGGAACAGCATTATTCCGGTGCTGCAATTGCTGTGTGTGGTGGGGCTGCTGCGCTCAGTGGGGAACCCGATTGGTTCGCTGCTGATGGCGAAAGCGCGGGTCGATATCAGCTTTAAATTCAACGTATTCAAAACCTTTATGTTTATTCCGGCGATTGTTATTGGTGGGCAGATGGCGGGCGCAATCGGCGTCACGCTTGGTTTCCTGCTGGTGCAGATTATCAACACCATTCTGAGCTATTTCGTGATGATTAAACCGGTGCTCGGTTCCAGTTATCGTCAGTACATCCTGAGTTTGTGGCTGCCGTTTTATCTCTCGCTGCCGACACTGGTGGTCAGTTATGCGCTGGGCCTATTGCTGAAAGGGCAACTGGCGCTGGGGATGCTGCTGGCGGTGCAAATAGCCGCGGGCGTGCTGGCGTTTGTGGTGATGATTGTGCTGTCGCGCCATCCGCTGGTGGTGGAAGTGAAGCGTCAGTTTTGTCGCAGCGAAAAAATGAAAATGCTTTTACGGGCGGGGTGAATGGCTATCCCCGTAAGGTCGTGCGCATTTTCCCCCTCACCCTAACCCTCTCCCCTGGGGGCGAGGGGACTGATCGAGCACAGCTTTGAATATGTCACCGGTTTAACTCTTAATCATCAACCATAGCACCGACGCAATTTAGAACTCCTTTTGAGGTCATAATGAAATTACTTATTCTGGGCAACCACACTTGCGGCAATCGTGGCGACAGCGCCATCCTGCGCGGCTTACTTGATGCCATCAACATCCTCAATCCACACGCCGAAGTGGACGTGATGAGCCGCTATCCGGTCAGTTCTTCCTGGCTGCTCAACCGCCCGGTAATGGGCGATCCGCTGTTCCTGCAAATGAAAAAACACAACAGCGCGGCGGGCGTTGTCGGGCGCGTTAAAAAAGTCCTCCGTCGCCGCTATCAGCATCAGGTATTGCTCTCACGCGTCACCGACACTGGCAAGCTGCGTAATATCGCCATCGCCCAGGGATTCACTGACTTCGTGCGCCTGCTGTCAGGTTACGACGCCATTATTCAGGTCGGCGGATCGTTTTTTGTCGATCTCTACGGCGTGCCGCAGTTTGAACACGCGCTTTGCACTTTCATGGCGAAAAAGCCGCTATTTATGATTGGTCACAGCGTTGGTCCATTCCAGGATGAGCAATTTAACCAACTGGCGAACTACGTTTTTGGTCACTGCGACGCGCTGATCCTGCGCGAATCGGTCAGCCTTGAACTGATGAAACGCAGCAATATCACCACCGCAAAAGTCGAACATGGCGTCGATACTGCGTGGCTGGTCGATCACCACACAGAAGACTTCACCGCCAGCTATGCCGTTCAACACTGGCTGGACGTTGCCGCACAACAGAAAACGGTAGCAATTACCCTGCGCGAACTGGCACCGTTCGACAAACGTCTCGGCACCACTCAGCAAGCGTATGAAAAAGCCTTTGCCGGGGTGGTCAATCGCATTCTCGACGAAGGGTATCAGGTGATTGCGCTTTCCACCTGTACGGGCATCGACAGCTATAACAAAGACGACCGCATGGTGGCGCTCAATCTTCGCCAGCACATCAGCGATCCTGCCCGTTACCACGTGGTGATGGATGAACTCAACGATCTGGAAATGGGCAAAATTCTGGGGGCCTGTGAACTCACCGTCGGTACGCGCCTGCACTCTGCCATTATCTCGATGAACTTTGCCACTCCGGCGATTGCCATCAACTATGAACATAAATCCGCCGGGATTATGCAACAACTGGGGCTACCAGAGATGGCAATTGATATCCGTCATTTATTAGACGGCAGCCTGCAAGCGATGGTTGCGGATACCTTAGGCCAGCTTCCGGCACTGAACACGCGACTTAACGAAGCCGTCAGTCGCGAACGTCAGACGGGAATGCAGATGGTGAAATCTGTGCTTGAACGCATCGGGGAGGCGAAATGAAGGTCGGCTTCTTTTTACTGAAATTTCCACTGTCGTCGGAAACCTTCGTCCTCAATCAAATTACCGCGTTTATTGATATGGGCTTTGAGGTGGAGATTGTCGCGCTGCAAAAAGGCGACACACAAAACACCCACGCGGCATGGACAAAATATAACCTTGCCGCCAGAACCCGCTGGTTACAGGACGAGCCACAAGGCAAAGTGGCGAAACTGCGCCACCGCGCCAGCCAGACGTTGCGCGGTATTCATCGTAAAAATACCTGGCAGGCGCTTAACCTCAAACGCTATGGTGCTGAGTCGCGGAACCTGATTTTGTCTGCCATTTGCGGCCAGGTCGCAACACCGTTTCATGCCGATGTGTTTATCGCTCATTTTGGCCCTGCTGGGGTAACCGCGGCAAAACTACGCGAACTGGGTGTCATTCGCGGCAAAATTGCCACTATCTTCCACGGTATTGATATCTCCAGTCGGGAAGTGCTCAACCACTACACTCCCGAATATCAACAACTGTTTCGCCGTGGCGACCTGATGTTACCAATAAGCAATCTGTGGGCCGGAAGGCTGCAAAAAATGGGCTGCCCGAGGGAAAAAATCGCCGTATCGCGCATGGGCGTGGACATGACGCGTTTTAGCCCGCGTCCGGTGAAAGCGCCCGCAACGCCGCTGGAAATCATCTCCGTCGCACGCTTAACCGAGAAAAAAGGCCTGCATGTGGCGATTGAAGCCTGCCGCCAGTTGAAAGAGCAGGGCGTGGCATTTCGCTATCGCATCCTCGGCATTGGCCCGTGGGAACGACGCCTGCGCACCCTCATCGAACAATATCAACTGGAAGATGTGATAGAGATGCCGGGCTTTAAACCGAGCCATGAAGTGAAAGCGATGCTCGATGACGCGGATGTCTTCCTGTTGCCATCGGTTACAGGTGCGGATGGCGATATGGAAGGTATTCCGGTGGCGCTAATGGAAGCGATGGCGGTTGGCATTCCGGTTGTTTCTACTCTGCACAGCGGAATACCGGAACTGGTGGAGGCCGATAAATCCGGTTGGCTGGTGCCTGAGAACGATGCTCGCGCACTGGCGCAACGACTGGCGGCGTTTAGCCAACTGGACACCGACGAACTTACTACGGTTGTCAAACGTGCGCGCGAAAAAGTCGAACACGATTTTAACCAGCAGGTGATCAATCGAGAACTCGCCAGCTTGCTGCAGGCTTTATAGAGGAGAACGTATGCCATTTAAAAAACTCTCCCGACGCACCTTCCTGACGGCAAGCTCGGCGCTTGCCTTCCTCCATACCCCTTTCGCTCGCGCGCTTCCCGCCCGACAAATCGTTAACATTAACGACTACAACCCACACGACTGGATCGCCTCATTTAAACAAGCCTTCAGCGAAGGGCAAACGGTCGTCGTGCCTGCCGGATTCGTTTGTGAAAATATCAACACCGGCATCTTCATTCCTCCTGGCAAAACGTTGCACATCCTTGGAAGCCTGCGCGGCAACGGCAGAGGGCGATTTGTCTTACAGGACGGCAGCCAGGTGACAGGGGAGAAGGGCGGCCGTATGCATAACATCACCCTGGATGTGCGCGGCTCTGACTGCATCATCAAAGGGTTGGCGATGAGCGGTTTTGGCCCGGTAACGCAGATTTATATCGGCGGCAAAAATAAACGCGTCATGCGCAACTTGACCATCGATAACCTGACCGTCAGCCACGCTAATTACGCCATTTTACGCCAGGGATTTCATAACCAGATTATCGGTGCCAACATCACCAATTGTAAGTTCAGCGACTTACAGGGCGACGCCATTGAATGGAATGTAGCAATCAATGATCGCGACATTTTGATATCCGACCATGTCATCGAGCGCATCAACTGTACTAACGGCAAAATCAACTGGGGTATTGGCATAGGACTGGCAGGAAGTACTTACGATAATAATTATCCGGAAAACCAGGCAGTGAAAAACTTTGTCGTTGCGAATATCACGGGATCAGATTGTCGGCAACTGATCCATGTTGAAAATGGTAAACATTTTGTTATCCGTAATATCAAAGCTCGTAATATCACGCCGGATTTCAGTAAGAAAGCAGGTATTGATAACGCCACAGTTGCTATTTATGGTTGTGACAACTTTGTGATTGATAATATTGAAATGATTAATAGTGCCGGGATGTTAATCGGCTATGGGGTAATTAAAGGCAAATATCTCTCGATACCGCAGAATTTCCGAGTGAATGATATTCAACTGGATAATACTCATCTTGCTTATAAATTGCGCGGCATCCAAATCTCCGCCGGGAATGCTGTCTCCTTTGTGGCGCTGACTAACATTGAGATGAAGCGTGCGTCGCTGGAGTTACACAACAAACCGCAACATCTTTTTATGCGAAATATCAATGTGATGCAGGAATCCTCAGTTGGACCCGCATTGAGCATGAACTTTGACATGCGCAAAGACGTTCGCGGCGTGTTTATGGCGAAAAAAGAAACACTGCTGTCTCTTGCAAATGTTCATGCGGTGAATGAAAAAGGACAAATCTCCGTCGATATCGACAGGATTAATCACCATATTGTTAATGTGGAGAAGATTAACTTTAGATTGCCAGAACGGAGGGAGTAGATTTGCGACCATTCCTGGAAAAATGGAGCCATACTTAGGAACAATGCTACTGCAATCCACAACGAAGCGGCGTAACATCACAAGTAATTCAGTAATCAATTCAGGGTAATTGATGCTGGCGAAAAAAATCGAACAAGCTATAATTCAGCAACCATTTTACAGGTGGATGAAATAATGACGAATTTAAAAGCAGTTATTCCTGTAGCGGGTCTTGGGATGCATATGTTGCCTGCCACTAAGGCGATTCCCAAAGAGATGCTACCGATCGTCGACAAGCCAATGATTCAGTACATCGTTGACGAGATTGTGGCTGCAGGGATCAAAGAAATCCTCCTGGTAACTCACGCGTCCAAGAACGCGGTCGAAAACCACTTCGACACCTCTTATGAATTAGAATCTCTCCTTGAACAGCGCGTGAAGCGTCAACTACTGGCGGAAGTGCAGTCCATCTGTCCGCCGGGCGTGACCATTATGAACGTGCGTCAGGGCGAACCTTTAGGTTTAGGCCACTCCATTTTGTGTGCACGACCCGCCATTGGTGACAATCCATTTGTCGTGGTACTGCCGGACGTTGTGATCGACGACGCCAGTGCCGACCCGCTGCGCTACAACCTTGCTGCCATGATTGCGCGTTTCAATGAAACGGGCCGTAGCCAGGTGCTGGCAAAACGTATGCCGGGTGACCTCTCTGAATACTCGGTCATCCAGACCAAAGAACCACTGGACCGTGAAGGTAAAGTCAGCCGCATTGTTGAATTCATCGAAAAACCGGATCAGCCGCAGACGCTGGACTCAGACATCATGGCCGTTGGTCGCTATGTGCTTTCTGCAGATATTTGGCCGGAACTTGAACGCACTCAGCCTGGTGCATGGGGGCGTATTCAGCTGACTGATGCCATCGCTGAACTGGCGAAAAAACAGTCCGTTGATGCCATGCTGATGACAGGTGACAGCTACGACTGCGGTAAAAAAATGGGGTATATGCAGGCATTTGTGAAGTATGGACTACGCAACCTGAAAGAAGGGGCGAAGTTCCGTAAAGGGATTGAGAAGCTGTTAAGCGAATAATGAAAATCTGACCGAATGTAACGGTTGATAAGAAAATTATAACGGCAGTGAAGATTCGTGGCGAAAGTAATTTGTTGCGAATTTTCCTGCCGTTGTTTTATATAAACAATCAGAATAACAACGAGTTAGCAATAGGATTTTAGTCAAAGTTTTCCAGGATTTTCCTTGTTTCCAGAGCGGATTGGTAAGACAATTAGCGTTTGAATTTTTCGGGTTTAGCGCGAGTGGGTAACGCTCGCTACATCGTAGGTATGCATGCAGTGCTCTGGTAGCTGTAAAGCCAGGGGCGGTAGCGTGTCTAGGGGCAGGGAAAGATTATCAGAAGTACACTTTTTGTACTAAATAATTCGCATTTTATGTTCAAAAATTGAGATATCCCTCATTACCTAAAACTGTTTTTCACAGCTTATATATGATCAAATACTCCTTGCTTAAATAAGGAGAACAAAATGGAACTTAAAAAATTGATGGAACATATTTCTGTTATTCCCGATTACAGACAAGCCTGGCAGGGAAAGATCACGTAATGCTGCTTTTTTGTACTAAACAATTCGCATTTTATGTTTAAAAATTGAGATATTCCTCATTACATAAAGCTGTTTTTTATTGCTTATACATGATCAAATACTCCTTACATAATTAAGGAGAACAAAATGGAACTTAAAAAATTGATGGGACATATTTCTATTATCCCCGATTACAGACAAGCCTGGAAAATGGAACATAAGTTATCGGATATTCTACTGTTGACTATTTGTGCCGTTATTTCTGGTGCAGAAGGCTGGGAAGATATAGAGGATTTTGGGGAAACACATCCCGATTTTTTGAAGCAATATGGTGATTTTGAAAATGGTATTCCTGTTCACGATACCATTGCCAGCGTTGTATCCTGTATCTGTCCTGCGAAATTTCATGAGAGCTTTATTAACTGGATGCTTGACTACCATTCTTCAGATGATAAAGACGTCATCGCAATTGATGGAAAAATACACCGGCATTCTTATGACAAGAGTCGCCGTAAGGGAGCGATTCATGTCATTAGTGCGTTCTCAACAATGCACAGTCTGGTCATCGGACAGATCAAGACGAATAAGAAATCCAATGAGATCACAGCTATCCCTGAACTTCTTAACATGCTGGATATTAAAGGAAAAATCATCAAAACCGATGCGATGGGTTGCCAGAAAGATATTGCAGAGAAGATACAAAAACAGGGAGGTGATTATTTATTCGCTGTAAAAGGAAACCAGGGGCGGCTAAATAAAGCCTTCGAGGAAAAATTTCCGCTGAAAGAATTAAATAATCCCAAGCATGACAGTTACGCAATTAGTGAAAAGAGTCACGGCAGAGAAGAAACCCGTCTTCATATTGTTTGCGATGTCCCTGATGAGCTTATTGATTTCACGTTTGAATAGAAAGGGCAGCTATGGTTAGAAACTACCTGACGTCAGTCCTTGCGGGGAGCAGGCTTTCGTAAATTTGTCCTGCTACAACAGGATTAACTTCACAAATATCATTTCTCAACGTCTACACTTACTCCTGTAAACCGCTCAGGAGCAGTAATGAATCTACAACGATTTGATGACAGCACCCTAATCCGTATCTTTGCCCTTCATGAGTTACATCGACTGAAAGAACATGGCTTAACGCGCGGGGCGCTTCTCGATTATCACAGCCGCTATAAACTCGTCTTTCTGGCGCATTCTCAGCCGGAGTACCGCAAACTTGGCCCGTTCGTGGCTGATATTCACCAGTGGCAAAATCTGGATGACTATTACAACCAGTACCGCCAACGCGTAGTTGTTTTGCTTTCTCACCCCGCCAACCCGCGCGATCACACCAATGTTTTGATGCACGTTCAGGGTTATTTTCGCCCGCATATTGATTCCACAGAACGCCAGCAGCTGGCTGCGCTTATCGACAGTTATCGCCGTGGCGAGCAACCACTTCTTGCGCCGCTGATGCGTATCAAACACTATATGGCGCTTTATCCTGACGCCTGGCTTTCAGGGCAGCGTTATTTCGAACTTTGGCCGCGTGTGATTAACTTGCGCCATTCAGGAGTTTTATGACTACCCATCTGGTCTGGTTTCGCCAGGATTTACGTCTGCACGATAATCTCGCACTGGCTGCCGCCTGCCGCAATTCGTCTGCACGCGTGCTGGCGTTGTATATCGCTACACCACGCCAGTGGGCGACGCATAACATGTCGCCGCGTCAGGCTGAACTTATCAATGCTCAACTGAATGGGCTACAAATAGCGCTTGCGGAAAAAGGTATTCCTTTATTGTTCCGTGAAGTGGATGACTTTGTCGCCAGTGTCGAAATAGTTAAACAGGTGTGCGCGGAAAACAGCGTTACCCACCTGTTTTATAACTATCAGTATGAAGTGAATGAGCGGGCGCGGGATGTGGAAGTTGAAAGAGCGCTGCGTAACGTGGTGTGTGAAGGATTTGATGACAGCGTGATCCTGCCGCCTGGCGCGGTGATGACCGGTAATCACGAGATGTACAAAGTCTTTACGCCTTTTAAGAATGCCTGGCTGAAACGGCTGCGGGAAGGGATGCCGGAGTGCGTCGCTGCGCCAAAAGTTCGTAGTAGCGGATCGATAGAGCCCTCGCCATCCATTACGCTGAATTATCCTCGTCAGTCTTTCGATACTGCGCATTTTCCGGTGGAAGAAAAAGCGGCGATTGCGCAATTACGCCAGTTTTGCCAGAACGGTGCCGGAGAATATGAGCAACAACGAGATTTTCCGGCAGTGGAAGGCACCAGCCGTTTGTCGGCCAGCCTGGCAACGGGCGGGTTATCGCCTCGCCAGTGCTTGCATCGCTTGTTGGCTGAACAGCCGCAGGCGCTGGACGGTGGGGCCGGTAGTGTCTGGCTTAATGAGCTGATCTGGCGCGAGTTTTACCGTCACCTGATAACGTATCACCCCTCGTTGTGTAAACATCGTCCATTTATTGCCTGGACGGATCGTGTACAGTGGCAGAGCAATCCCGCACATTTACAGGCCTGGCAGGAAGGCAAAACGGGATACCCGATTGTTGATGCCGCTATGCGTCAGCTTAACAGCACTGGCTGGATGCATAACAGGCTACGGATGATTACAGCCAGTTTTCTGGTGAAAGATTTATTGATCGACTGGCGCGAAGGCGAGCGATATTTCATGTCGCAGCTGATTGATGGTGATTTGGCAGCCAATAACGGTGGCTGGCAGTGGGCCGCTTCAACCGGAACCGATGCAGCGCCGTATTTTCGTATTTTCAACCCGACAACCCAGGGCGAGAAATTTGATCATGAGGGCGAGTTTATCCGCCAGTGGCTACCGGAACTGCGCGATGTGCCAGGGAAAGTGGTGCATGAGCCGTGGAAGTGGGCGCAGAAAGCAGGTGTGACGCTGGATTATCCGCAACCGATAGTCGAGCACAAAGAAGCGAGAGTACAAACGTTGGCAGCGTATGAGGCGGCGCGGAAGGGGAAATAACAGACGCGTCAGGCAATCGAGCCCAGATGCCGGATGCGGCGTGAACGCCTTATCCAGCCTACAAATTTGTGCAAATTCAATAAATTGCAGGAAATACGTAGGCCTGATAAGACGCGTCAAGCGTCGCATCAGGCATCGGTGCTGGCCTATTAAGACTCCAGCGCCAGCGCGCGGTTTCTGAATTTCAGCGCCTGATACAGCCAAATCATCAGTACCAGTCCTACACACGCCAGTGCGCCCCAGGTAATTTGATCAAATACTTCAATATATGCATTGATGGAGTAGTTGATCGCCCCGGAAGCATCAAACGAAGCCTGCGATGTCTGATCGGCAATCACGCCCGCCAGATAGTTCGCGATCGCGCCAGAAAGCAGCATGTAGATGCCGGTTAATACGCCGGTCACACCGGGGATTTCAATGCGCGTAATTTGCGACATGGCAACCGGGTCGATAAACAGTTCCGCAAAGCCCATCACCGCCAGGCCTAATACCATCAGTGGCAGAGAAGAGTGACCATACATTGCGGACCAGCGGGCGCTTAAGGTCAGAATGCAGAATCCGGCGCTCATCAGGCCAAGGCCAAGAGCAAATTTCCCCCAGATGCGCACGGTACGATTACCCGCGACACTCTCTTTTACCACCCACGCCAGGAACACACCGCACAGCATAACTGCGAAGGCATTAATCGACTGGAACATCGCGGTCGGAACGGTATAACCAAACATATCGCGGTTAACGAAGCGGTCGATATAAAGGCTAATCGAGCTACCGCCCTGTTGTGCGAAGGCCCAGAACAACATACTGAAGAAGGTGAGCGTCACAATCAGCCCCAGCTCCTTCCGCTGTTTCTGGTTTTCTGCTTTGCGATAAATTTTTGCCAGTACACCCAGGCCAATAATAGTCGCGACAATTAAGGCGTATACCGACCACTCTTTCCAGAACAGTATGGTAATCAGTGCAGGCGTTGCCACCAGCAGAACCAGCAGCCATCCCCAGTTCGGCAGGAGAAAGTTTGTCGCACGCGGTACTTTTTTGTTAACGCCGCGGGTATGAGTGAAATGACGATTGCCACATAAGAAAATGACCAGACCCGCGATCATGCCAACCGCCGCCAGGCCAAAGCCCATCGCCCAGCTGTACTCTTCCTGGGCGTAACCACAGGCGATAGGTGCGATAATAGACCCCACGTTACCCGCCGCATACATCAGCGAGAAACCGCCATCACGACGCGGATCGGTTGGCTCATACAGCTCGCCGAGCAGACAGCTTACGTTAGATTTAAACAGGCCATAGCCGCAGACGATAATCGCCAGGGACAGATAGAGGAATGACGGATGGATCTCACTGGCACCCAGCACCACATGACCGATCGCCATCAACAACGCCCCCAGCATCACCGCCATGCGATTGCCGAGAACTTTATCCGCCAAAAAGCCACCGAGGATTGGCGTGACATACACCAGCGAACAGTAGG
>OIER01001433.1_pt1 | contig 11760 bp, 17 predicted proteins | sample 1581801 | NCBI WGS metagenome assembly OIER01 (sample SAMN03281006, study PRJEB24777) | human gut metagenome | isolation source: fecal sample PR165 from 1 month old male Malay infant, vaginally delivered... | reverse complement strand
ATTCATACCCGGCTCCATCGTCTGCTGGATAATGGCGATCTTCTCCTGAGGAGTTTTACGTTTACGGACTTCTTGCCCTAACAGGATCCCGGTCATCTCAAAATTGGCGTTAGTGTTAGACATATATTCAAGCCTATCTCTTATCTGGAGATACAGCTACTGTCCGGTGTTTCAGGGGGCTACATCACAACATTACCGTGGGCGTAACGAACATATAGCCAGACACCTAATAAATACGCTTCCTTAAGCAGCCAGTAGGTATCTTTGGCTTTGATACGTCCACCGTGCGCGGCGCGGTTGCCGTGGATACGCAGCGCATCCATTTTCATGATGATGGCTTCCGGCATCATGCTGGTAAACACATCGGCGTTCATTAAATCGTACAGATTTGCTTTGATGCCTTCAGGCAGCCGTTCCTGACGGTATAACCAACGCACCATCAATTCAGTGTAGTTGCGCAGCTTGACCAGACAGCTTTCCGGATCGGAGTGAACATAGCGTTCCGCCATACACGCGAGTTCTGCCAGTTCCGGCCACTGGCTGCGCAACATTTCAAAATTGAGAGACTGCTCCATCAATCATCGCCTTATGTCGTGGATACAACAGCATTTCTGAAAAGAATATCACACTAATTTGGCAAACAAAGTGAGCTTGTACATCTTCAGGGCACTGAAGAATGAACACGTGGTACGGGGCAGGATAACTTCAGTGGTGCGTAAAATTCACATATTCATCCATTAGATGGGTTAGCTTTGAGTTTTCTTCCTGACGCTGTAACAGCCAAAAGCAGAACTCTTCATCATTCATTTTCTTAAGGTTCTCCAGCCAGTCGTCGAGAGGCGCTCCGAGCATACGGTCATACCAGAAAAGCCAAACAAGCTTATGGCGATACTCCACGTTATTGAACTGCTGAAGCAGGCTTATCAGTTTATTGGCAAGTGAGCGTTGCTTGAGCCTGACACACTCGCTAAGCAATACACCTTCAAGGCCTCCGTGAGTAAAAAGCAATTGCCCGTCAGTCTCCAGGCTAAGACGTAAATCATTTTGAATACTCAGCGGTTCTGGCTTGGTTTTGTTATAGATCATTCGGTACAGGCACTGTGGTACGATCCCAGGAACAGGGCCGGTATCCGGGAAGTAGAGTGTCGACAGCGTAAGGTAATGGCTGGGATAAATATTCTGATGGCATATTCCATGCCTGACAGTCAGTTTAGTCAGATCGGTAAGCCAGCTTTGGTAGGTTTTGAGTAAAAAATCATAGCGAGCGATTGTATCTTGCATGGGGGGATTATCCGTATGTGCTGTATTCAAACTGGCGTCATATTGGCTTTGGGGAGATGACGCTGATGGTTTTCGCAAAGGTGATTACTGACGGGACTGGCTGATACGCTCCTGCAACCAGGACTCTATTTCGCTTTGTAGCCAGCGGGAACTGCGCCCCAGCTTGATGGGTTTCGGAAAGACACCATCTTTGATGAGTCGGTATATCCACTTATCACTGACGCTTAATAGACGGGTAATGAAAGCCATATCGACAAATTGGTCTTCAAGTAAGGAAGGTTTGATGGTCATGATTGAGTTCTCCGGTAGCATTGGGTTAGCCGGAGTCGTGGTTAATGATTACTTATGCCAGCTCCGACATACCAACCGGTGAATCTGTAAAAAGTCAGTGAAGGTTGTTCAGCGTATGCGTGGTCTACCTCGGTTGCTTCTTACCGGTATCACGCTTTTACCCGCGATGATGCCATTTTCCTTTTGCTCACATTTAGCCAGATAGCTAATGACATAACGCAGATCATCGATCTCGTCCGTATCAAAATGCCGGATAACCTTGCCAATTTTGACTTCGTAAATATCTTTGGGGACGCAAAGGTGATGATATCCATCATGATTTGTCACTTGTTTCCAAATATTCCCCATTGCTCGGGACACAGGATAATGACAGTTCTGAAACTGCCCATTCAGATAGCAAACAAAATGGACATGCAGTCCTTTTCTCTTCGTGTACTCTATCACCCAGTAATAGCCCACAATCGGAAGGGATTTTTCGAACTCTTTAATCATTATTTGGACTTCGTTATACATTGAATGTTTGCAGGCATGCCCAAAGCTTGCTGAGTTCTTTTTATAGGCAAAGTCGATCCTGAAAGGTAGTAATTTTGAAAATCGCTGGAACATAGCCTCCATATGCGTATTGATATCAGTCAGCAATAGCCCATCCATTTTATACTTTGGGTTGGCGTTATATGGTCGTTTCATTTTTCTTCCTCAGTAGTGATTCAAAGGAAGAGGTGGTTCTGTAAAATTTATACGAGTATAAATCGATAGGGCTATCTAGTAGATGCTCATCATCTTTTACTCATGTTGGATATGATAGTTGTATGTACTTCTTTTAATAATACTAATTAACCTTAATTCTCTGTTGTGGTTGTTTAAAGCATAACCCGTTTTCTGAGGTGATAATCGAGGATGATGGAAAACCATCCTCGACGGGGAGTACGAATTGGCGACCAAATCATAGACCGAAATGCCCCCTAAAAGTAACAGTACCGCAGTTTTGCTATCACTAACTTTTGAGGTATCCCGAATTTGTGGATATGACTGCTTTATCCTTGAACTGTTCCACGCCCTGATAGACGTTCCTGCCTCTAAATTTTTGTAATAGAATCACCACTCAGATACCAATGCATCCAGTGAATGCGTAACATTTGACCATGATAACTTAGAATTTTTTCACTTGAAATCAATGTGAAGTACATGTAAAACAAGATGATATGTAACTTAAAATCACTGTAAATCACTAAGTGATTTTATTGGTGTGGGAGATTGAAAATGGTTCGGGTAGTTCGTAATGATGGTGAAATGATAAAAATCCTGGAAAATGCACTACAGCGATACAATATTAATTTCCCATCACATGCAGGTGATAAGAATTATCGCACCTACCTCGAACGTGTCAGAAAACACTGCCAGTCTCTTGGTCATAACGAGCAGGATTTAGATACTTTCTTCGCTGAGGTGGAAAGCTATCAATCATTTTCCTTCCCTACGGAAGTTGATCTTGGATGGTTTAAAAGTGATGCTCGTGCGAGCCTGTGGTTGGCATGTGAATTATATTCTGAAACACAAGGAATGACGTTGGGAGCGGGGGTTCTTGATATTTTGTCTCCAGATTCTTTACCGCCCGATCATCTTGTCAGGATACAGAATATCAGGAAGGTAATTTACAGCTGGCCACTGAGTATAACACCTAAGGAGTTTATGAAATCTAAAGCAATAGAATGGGCTAAATTAATTGAGCATGAAGATCTTTTTAGTGATTTTTCCTCTCAAGAAAATGATGTTTCTGGTTGGTTAAAAGGTTATCTAGACAAACATATTCCGTCTTTAGGTGTGCGTGTTTGTGGTAATTCCAGAGACGAAACTCTTGCATGGTGCTACGCACTATACTTCGAATGGAGAAAGAAAAACTCAGGGTCACCTGATACAGTGAGCTTATTTAAAATTAAGTTCAAAAGTGCATGGGCAACACAAAAGAATAGGTTGAAAAACAAAGTATATAAAAAGCTAAAGCCACTGAATATCTACATTTCAGAAGATACTCATCGGATGTTAAGGACGTTAGCCTTAGATGAATGCATATCAAACGATAAGGTAGTTGAACATGCAATTATGGCTGCATACAAAAATAAAAGATCAAAGCAGTGATAACATTTTAAAAAAATTCAGACAGATATTATTTCATTGAATGCCCCCGAAGCCATTCTGACTCGGGGGTTTTATTTTCTGGCTGAGGTCGTTTCATGAAAAAATCAGAAGGTTTGCAAGCCATCGAGAAATCGTTGGCATCACTCCCCCATGCTTTCGGCAAACACATTCTTGACCATATTTACAAACTCACTAACTACGAACCGGTCATCGGCATCATGGGCAAAACAGGTGTGGGAAAATCGTCGCTCTGCAATGCGTTGTTCCGGAGTGAGGTCACGCCCGTCAGCGAAGTCGATGCCTGCACTCGTGAAGTGCTGCGATTGCGTCTGAGCAGCGGTGAACATAGTCTGATACTTGTAGATCTACCCGGTGTCGGTGAGAGTGAGAAACGGGATAAAGAATATGAATCCTTGTATCGTCGTATCCTCCCTGAGCTAGATCTCATCTTGTGGGTTATAAAAGCCGATGATCGAGCCTTCTCTGTGGATGAATGCTTCTACTGGCGAGTGATGACTGGCTACCAACAACGGGTACTGTTTGTAGTTAATCAGGTTGACAAAATCGAGCCAAGCCATGAGTGGTATGTCACCGGCAATGCACCATCACCGCACCAGTTGGTGAATATTGAGGCCAGGCTGGCATCCATTCGTCAGTTATTTTCACCGCTCCATCCGGTGTGTGCTGTCTCAGCGAGAACAGAATGGAATCTACCATCAATGGTAGAAACCATGATGCGTTGCCTTCCGGATCGTGCCACCAGCCCAGTGGCGACGCAATTGCATGGGAGGCTGTGCAATGAGCCGGTAAAAAAGCAGGCACGTGAGAGTTTCGTCAGCGCAGTAGGTGAGGTGTTTGATTCTGCGGAAGCGGCATCATTTATTGCCGCGCCACTAAAAGCGGTCATTCGTACAGTCCGCGATGCCGTAGCATCCGTTGCCCGTGCCGTTTGGGACTGGATTTTCTTCTGAGCTGGCTTACCTGCCATTATCTTCGGGACATACCCTGTCCGTTCTGACGTTTTATAATCTGTTGAATTTCGGCGGTTTCCCCTTTACGCCCCGTCACGACTGATTTTGGCAACTGTAAAAAATACGTCTTCTTGTGTCCATTCCCTGTCCTACCCCCTCGTTAAAATAACCGTTTTATTATCAGCAAATTATCCCACTGGAGAACTTGTCTCATGACTCAGGCTGAACGCCGCCATGACCGGCTTGCCGTCAGGCTGTCGTTGATTATCAGCCGTCTGGTGGCTGGCGAAACACTGGATTTGCGAGCGCTGGCAATGGAATTTGGTGTGTCGGTTCGAACCCTACGCCGGGACTTTCGGGAACGGCTGATGTATCTGGATCTGGAGTATCGCAAAGGCCGGTGCCGTTTGTTATCCGGTAGCCGCCAAAGAGAACTCGCGGTAATGACATTTGCCCGCCAGTCAGGCGTTGAAGCACTGTTTCCTGATATGGATAACCATCTGGTCAGTTCACTGTTGAGCGGACCAGGGGAGTCTCCTTGCCTTATTTGGCAGGGAACAGCCCAGGTTTCATCCCCGGACTCAGGCATATTCACTCGGTTAGTAAGTGCCGTATCGGAACATCGAAAGGTGACGCTGCTCGGTAACGGTTGCCGGTGTACAGGCTTTGCTCCCTATCGGCTGGTTTTGCGCGAAGGCAAGTGGTATCTGACAGGCGAGCATCAGGCACGAATTGCCGTCTTTCCCCTGACCGATATTCGGGCGGTCACGCTACACAAGGATAGCTTTAGCCCAGATGTACTAGTGCGCGACATCCTTTCTCGCCCGGATTTTCTTCAGGCTTTACCACACTTTCGCTTTTTCCATTCATTGCTTGTCGCAACTGACGGCGGGCTTATACCTCTGAAGGAATAACCACGATGAAATTATTTACCACTACATTGATGGCTGCCAGCATTTGCCTGGGAACAGTTTTTCCGGCTGATGCTGGAAATATCGTCGGCTCTGTCAAAGCCTGGCAGTACATGCAGGCTAACGGCTGGAAATCGGCTGATGGTATGGATGACAACACACTGCACAATATGCTCTACCAGGCCAATGTTATTGATAACTACCCGTGGACGAAGCAGTTTTTGCTACGTACCCGTGGTGGTGGTGCAATTTTCCTGGCCGATAAGAAAACCCACACCATTCGTCAACTAAAACTGAGTCCTGTCGGTGAAACCTACAATGATATTGAAACGGTTTATCAGGGAGATGATAAAGGGGAAGGCTGCTACTTCGCCATTATAGATAACCAATCCTCGGCCAGATACGAAGCGGAGCAAAGTGTTCTATACAGCTATCCTAAGGTCGATAATATTGATAACGAACTGGCTAAAGTCAGGCTGAAATTCAGCCCACAAGTAGTTACGGTCATTCCGGATAACTGCGTAAATAAACAACAGCAGGCCGCATTGGCGGCTAAGCGCTCGGAAGAGGATCGGAAGCTACAGCAATGGGTGGCGCAGCAAAGCTTGGCGGAATTGTGTCGTCGCACAGGCAACTGCTAATTTCTTCTCAATAACCATCAAAGGAAAAAAATGATGGAAAAGGATTATCAGAAGGTTATCGCTATACCTTCTCCCACAATGGTAAAGATATTTGCAAAACCTGATTGCAGCAATCTCCTGCCGTTCGTCAATCGAACTGCTAAAGCCTTATCAATCATTGTCGGTTTAATGTTGTGCTATTCATCCTACGCTTACGCAGATGAACAACGCTATATCAGCGTCCGCAACACTGATACCGTGTGGACTCCCGGTAATATCTGCGTGTATCAGTTCCGTCTGGATAATGGGGGAAGCGGTGTGAGTTTTGGCCCGTTGTCTGTTTCGCTGCGCCTGAAAGACAAGGCGGGCAACACGCTGGCGACAGGAGCCATGGACGTTGCCCCCTTCGGTGGCAGCGATGCCACTCGTTTTCAGGACGCTTTTCTGGAGCATAAATGTGTCGAAAACGTCAGCGCTGTTGAAATCATAAAGGCGACCGAAGAGCGCAACGGCCATCAGGTCAGACTGCCACTGTCCGTTTTCGACCCACAGTATTACCAGCCACTGCTGATATCAGTTGCCGGGAATAAGGCATCATAGCTGGCTTAGATTTGCATTTGCCTAACATCAACTTAGCACAATCCTTCACTACACATTAGGCCATGCCTCCTTCGGGAAGCATGGCCTTTTCGTTTTTAATCTCTGAATAAGGAATAGCCATGACCCGTTTAGCCAGCCGCTTCGGTGCGGCCAATCTCGTTCGCCGCGACCGCCCGTTAACCCGCGACGAACTGGCCCATTATGTACCGAGTGTTTTCAGCGAAGAAAAGCATAAATCCCGTAGTGAGCGCTATACCTACATCCCAACCATTACCCTGCTCGACAACCTGCAACGTGAAGGCTTTCAGCCGTTCTTTGCCTGCCAGACCCGTGTGCGCGACCAGAGTAAGAGAGAGCACACTAAACACATGCTGCGCCTGCGTCGAGAGGGGCAAATCACCGGCAAGCAGGTGCCGGAAATCATTCTGCTAAACAGCCACGATGGTTCCAGCTCGTACCAGATGCTGCCGGGGCTATTCAGATCGGTTTGCCAAAATGGACTGATTTGTGGTGAGAGTTTTGGAGAGGTGCGTGTGCCACATAAAGGCAACGTGGTGGAGAAAGTCATTGAAGGGGCTTATGAAGTGCTGGGGATATTTGACCAGGTGGAGGAGAGGCGCGATGCCATGCAGTCACTTTTGTTACCGCCCCCCGCCCAGCAGGCAATGGCTAAAGCGGCATTAACTTATCGCTTTGGTGAAGAGCATCAGCCGGTGACGGAATCGCAAGTCCTATCCCCGCGCCGCTGGCAGGATGAGAGTAACGACCTGTGGACCACCTACCAGCGTATCCAGGAAAACCTGATTAAAGGCGGCCTGTCGGGACGAACGACCAAAGGAAAGCGCACCCATACTCGTGCTGTGAAAGGAATCGACGGCGATGTAAAGCTCAATCGCGCGTTGTGGGTGATGGCTGAAAATATGCTGCAACTTGCATCATGAATCGCTCATTCGAGTTTGTTGATAGCCCTGTAACTCCCGGTTGCGGGGCTTTTGCTTTAAAGGAACCCCCATGCCTGAACTGATTTTACCCCCAGCCTTCCCGGTGAATGAACAGCGTATTATCCGCCGCGCCATGCGCCTGCTGGAGAAATACCTGCGCCAGCCTGGTGAACAGTTTCTTGCCGCGAATTGTACGAAAACCTGGCTACAACTGCATCTGGCGCGACAGGAACGAGAAATCTTCGTCGCACTCTACCTCGATAATCAACATCGCCTGCTGGAACACGAAACTCTATTTCTCGGCACGATCAGCCATACCGCAGTTCATCCCCGTGAAATTGTAAAATCTGCGCTGCGCCATAACGCAGCAGCGGTGATAGTCGCCCATACCCATCCGTCAGGGATTACGGATGCAAGTAAGGCAGACAGAACCATCACCGCCCAAATCGTAAACGCTCTGGGTCTGGTCGAGGTTCGGGTGCTGGACCATTTCATTATCGGTAATGGCGAAATATTGTCTTTTGCTGAACGGGGCTGGCTGTAGCGAGAAATTTCACCTACTTAACGGATATAAAACAGGAGGAAATGATGGAGAAAAACGATCCCATCGAATGGGGGCTTCGACGCGATATCACGCCGCGTGTAGGAGCACGACTGGTACAGGAAGGAAATCAATTGCATTACTTGGCTGACCGGGTCGGTGTCACCGGCATTTTTAATGAAGCTGAGAGCCGCAAACTGAATGCAGCATTTCCGCATTTCGTGGAGCAGATGGAGTTAATGCTACTCTCCGGGGAACTAAACCCCCGTTATGCACATTGTGTCACCCTGTACCATGATGGATTTACCTGTGAAGCTGACACGCTTGGCTCTTATGGTTACGTCTACATCGTCATTTACCCCACTCAACGCTGACCGATTTTAGCCTCAACCTTAACGAGAACAACCCCATGAAAACTTTACCTGCATCAACTCAGCGGGCGGCTAAGCCATGCCCGACGCCCGTAGTTGTCTGGCAAACGCTACTCACCCGTCTGCTGGAGCAACACTACGGTCTGACGCTCAACGACACGCCGTTTGGCAACGACGGCGTGATTCAGGAGCATATTAATGCCGGTATCACACTGGCTGATGCCGTTAACTTTCTGGTAGAAAAATACGAACTGGTTCGTATCGATCGCAGGGGATTTAACTGTCAGGAGCAGTCACCTTATCTTCGGGCGGTAGAGATTTTGCGGGCGAGACAGGCAACCGGTCTGTTACGACAAAGCCATAATATTTCGACACGCTGAATCTTGCGAGCCTCCTTCCCGAATTACATTCCCGATCTGTCTTCCTTATTTACTAATTGCATAATGCGCCTGCCACTCCCGGCAGGCGTGTTTGCTTTTATACGGACAAAAATCATGCAAACAGAAGCTGAAGTCTTAACTGACCATAATGAGCTAATTTGCTCAACCAGTATCGAACGCATCGTCACAGGACGTGATGCTGCGCTGAGCCTGATAGAAATCCTGATCCATAAGCTTGATGATATCTCACGGCTAACCTCCAGCATCGGTGGTGATGTGGCGGAGCATTGGGCGATGCGACAGGGCCATTCCTTTGACTGCTGGCTGATGCGGCCAGTAGACAAGGCGATGCCGGTGATTACCCGCAATATCGACCGCAGTATCTGGCGCGATCTCATGCTGAAGTCCGGGATGTTGACCCTGATGGATGCCGAAGCCCGCAGTCAGTGGGCAAAGAACCTGGAGGAGGGAGATCTCCCGGCGATTAGCGAAGCCAACATCCTGAGTACCTTTGAACAACTCCACCACAATAAGCAGGACGTTTTCGAACGTGGGATTATCAATGTATTTAAAGGGTTAAGCTGGGACTACAAAACCAATAATCCCTGTTATTTCGGTAAGAAGATTATCGTCAACAATCTGGTGAAGCATGACAGATGGGGCTACAGCCTGAACTGGGGCTGGCGACGTGACCAACTCGCCGATCTGGAGCGGATGCTCTACCTGCTGGATGGGAAAACCATTCCCGATAACCGGCATGATGTCTCTATCCGGTTTATGGATTTCGTGCGCGATAATCCACATCAGCAGGTTTTCGAAGACGATTTTTTCACCATCCGCTACTTTCAGAAGGGTAGCGGGCATATCACGTTTAAGCGTTTGGATCTGGTGGAGAAGATGAATGACATTGTGGCGAAGCACTTTCCGGGGATGTTGCCTGCGAAATGAGATGTGATGTTTTTATAGGCACCTCTATGCTAATCTTAATAGGAGTTATTAAATGTTATTAAAGGAGATAATCCCTATGGGTTCGCTTACTAAACAAACCATCAGCGCACAGATACCCGTTGAATTGGCTGCTGCTGTTGAGAATCTGGCAATTGAGTTGGACCGTTCTAAGAGCTGGATTATTAAAGAAGCGTTGACCAGTATGCTGGCCGAAAGAGAACGGCGTCACCAGAGCATTCAGGCCGGTCTTGCGGATGTGGATGCCGGTCGCGTGGTGAGCCACTCGGACATGGTGGATTTTGCTAATCGCTTAAAGAAATCCTGATAAATGGAAGTTTACTGGACGCTTAAAGCTCAGGATGACCTGGAGCGTATCTACCGTTTTGCCCTTCAGTACAGCCGCCAGCACGCTGATGACGTTTTGGATCGCCTGATTACTGGTTGTGCTGGTCTTACAGCGCATCCGGCAATTGGCGTACAGCAGACTCGGTATGAACCTCGTGAGGTCCGAAAAGTGATATTCGATGATTACGAGGTTCACTACGAACTTCGCGATAGTGACATCTATATCGTGGATCTCTGGCATACCAAAGAAGAACGATGAAAAGATTTTCTTTTCGTCCATGAGTGCTGATGAATGATTAAAAACACAGATTTGTGTTTTTTACTCAATTTTGTGTTTTAATGGCACTTTCTACTCCTTCTGAAGGATGGATGCCATGTTACAGAACAACATCAAACAGCTCCGTACCCAGCTATCTATCACTCAGCGCGAGCTGGCATTTATGGTCGGCACCAGCCAGCAACAAGTTCAGCGTATCGAAACCGGGAAGGTTGCGGCAAAGTTGAGTCTTGCACAGGCAATATGCAATGCCCTGGATAAACCTCTAAACGTAGTGTTCCCGGAAAGCGATCGGTTGATAAACGACTTCCGCAAGAAGCGTCGTAAAACTGATGAAGATCTTGAGGCGATAGCCACAAGCGGCATTGAAATGGATAGCGGTCTCTGGACTGTAAAACTTTGGCTACAGGGGCAGCAGGACTATTTGCTGTTGCCCATTTCAGCAGCGGATAAGCGGAGGTTTTATTATTATTTTCAGGAAAAAAACACCCCAAACTTAGAACGCTTCTTCGTTTTTGATTCTTCTGAGTATCGTTATGCGTTAAATATGCGTGAAGTGGTATTTCATCAGTTCCTGTCTGATGGTCTGCTGCCAATCGTCGCTAAAGAGGATGATGATTGCGAAGACGATTATTTTAATGTCCATATCACCCTGGTGAACGGTGGCCCTGTGATTCCGCTGAGCGTTGAGCCTGATACACCGCAAAATGAAGAAACGGATGATATCGGCCAGTTGAATGCGTTCTTTGAGATGCTGGATTGTGAACCTGAAACAACGGAGCGTTATATGCTAACCGACGAAGATGGTGAAGATGCTTTTATCCGTATTGGTTCTATTGCCATGGTGCGAGTCGTACTTGACGCGCTGGAGCCCGTGGAAGAAGATGAAGAGTAGTTTTTAGTTAGCTGTTTTCACAGGGAATCGCGTTGAGTATACATGTGAGTATACAATGTAGTTCCTTGTTTTTATAAATTCATTTATTTCAGTTGGTTATGGCGTAAATCTCGGTGCGGCCTTCGACCATCGGAACATCAATAGACGTCGACGGACGTCTTTTTTGTGCCTGAAATCCGCGCTACGCAAGGCTTTTCGCGATTCTCCTTTCAACAGAAGTCAATCTGAGTCAACCTGTAAGCATCCCGGTAA
>OIER01001431.1_pt1 | contig 11788 bp, 9 predicted proteins | sample 1581801 | NCBI WGS metagenome assembly OIER01 (sample SAMN03281006, study PRJEB24777) | human gut metagenome | isolation source: fecal sample PR165 from 1 month old male Malay infant, vaginally delivered... | reverse complement strand
TAATAACACTGTATATCACTAGTTTTTTTTGAATATAATCTTTATTTGCCATATCAATTTCTTAATAAATAATTATAAATTACTTCTTTTCCAAAGAATTAAAGAAACAACTCTGCTCTTTCCAAACTGGGTTGATTCATGTCTTTTGTGGAAAGAATAAAATCAGAATTACCTGGCCAATGAATATTCAGTGTAGCATCGTTCCAAATAACTCCTCTGTCACTGTTTGGATGATAATAATTAGTGGTTTTGTAAACAAATTCAGCCATCTCGCTGAGCACCAAAAAACCATGCGCAAAACCTTCCGGGATCCACAGTTGGCGCTTATTGTCCGCAGAAAGATTTACCCCTACCCACTTCCCAAAAGTAGAAGAGGATTTGCGAATATCAACTGCAACATCAAATACTTCCCCAGCGACACAGCGAACCAGTTTTCCCTGTGCATACGGTTCAAGTTGATAATGCAAACCGCGCAGCACACCTTTGGAGGATTTAGAGTGATTATCCTGCACAAATTCAACTTTACGCCCTACCGCTTCTTCAAATACTTTTTGGCTGAAACTCTCAAAGAAAAAACCTCGATCGTCACCAAAAACTTTTGGCTCAAAAATGAGTACATCTGGGATATCAGTTTTAATAACGTTCATGTCTTAGTAACCTTTAATCATCTTCAGCAGATATTGCCCATAGGCATTTTTCTTCAACGGTTCAGCCAGTTTCTTAACCTGCTCCGCATCAATAAACCCTTTGCGATAAGCAATCTCTTCCGGACAAGATACTTTAAGCCCCTGACGCTCTTCAATCGTCTCAATAAAGTTGCTCGCTTCAATCAGGCTCTGATGCGTACCGGTATCCAGCCAGGCATATCCACGCCCCATCATCGCTACAGACAGACGCCCTTGCTCCAGGTAGATACGGTTAATATCGGTAATCTCCAACTCACCGCGTGCTGAAGGCTTAAGGTTCTTCGCCATTTCCACTACATCATTGTCGTAGAAATAAAGACCCGTTACAGCATAGTTGCTTTTAGGCTCCAGCGGCTTCTCTTCCAGACTGATGGCCGTACCATTTTTGTCGAACTCCACCACGCCATAACGTTCAGGATCGTTGACGTGGTAGGCGAATACCGTTGCACCGTCGCCTTTACTCACTGCGGCTTCCAGCTGTTTAGGCAGGTCATGGCCGTAGAAAATATTATCGCCCAGCACCAGCGCACAGTTGTCGTCACCGATGAATTCTTCACCAATAATAAAGGCCTGAGCCAGTCCATCAGGGCTTGGCTGTACTTTATACTGAAGGTTTAATCCCCACTGACTGCCGTCGCCCAGAAGTTGTTCAAAGCGCGGGGTATCCTGTGGCGTACTGATGATCAGAATGTCTTTAATCCCTGCAAGCATCAGTGTAGACAGCGGATAGTAAATCATTGGTTTGTCGTAAATGGGCAGCAGTTGTTTACTCACCGCCATAGTCACAGGGTAGAGACGAGTGCCGGAACCACCAGCAAGAATAATACCTTTACGCGTAGCCATTATAATTTCTCTGTAAACGCAAAATGCCCGAATCCGGGCATTTATTTAATGATTAAAGTGATTGGGCTGTAAAAAGCTCAGCTAACATGCGCTTCACGCCAACATCCCATGCAGGCAATACCAGACCAAAGTTATGCTGGAATTTCTCTGTGCTTAACCGCGAATTCTGCGGCCGGCGAGCAGGTGTCGGGTAAGCGCTTGTCGGAACAGCATTGAGTTTTTCTATCGCCAGTTCAATGCCTGCCTTTCTGGCTTCATCAAATACCAGAGCAGCATAGTCATACCAGGTTGTCGTATCTGACGCGACGAGGTGATAAAGACCAGCCACTTCTGGTTTTACCATCGCTACACGAATAGCATGCGCGGTACAGTCTGCCAGTAATTCTGCTCCCGTAGGCGCACCAACTTGATCGTTGATAACAGAAAGTTCTTTACGCTCTTTCGCCAGACGCAGCATGGTTTTCGCGAAATTGTTGCCTTTACCCGCGTAAACCCAACTGGTACGAAAAATAAGATGGTTAGGACAATGTGCTTGCAGCGCTTTTTCACCGTCAAGTTTAGTCTGCCCATAAACATTTAATGGTGCTGTCGCATCCGTTTCACGCCATGGTTTATCACCATCGCCCGGGAAAACGTAATCTGTTGAATAATGAACAACCCAGGCACCAATTTTCGCCGCTTCCTTCGCAATGGCCTCAACGCTTGTTGCGTTCAATAACTGGGCGAATTCAGGCTCTGATTCAGCTTTATCAACAGCAGTATGCGCTGCTGCATTAACGATAACATCAGGTTTGATGGCACGAACCGTCTCAGCAATCCCTTCGGGCTTGCTGAAATCGCCACAGTACTCTTTCGAGTGCACATCAAGCGCAATGACATTCCCTAACGGTGCCAGCGCACGCTGGAGTTCCCAACCTACCTGCCCTGTCTTCCCGAACAGAAGAATGTTCATTATTGGCGTTCTCCGTAATTCTGTTCGATCCAGCTTTTATAGGCACCGCTTTTTACGTTGTTAACCCAGTCCTGGTTACTCAGGTACCATTCCACGGTCTTACGAATCCCACTTTCAAACGTCTCTTCAGGCTTCCATCCCAGTTCAACGCCGATTTTATGCGCATCAATCGCATAGCGACGGTCATGCCCCGGGCGGTCGGCAACATAGGTGATCTGATCGCGGTAAGAACCTTCTTTTGGCACAATCTCATCCAGCAGATCGCAAATAGTGTGCACAACATCCAGATTCTGCTTCTCGTTATGACCACCGATGTTATAGGTCTCCCCCGGTTTACCCTGGGTAACAACGGTGTACAACGCACGCGCGTGATCTTCCACATACAGCCAGTCACGGATCTGGTCGCCTTTGCCGTAAATCGGCAGGGCTTTACCGTCCAGCGCATTCAAAATAACCAGCGGAATCAGTTTCTCTGGGAAATGGTACGGGCCGTAGTTATTAGAGCAGTTAGTGACGATGGTCGGGAAGCCATAAGTACGCAGCCAGGCACGAACCAGATGATCGCTTGAGGCCTTCGAAGCAGAGTACGGGCTACTTGGCGCATAGGCCGTCGTTTCAGTAAACAGCGGCAAATCGCTTCCAGCCGGATGTTCATCAGGATGAGGCAAATCACCGTAAACTTCATCGGTCGAGATGTGATGGAAACGGAATGCTTTCTTCGCGTTATCATCCAGAGTTGACCAATACGCGCGAGCCGCTTCCAGAAGCACATAGGTGCCCACGATATTGGTTTCAATAAACGCAGCAGGACCGGTAATGGAACGATCAACATGGCTTTCCGCTGCCAGGTGCATCACCGCATCGGGTTTGTGCTCAGCAAAAATACGATCCATAGCCGCCTTGTCACAAATATCCGCATGCTCAAAGGCATATCGATCGCTATCGCTGACTTCGATAAGCGACTCAAGGTTTCCGGCATACGTCAGTTTATCCACGTTGACGACTTCGTCCGGGGTATTTTTAATAATATGTCGCACAACCGCTGAGCCGATAAAGCCGGCCCCGCCCGTCACAAGAATTTTCACGTTATCTGTTCCGTCTATTGAATATGTCGAGATACTGGCGATCTGAAAACCCGGATATTTAAGTCCGGTTTCAGAAATTAAGTACGCTACCGCCCCTGGCTTAACAGCTACCAGTGCACTGAGCGAAATTTGAAATTGGGTATTTTGTCTGGAATCAGACAAAAACTGGCGTTAATTGTCGTCCTAAACGACCTCAGAAACAAGCACAAATCGTTACAAATCTGGAGAGATTTGAATCAGATAAATCCATGTTATTATTAGAATTAATAACAAAAAAACGGCAGTTATCATTTTGGTTATGTTGTCACATACCCAATGATAACTGCCGTTTACTTAAATCAGTTACGATATATCAGTCGTTTGCCAGCAGTTTCTCAATCCGGCTTCTGAACTTCGCCCCTTCCTTCAGGTTACGCAGCCCGTAGTTCACAAACGCCTGCATATAGCCCAGCTTCTTACCGCAGTCGTAGCTCTCACCGGTCATCAGCATCGCATCGACAGACTGCTTCTTCGCCAACTCGGCAATCGCGTCGGTGAGCTGAATACGGTCCCAGGCACCTGGCTCGGTTTTCTCCAGCTCGGCCCAGATATCCGCGTTCAGAACATAGCGGCCAACCGCCATCAGGTCTGAGTCCAGCGTCTGTGGCTGATCCGGTTTTTCGATGAATTCCACAATGCGGCTCACCTGCCCTTCCGTCTCCAGCGCTTCTTTGGTCTGGATAACAGAGTACTCGGAGAGATCACCTTTCATGCGTTTCGCCAGCACCTGGCTACGACCCGTTTCATTGAAACGTGCCACCATGGCCGCCAGGTTGTAACGCAGCGGATCCGCAGAAGCGGTATCAATGATGATATCCGGCAGCACCACGATGAACGGGTTATCACCCACAACCGGACGGGCACAGAGAATAGAGTGACCCAGACCCAGCGGCTGTGCCTGGCGCACGTTCATGATGGTCACGCCTGGAGGACAAATAGACTGTACTTCCGCCAGCAGCTGGCGTTTGACGCGCTGCTCAAGCAACGCTTCGAGTTCGTAAGAGGTGTCGAAATGGTTTTCTACCGCATTCTTTGAAGAATGGGTAACCAGGACGATTTCTTTGATCCCTGCAGCAACAATCTCGTCGACAATGTACTGAATCATTGGCTTGTCGACGATCGGCAGCATCTCTTTTGGAATGGCTTTTGTGGCTGGCAGCATATGCATGCCCAGGCCTGCTACCGGAATGACTGCTTTCAAATTAATCATTATATCTTCCACCTTAAAATGGTTGACGAATTATAGCTCTTAAACCTGTTTTCGCCAGCATGATTTGCCGTAATTCTCGGGTAATGTTACGCCCTGACCACACTAATTTCTGTAGTTGTAATCTGATTCGATCACAATTTCGTACCAGGAATAGTCTCAAAACTGACGCTTGTCGATTATCTGTGCGGAAGCGCAAAATTCAGCCGTTCGGTATTCACCACCTGCTGATCGACCCGGTCAATATCCACCGAACTTTGTCCTTTCTCATTCACTGCTTTAATGTTCGCCAGTGACAGCAGCGTCTCGTCTCTCGCCATGAATTTCCCCCGCACGTCCTTACGCAGGTCGAAATTGATCTTCAGGGCCGGGCCCACTGCGGCTTCCTGCATCACATTGATATTGCGCATAAAAAGATGCTGGGGCTTATTGTGCAGCTCCAGAGTAGCGCGCTGCATCTCAACGTTGGTAATCGCCACAAACGACGTCGCGTTACCGGATGAAATTTGTATTCCGCGCAGCTTATACGCAAGCTGGCGATTATCGAGATGGATATTGTTGAGTTTGAAGTTCTGCGGAATGGACAAATAATCGCCCTTTATCACCCCATAACCGATTAACATGCCGGCGCTATTGACCATGTCGACATTATCAATAATGAAATTATCACAGCCATAAATCGCTACCGTGGCGTTATCAATTCCCGCCTTTTTACTGAAGTCAGGGGTAATATTTTTGGCCTTTATATTGCGGATAACAAAATGTTTTCCGTTTTCGACGTGCACCAGCTGACGACAGTTACTGCCAGTGATGTTGGCCACCACGAAGTTTTTAACGGTTTGCTTCTCAGGGTAGTCGTTATCGTAGGTACTTCCGGCAAGACCAATCCCAATGCCCCAGTTGATCTTGCCGTTGGTGCAGTTGATGTTGTCGATCACATGGTCAGAAATCAGGATATTACGGTCATTGATGGCCACGTTCCACTCGATCGCATCGCCCTGCAGGTGGCTAAATTTGCTGTTGGTGATGCGGGCGCCGTCCACCTGGTTATGGAAACCCTGGCGCAGAATGGCATAGTTGGCCTGGCTCACGCGGATGTTATCAATCACCAGATTGCGCATCACGCTGGGCTTCTTACCGCCGATGTAGATCTGCGTCACCGGACCAAACCCGCTCATCGCGAGTCCTTTGATTGCACAGTCAGAGCCGCGAACGTCCAGGGTAATATTTTCCGTGCGTCCCTCGCCCTCGCCAATGACCTTACTGCCCTCCTGCAGGACAAAGCGGCCCCGTCCGTTGCCGGTTAACGCCCCGCGGATCAGCAGCGTTTTCCCGTCAGGAATGAAAATGCCGGTATTGATGTTTTCGCAGGTCAGTCCCGCGGGGACCACAACCGTATCCCCTTCGGTAAACGCCTGCTTAAAAGCGGCGATCCAGTCGTTGTTATTGTACTGATTAACAGAAACCGTTCTTCCGCCTGCCGCCCGCGCGAGGCGGGAGGTCAGCAGCGGCGTGGCCGCCAGCGCGGAGAGAGAAGAGACAAAAGTGCGTCGGGTAATCTTTTTCAGCATACAACCTCGGCGTTACAACGTTTGCAGCAGGCTCGCTAACTGACGATTAATCACCTGCTGGTTAAAATCTGCCTCGACTTTTTGTCGGGCATTGTGGAGCACGGGCTCCAGCGCCTGCTGGTCGATGTCGCTGAAAGCGGCTAAGCGGTCGGCCAGCGCCATGGCGTTATTTTCCGGCACCAGCCAGCCGGAATAGTCAGACTGGATAAGCTCCGGGATCCCACTGTGCAGGGTCGATACCACCGGGATGCCGACGGCCATCGCCTCCATCAGCGCCACCGGGATGCCTTCCATGTCGCCATCAGTGCCCGTTACGGACGGCAGCAGGAAGACGTCCGCCTCATCGAGCATCGCCTTGACCTCGTGGCTCGGCTTAAAGCCCGGCATCTCGACAACATCTTCCAGCTGATATTGTTCGATAAGCGTGCGCAGACGACGCTCCCACGGGCCAATCCCGAGAATGCGATAGTGGAAATCTACCCCGCGCGCCTTCAGCTGGCGGCAGGCTTCAATCGCCACATGCAGCCCTTTCTTCTCGGTCAGGCGAGCAACGGAGATAATTTGCAGCGGTTTGCCCGGCACCTTCACCGGACGGCGGGTAAAGCGCGTTAAATCCACGCCCATGCGCGAAACGGCAATTTTCTCTCCCGGGCAGCCCATGTTTTTAAGGCGCCCGGCCCACAGCTCGCTGATGGGCAGCATCATGTCGCCGCGGCGGAAAAGCTGCTGATACTCCGGGGTGTAGTGGTTCAGCACTTCACGGCTGGAGATGTCAATGCCGTGGAAAATGGTCGCGATTTTCCCGTCGATCACCCCCAGTTCGCGCAGTTTCGCGGCGGTGACCCCCGCCGGGCCAAAGTGGGCGATAAACACATCCGCACGATAGGGCTGTGCCGTTTGCCCGCAGATGGCCGACAGGATCAGATTGCGCGACTCCGCGCCATAGCGGGAAATATTCAGCGCTCGCCAGGTCGACGGGCGATGGATCCCGCGTAAGGTCTGGCTGGCCCGGTGGCGCAGTTTGCTCAGCTTCCCGGACGGCTCATCCTGCAGCCAGCGGGTTTTCGCCTCCAGCCCGTACTGGGTATACGCCGCATGGGTGTTTTGGGTATCGCCCTTTTGCAGGGCGATAATCTCCACGTCATATCCCATATCGATAAACGCGGTGATTTGGTTCAGAACAAAGGTTTCAGACGACAGCGGAAATTTCAGTAAGAAGAAACCAACCTTCATTTCCCCTCCCGGACGCGATCGAGTACCGATTTCACCATCCCCATCCCCTTCTCGCGCTCGGCTTTCACCGCCACGGCCAGGCGTTCATTGATGGCAGGCAACTGACCCAGCGTGTCCCCGACCATCGCGCCGAGCGAACCATCCAGCAGATGACGGATATCCACGGCCATTTCCGGCATACCGAGCTGCTGCATGATCCCGGCGGACTTGTGCTCATAGTTAATGGCAATCGCCGGCGTACCGAAGTTCATGGAGATAATCGCCGAGTGCAGACGAGTGCCCACCGTCAGGTCGCAGGTGGAGAGCAGCTTGCCCATCTCGAGGTCATTCAGTTCGTCCATCACCACGTGATAGCGGGACGGGTCATTGACCAGGTTGCGCAGGTTGAGCGCCACCATGCGGTCGTCTTTGTTATAGCTGTCGATACCGGTGCAGGTGGAGAGCGCCAGCACCTGATATCCGCTGTCCAGCACGCGGTTCACCACGTCAGCGAACGCTTTCTCATATGCCGCCTGCGTGGTACCTAAACGTTTATCGAAGGGGGCCAGCTCGCGCAGGGTAATCGCAACGGTTTTCTGTTGCGCCGCCACGTCCAGCCAGTGCTGCACCGCGTAGCTTGCCTGGAAGCTCTCCTCCTGATGATCCACCAGCCAGGCCGTGTCCACGCCGTGCTCCACTTTGGAGGTGTCGATCTCGCTGCGCTTCATCATTTCAAGACTGACTGACTCGCGCAGGATCAGGGCATCGCAGTGGCCGAAAACGTAGTTTGCCAGCTGGTTAAACTGCGGATCCTGGAACGGCCCCACGCTGTGACCAATCATAAACAGCGGCTTTTTCGCCATGAACGTACACAGCGCATGTTCAAACTGCGGTACACCGTACAGATCGACGAAGAACGACCCCCCGACCTGAATAATCGCGTCATAGCCCGACAGCAGACGAACGAAATCGGTAAAGCCCTGGGCGATAGCGATGTTGCGCAGCTTGCCGGTATCGGTCACCCGGGAAAGCAGCACCTGGTGCTGGTAGCGACGACGCAGCACTTTCTTCACGCGCCCCATCACGCCTGCGGCGTTGTTATGCTGTTTCATCTGGCTGTAGAGCGGGTCGCCCATCACCGGGCGATTGAGTAACCAGGATGAGCTGACCGGATAACGGCTCATCACGTCCACTTCGGTCTCAGGCTTAAGGGTGTTAATCGCATCCAGTAAACCGCGCAGGATGGCGCTGTCGCCACGGTTGCCGCAGGTATGGTTGCCAAGAATTAATAATTTCATAATGGCCTCTTAAATAACTAGCCTGCGCGAAGCAGCGTTTTCATTTTTTCGTTACGGCAAAACTGACGCTTCATCTCCACCACCAGCGCATTGCGTGACAGCACAATCATCACGACGAATGCCAGCGCGCCCGCGGCAACCTGCACCGCCAGCAGCGCCGCCAGCGGCAGATGACCGGTCAGGATCATGCCCAGGCCGTAGCTCACCGCCAGAGTCGGCAGGGAGAGATAGAACGGCAGCCACAGGCTCAGGATGTACTGACGGTAGCTGGAGCCCAGCACCGGCTTGATCATGATGAAGTAGCTCAGCACAGTGTTGACGACCTGCACCAGCAGGAAGCCAAGCGTGACGCCGATGGCGCCCGCCATGTGTCCACCGACGATGATTGCCGGAATAAACAGGAAGGTTTTAAAGACGTTGAACTTAAAGCTGATATCCACGCGCGCTTTTGCCATCAGCAGAGACCCGATCGGATTCCCCACGGAGCGCAGCAGCCCCACCACGCACAGCAGCTGCAGGATCGGGATAATGCCGTTCCATTTTTCACCAAACACCAGAGGCACGAAATTGCTGGAAACCACCATCAGCCCCAGCAGAACCGGGAAGTTGATAATCCCCACCACGGAAAGCAGCTTGTAGAAATTGACCCGCAGCTTCTCGGTGTCGTCTTGAATCTTGGCGAACGCCGGGAACAGCACGCGGGTAATAATCGGGTTCAGCTTCATCGGCGGGACGACCGCAACGTTGTAGGCCAGGTTGTAGCCCCCCGCGACGCTCGCCCCGAGAATACGGGCCAGCACCAGCGTGGAAAGATTGGTGTTCACATAGTTGATGATGCTGTCCGCCGTCAGCCATGCGCCAAAACGCAGGTTGGAAGAGACGGACGCCAGTGAGAAATGCAGCCCCGGACGGTAGATCTTGCGGCCAAAATAGCCGAACAGCAGCGTGCGCACGGCAGAGTTAACCAGATACCCCAGAATGGCGGTCATGGCCAGCGGCCAGAAATGGGCGCTCACCACGGTGAAGGTAAAGCCCGCCAGCACGGCGCTGGTCTCGATCATGCCGATCTTGTTGAACTCCAGCTCTTTCTGCATCAGCGCACGGAACTGCTGCCCGTGGGGGATCACCACGAAAGCAAACGACAGCGTACGCATCAGCGGTGCCAGATCCGGGTTGTGCAGCACGCTGGCGATGGTATCGCTCAGCAGGAACACCAGCACAAACACGAAAATCCCCAGCCCGACGTTCAGCCAGTAGAGCGTGGTCAGCTCCAGATGGCTAATCTCTTTACGCTGGATAATCGAGTTGGCGATACCAAAATCAGACAGCGTATCGGCCAGCGCGATAATCACCAGCGAAACGGTCAGCAGGCCGAACTGGTGGTTATCGATAATGCGCGCCAGCACGGTCATCTGCACCAGGCCGAGGCCAATGATGACGATGGTCGCCATCGCTGACCACTTGGCGCCGCTGATGGTTTTTTCACGTAAGCTCATCTTAGTACGCCGCTTTGTTCACGAAACCTTTAAAGATGGTCAGAAAAACAATCTTGATATCAAACCAGAGGCTCCACTCACGGATGTACTCCAGGTCGAATTCAATGCGTTTTTCCATTTTTTCCAGCGTGTCGGTTTCACCGCGCCAGCCGTTGATCTGCGCCCAGCCGGTGATGCCTGGCTTCACTTTATGGCGCAGCATGTAGCCTTCAATCAGCGAGCGGTACTGTTCGTTGTGGGCAACCGCATGGGGACGAGGTCCGACAATCGACATGCCGCCGGTAAAGACGTTGATAAACTGCGGGAGTTCATCCAGCGAGGTACGGCGCAGGAAGTTCCCCACGCGGGTCACGCGCGGATCGTTCTGCGTGGCCTGGGTCACCACTTTGTCGTTCTCCATCACCTTCATGGAGCGGAATTTCCACACCATAATGGGCTTACCGTCCATGCCGTAGCGGGTCTGGCGGAAGATAACCGGCCCGGGAGAGCTCAGCTTCACCGCCAGGGCAATGCAGCACAGCACCGGGGAGATCAGCAGAAGGATCAGTGAAGAGAGCACGATATCTTCCAGACGCTTCAGCACGCGGTTAATCCCTGACAGGGGCGTGTCGTACAGCGGTACCACCGGCACGCCGTTCACCTCTTCAATGCGGGAGTGAAGGATGTTGAAGGTAAACACGTCCGGGATCAGGATCACCGAGCAGGTGGTATCCGCCAGCTCGCGCATCAGTTGCTTAATGCGGGATTCGTCTTTCATCTGCATGGCGATGTAAACGTTGTGAATTTTGCCCGCTTTGGCATCGTCAATCAGTTGTTCGTAGTTGCCCGCCCAGTCCGCAGGCACGCCGCCCGGCTTCGCGTCGTGATAAATCCCGACCACTTCAAACCCTAACCACGGCTCTTTGCGGAAGCTGTCGAGCAGCACCTGCCCGACCGGCAAATCCCCTGCTACGGCAACGAAGCGACGGTTATAGCCCCGGTTACGCAGCCAGCCCGCGCCGAAGCGGATCAGGGAGCGACAAACCACCATGCCGACGCTGGTCACCAGATACCAGCAGAGATAGGTCACCAGACGATTATCAAAATCATGGCTGAACGCCACCAGGCCCGCGCTGAAGATCAGGCTTAAGGTCCAGTTCTGCAGCAACAGCATCAGTTCGGTGGTCATTTTGACGCCACGCCACGAACGATAGAAATCCGTCATCCCGCCGATCATCTGAAACACAACCAGCGCAATCAGTGCCATCAGCAGATGCATGTATAAGAACGATTGCCCGCTGATCCGACACACCGCCCACAATCCACCGACCATGATGGTGATATCAGAAAAACGCTGCACCATAGAGATTAACGATGCATTCGTTCTCGCTCGTTCGCGTTTTTTTAGATTCGTCATCGT
>OIER01001428.1_pt1 | contig 11809 bp, 6 predicted proteins | sample 1581801 | NCBI WGS metagenome assembly OIER01 (sample SAMN03281006, study PRJEB24777) | human gut metagenome | isolation source: fecal sample PR165 from 1 month old male Malay infant, vaginally delivered... | reverse complement strand
ACGAAAGCCGGTATTAGCGCAAAGACGGATGATGTTGCCAGTATTTGGCGGAATTTCTGGTTCGTAAAGTACGATGTTTAGCATACTGCCCCCTTAGTGCGGGGGCAGGATAGCAGAAAATTGGTGAGCAGTGCGGCCTTTTCCCCTCACCCCGGAGGGGCGAGGGAGAAAAAAAGAGTGCGGTGTCGTTTCAGAGTGAGGGAGTACATACAGCGCCGAACGGTCCCCTCTCCCTGAGGGAGAGGGTTAGGGTGAGGGAGCGCAAACGACTATGCCGCATTCCCTTTCGCCATGGGAGCCAGTGCCGCAGGCAACTCTTTACCCAGCCCTTGCACCAGCGAATCTTGCGTAATTTCGCTGATCGATTTCGCGCCAGTCAGCGTCATCGCCACTTTCATCTCTTTTTCGATCAGATTTAGCAGGTTAGCTACACCCGCCTGGCCCGCTGTTGCCAGCGCATACAGGAAAGCACGACCCAGCAGTACGGTGTCGGCACCGAGCGCAATCATACGCACGACATCAAGCCCGTTACGAATTCCGCTATCCGCCAGAATGGCGATATCACCTTTCACCGCATCTGCAATAGCGGGCAACGCACGAGCGGAAGAGAGTACACCGTCCAGCTGGCGGCCACCGTGGTTAGAAACTACAATCCCATCAGCACCAAAACGTACTGCATCGCGCGCATCTTCCGGATCGAGGATCCCTTTGATCACCATCGGGCCATCCCAGAAATCGCGGATCCACTCAAGGTCTTTCCATGAGATGGACGGATCGAAGTTATTCCCCAGCCAGCCGATGTAATCTTCCAGTCCGGTCGGTTTGCCGAGGTAAGCCGAAATATTACCTAAATCATGCGGACGACCGTTCAGGCCCACATCCCACGCCCATTGCGGATGCGTCACCGCTTGCAAGTAGCGGCGCATTGCCGCATTTGGGCCGCTCATCCCAGAATGCGCATCACGATAACGCGCTCCCGGTGTCGGCATATCCACGGTGAAAACCAGCGTCGAACAACCCGCTGCTTTTGCTCGCTCCAGCGCGTTACGCATAAAGCCGCGATCGCGCAGTACATAAAGCTGGAACCACATTGGGCGCTTGATGGCTGGCGCGACTTCTTCAATCGGGCAAACGGAAACCGTTGAGAGAGTAAACGGAATGCCATGCGCGTCCGCCGCTTTGGCTGCCTGAACTTCGCCACGACGCGCATACATGCCACACAAACCCACCGGTGCCAGTGCTACCGGCATCGACAATTTCTCATTAAACAGCGTCGTTTCCAGGCTTAAGTCGGACATGTTTTTCAGAATACGCTGGCGCAGCGCCACTTCTGACAAATCTTCCACGTTGCGGCGCAGCGTGTATTCAGAATATGCACCACCATCCATATAGTGGAACAGGAACGGCGGCAGAATGCGTTGCGCTGCGGCGCGATAATCGCTGGCTGCGGAAATAATCATGCGTTTTTCTCCCTCGGATGCTCATTATGCTCACCGGGCAGGCGGGTAATCCGTGCGTGGCGAGCCTGATCTTCATCGAATCGTTTCATGGTGGTGTGAACAAAACTAAGGTGCGCCATCATTGCTTTACGCGCCCCGTCAGCATCACCGGCAAAAATGGCGTCAATGACAGCCTGATGTTGTTCGGTCAGTTGTGAAAAAACCGGTGGCACCAGATACATCCGCTGACGGCTATGCTTCACTGAGGATTGCAGGACATCGAAGAAACCGCGCATGGTTTGCAGCAGCACGATGTTATGTGAGGCTTCGGCAATCGCCAGATGAAAACGAACGTCCGCTTGTGAGGCGATATCCGGGTCTTCACTTAGCGTTGCTTCAAAGCAAAGCTGAATCTTTTCTTTGTCGCCAGGTGTGGCGCGCATTGCCGCATGCCATGCGGTGCTGGCTTCAATGGCGTAGCGGGCTTCCAGAATATCGAAACTGTAATCCGGATCATCGGCCATCAGCGTTTTTAGCGGCTGGACGATGTTTTGCTCCGACCATGTGTCATGACGCCAGCGAATAAACGTCCCGCCGCCGCGTCGACTGAGCAGCACGCCTTCGCTCACCAGTTTTGCCAGCGCCTCGCGCAGTGAATTACGTGATACGCCGAGTTGCATCGCCAGTTGACGTTCAGCGGGCAACTTCATGCCCGCCTCCAGGTTTTTTTCATCAATCAGCGCCCGCACACGATCGGCAACCTCGTCTGACAGGCGTCTGGGTAAAACAATCATTAAGGAATCATCCACGTTAAGACATAAGCCTGAAGCGTGGTGATCACGCCCACCATACAGGTGAAGATCAGGCTGTGTTTGACAGTAAAGCGGAACAAATCAGACTCTTTGCCCACCAGGCCTACCGCCGCACAGGCGATAGCGATAGATTGCGGGGAGATCATCTTACCGGTGACGCCACCGGTGGTATTGGCGGCAACCAGCAACAGATCAGAGACGCCAATTTGTTGTGCTGCGGTGGCTTGCAGCGCGGCGAACAGGGCGTTAGATGAGGTATCCGACCCGGTCAGGAATACCCCCAGCCAGCCGAGGAACGGCGAGAAGAAGGTGAATGCATGACCGGTGTGCGCCAGTGCCAGCGCCAGTGTTGATGACAGTCCGGAATAGTTCGAAATAAAGGCGAATGCCAGCACCATACCGATGGAGTAGATGGGCAGAGCCAGTTCTTTCAGCGTGCTGCCGAAGGTGCTGATAGCGTCAGACGGTTTCATCTTCAGCCAGACAACCGAGAGCAGCGCAGCAAACAGAATGGCGGTACCGGTGGCAGAGAACCAGTCAAACTTAAACACGGCGGCATAGGCTGTAGCCTCGCTGACCACTGGCGGCATACGGGCAACCAGTTTATCGAGGTACGGCACCGGAATGTTGATCACCCACTCATACAGCGCGCCACCCGATGCGAACAGGGCTTTAAACGGCGGGATACTCCACAGTGTTACGGTAGCTGTCAGGAACAGGAACGGTGTCCAGGCACGTAACACCTGACCCGCAGTGTAACCGGTGTGGGCCAGCGTCATATCAACCTGTGACGCCCCCAAATCACCAAAACGGAATACGCGCACTGGCTGCCAGCGTTTGAGGAACAGCGTCAGGCAGAGCAGTGATACCAGCGAAGAGATAATGTCCGGCAGCTCCGGCCCAATGAAGTTAGAGCTAAGGTACTGAGCGATGGCAAACGAGCCGCCCGCAACCACGACCGCAGGCCAGGTTTCTTTGATACCGCGCCAGCCGTCCATAATCGCCATGATCCAGAAAAGCACGATGATGGTCATAAACGGTAGCTGACGCCCCACCATCTGGCCAATCTCAAAGCTGTCGATGCCTGTTACCTGTCCGGCAACCAGGATTGGAATGCCCATCGCGCCAAATGCCACTGGCGCGGTGTTAACAATCAGGCACAGCCCGGCGGCGTACAGCGGTTTAAAGCCCAGGCCGACCAGCAATGCGGCGGTAATTGCTACCGGTGCGCCAAAGCCTGCGGCTCCTTCAAGGAAAGCGCCGAAACAGAAACCGACGATCAGCATTTGCAGGCGCTGGTCTGGGGTTATCGAAAGAATAGACGAGCGAATGATGTCAAACTGCCCGGTTTTCACCGAGATCTTATAGACGAACACCGCTGCAATAATGATCCACGCGATGGGCCACAACCCGTAGAAGAAACCATAAACCACCGAGGCCAGCGCGTTAGCGACCGGCATTTTATAGAACAGCAAAGCCACGGCAAGGGCGATTGCCACCGTCCACGAGGCGGCGACATAACCTTTGAGTTTGAGCTTAATCAGCGCAAAGAAGAAAAACAGGATGGGAAGCGATGCTATCAGACTGGAAAGCCAGATATTCCCGGCGGGATCGTAGTTTTGTTGCCAGAGATTCATTGCAGGTCTCCTGGAGTCCACGCACATCGTGTAATGAGTCTGTTGCTCATCTCCTTGTCACACGTTGTGTAAAAGTGGCACTGCCAATTGTGTTGTGTAGGGATAATGACAATGAATGGTTAACTAAATGTTATGTATTGGCAATATTGATGTGAGTTTTAATTGGGGAATTGTGAACCAGAGGTCAGATAAGCGAAGAATTGGTAGGGCCAATTCTTGTGGGGGGAGATGTCTGGTAAAGAAAAGGGCAATCCTCATCAGAGAATTGCCCTTAGATTGTTGACCCGGAGCGCCTTATCTTGCCAGATGCGGCGTGAACACCTTACTCGGCCTATAGGAATGTGCAGAATCACCCTGTAGGCCTGATAAGCGTAACGCATCAGGCAATTTGGCGTTTGCCATTAGTCACACTAACTTAATGGATCATTACCACTGAATACCGGCACCGAGTGCGGCGGAGTATTCACCCTGGCTATTGGTACTACCTTGTAATTTGTAGACCCAACGACCATTGGCGCTCACCATCGACACACCTAAAGCAACTGCCGATTCACCGTTGTAAGTACCGCCACCAATAGAAGCCATGCTGGCACCTGGAGTGTAAGCCTGCGGCAGATCGGTCATTGCCATTGCAGAAGCGATACCACCGCTCAACTTGCTTTCAGTTTTAGACAGTTTGTTATCCATCTCAACCATCCGCTGATCGGTGTATTGCTTCGTTTCCTGCACGCTTTGCTTCAACTGCGCGTAGTTCACCGCGTCGTTGTTGTTGACTCCAGCGGAGACGTTGCTGATACGAGTCGTACCGCCGTTGCTGCCACCGAGGGTGATATTGCTATAGTCGATAGAACCATCAGCTTTGGTGTCGTAACGCACGCCGCCCGCCTCAGAAGACTTCAACTGCGCAACGTTAACAGCATCGGTAGCATTTTTACCTGCAGCAACGTTAGTAATACGGCGTTGGTTAGTGGAAGAACCTACAGAGATTGTATTTTCTTCATCTGCAACGGAACCGGTACCCAGTGCGACGCTGTTGTCAGCGGCAGCAATGGAGCCGGAACCAATCGCGACGCTATCTTTACCCTGGGCGTTGGCATCTACGCCATCGGTGTTGGTCTTGAAGTACTTGGTGCTACCGGTGGTTACAATGTCGCCAATACCGTTTTCGATATTAGTAACGCGAGTATCCAGATTAGTGACCTGATTGTTCAGGTTAGTAATGCTCTGGGTATTTTGCGCTACGCGCTCATCAGTGACTTTCAACTGACCTACGTTAACCGCATCGGTATCCGCTGAACCAGCCGCGACGTTGGTGATCTGACGTTGACCGTCTTCGCTGCCGACAGAGAATTCACCGACAGAGTTCTGCGGCGCGTCCATGTTGTAGGCGGTGTAGTCAGTCTGCACACCACGGGTGGTCTGGGAACCACTACCCATCGCAATACTGTTTGCATGATTTGCACTCGCGTTGCTACCGATAGCAATACCGTTGATTGCATCAGTTAACACCAGAGTGTTCAGGCCAATACCGATCCCTGCATCACCATTAACAATGGTTTTCGCACCCATTGCCAGCGAGTCTTCACCGACAGCCAGTGAATCTTCTTCCGTTGAATTAGCATGGAAGTATTTGGACGGTGTCGTTGCTACAGCACCAATCGCATTCTGCAACTGGCGAACCGTAACGGCGTCATGGGCTTCGGAACCATCGGCGACGTTGATGATTTGACGATATTTACCGTCATCACCAATCGACAATGCGCCAAGCAGTTCGCCATCACTGGTGTTATAACCAATGACTACGCCATCTTCGGTTACGCTGGTATCACGGGAGCCCTGAAGGATGACACGGTTAGACACAGAACTGCTGCCCAGAGCAATTCCAGATTCAATAGTACTGCTGCTGTTCTGTCCAATTGCCACACTGCTATCGCCTGATGCGACGGAGTTATAACCTACAGCTGTAGCGCCCACACCTGTAGCACTGGCATCCTCAAAGACTAAGCCGCTGTCGTTAGTACGCACATAGTTGATGCCTTCACCGTTCTCTGTGATATAGCTTTCGCTGGTATCACCGGCAATATTCTGGATCAACATATTCGTGGCATTTAACTGGGAACCGTTAACCGCGTCGGTGCTGGTTTCGTTAATCTGACCATTGGCTACGTTGGTGATGACACTGGCTTTGCCATCATGGCTAGCGTTAAACGCACCGTTTTCACCTGCGGCAGCGTCCCAAAGCAAGGCGTTATCCAGGGTTGAGTCAATTGCATTCATCGCATCGCCGACGTTGGTATAGTCGGTATCAGCAATGGTGTAAGTCGGTGCGCTGATGCTGCCGTCAGAATTCACCGCCGCACCACCACCAAGAGCCTCAGCGACGGAACTGCTAACGCCGTGGAGTTGAGCCCCATTAACCGCATCGGTGCTGGTGTCAGAAATTGTTCCTGCCGCGACGTTAGTTATTTTGCTGGCACTGCCATCGTGGCTGGCACTGAAGGCACCATTTTCACCTGCGGTAGCATCCCATAGCATCGCATCGTCAAGAGTGGTATCAAGCGCGTTTAGGGCATCGCCGACATTATCGTAATCAGTGTTAGCAATGGTGTACGTTGGTGCACTGATGCTGCCATCCGTATTCACGCCAGCACCACCACCCAGAACATCGACAACAGAGTTGCTTACATCGTACAGTTGTGAACCATTCACAGCATCAGAGCTAGAGTCAGAGACTGCACCGTCTGCGACGTTAGTGATTACGCTGGCGGTAGAACCGTGTTTGGCACTAAATGCGCCAGTCGTGCTATCCCAAAGGAGGGCATCGCCGAGTGAGTCGCTAAGTGAGGTGTTAATGGCGTCAAGTGCAGCACCAACATTGGTGTAATCATTACCATCAATGTTATAGGTAGGGCCGCTAAATACGCCAGAATCGCTCACAGTGGCACCACCACCAAGATAGGTGGCGATCGAACTGCTCAACCCATGAAGCTGGCTGCCATTAATGGCATCAGTACTGGCGGATGATACAGTCCCTGCCAGGACATTGGTGATTTTGCTGGCATCTTTGTTTGCACCATGCGCTGCACTGAATGCAGTGCCATCCCAAAGCAGCGCATCCTGTTCCAGAGCGTCAATGGATGTATTCAGAGTATTAATGCTGGCGGTGTTAGTAGCAATATTGGTGGTGTTGGTCGCCACATTCGCGTTAGTCGCGTTCAGCTGCGCACCGTTAACTGCGTCCGTACTATTTTCAGATAAAGTACCTGCTTTAACGTTGGTAATAGTGCTGGCTGTTTCTGTACCGTGCGCGGCGCTATACGCTGTTCCGTTCCAGAGTATTGCATCCTGCTCAAGGGTATCGATCGACGTATTGAGAGTATTAATATTGGCGGTGTTGGTCGCAATGTTAGCCGTATTGCTGGCGATATTGGTGGTGTTGGTTGCCACGTTATCGTTAGTAGCTTTCAGTTGCGAGCCATTAACCGCGTCAGTACTGTCATCCGAAAGGGTGCCAGCTTTCACATTAGTGATGGTGCTGGTGGTTTCCGTACCATGAGCGGCGTTGAATGCAGTGCCGTTCCAGAGCATAGCATCCTGTTCAAGAGCATCCACAGACGTGTTCAGGCTATTTATGCTTGTGGTGTTAGCCGCGATATTAGTGGTATTGGTAGCAATGTTGGCAGTGTTACCTGCAATATTGCTGGTGTTGGTCGCAATGTTGGCAGTGTTATCGGCAATATTACTGGTGTTGGTAGCAATGTTGGCAGTGTTATCGGCAATATTACTGGTGTTAGTGGCAATGTTAGCCGTGTTGCTAGCGATATTGGTGGTGTTGGTCGCCACGTTATCGTTAGTGTCTTTCAGTTGCGAGCCATTAACCGCGTCAGTACTGTCATCCGAAAGGGTACCAGCTTTCACGTTGGTGATGGTGCTGGTGGTTTCCGTACCATGAGCGGCGTTGAATGCAGTGCCATTCCAGAGCAGGGCATCATCTTTAAGGTCGCCAACAGTATCTGTCAAATTAGTGATATTGGTGGTGTTGGTAGCAATATTTGCAGTGTTAGTTGCAATATTTCCGGTATTGGTAGCGATATTGGTGGTATTGGTCTCAACATCATCATTGGTGGCTTTCAGTTGTGAACCGTTAACCGCGTCTTTACTGGAATCTGAAACTGCGCCATCCGCCACATCGGTGATTACGCTGGCAGTTGAGCTACCATGAGCGGCGCTGTATTTGTCTCTGTTTTGATCCCATTGCAGGGTGAATTGATCGAGTACAGTGAGCGCATCGCCAACGTTATTTTTGTTACCATTTTTTAAATTGTAGGTTGGTGCTTTAACAGTACCGTCGTCAACGTTTACCGATGAACCCCCGCCAAGCCGTTTTGCCACCGAGTCGCTGATGGCATAAAGCTGTGAGCCATTAATGGCGTCGTGGCTATCAGCCTTGATCGTGCCATTTTTTACATTAACGATCTTGCGTTGTAATGAGTCACTGCCGACAGAAACGCTATCGTCTTGATCCGCAATAGAACCTGCGCCCAGCGCGACAGAGTTAATACCGTTGGCATTGGTATTGCTCCCAAGCGCAAGACTATTATCGCCAGTTACAACACTGGCCTTACCTAAGGCAATAGCGTTTAAGCCACTCGACTGGCTACCATTACCCAGAGCGATAGCATCAGCGCCGTTAGCCTTGTTGCCCTGGCCAATAGCAATTGCACTATCTGCCAGAGCCTGGCTGCCATTACCCAACGCGATGCTATTCACTCCTTTTGCATGCGCTTTATTGCCGATAGCGGTCGCATTTTCAGCGGCTTCGCTTTCTGCTCCCAGCGCCATAGCATAATCTTGTGACGCATTGGCATTATCACCGAGACCGATGCTCATAATACCAGCCGCCTTAGCGGCATTTCCCAGCGCAATGGCGTTTGCTCCATCCGCTTTGGAGCTATCCCCCATAGCTATAGACAATCTACCCAGCGCTTTGGAATAACGACCAAGGGCCATTGAGTATTGGCCGAATGAATACGACGATGCACCCAGCGCGATACTCCTGTCACCTTCAGAGATTGCACTAACCCCAAAGGCCATTGATGCACCACCAATAGCATGGGTTTTTGAGCCGATGGCAGAGCTATATTGGCCTTCAGCTATAGCGTCATAACCTAAAGCGGTACTGGCACCAGCGTTGTTTAAAAAAATATTTGCTTTTGCACCTTTACCGATAGCAACCCAGCCGTCACTAGCTGAGCCATCGCCGTAATCAACGCCCTGACCGTCGTAATTATCAGCCAGCGCCCCAAACGATGACAACAACCCACCCGCAACCAGCGCAGAAATTAACAGCTTACTGCGCCCAGATTTCTTGCCACGGCTTTTTGCCGTTTCGCTGGTAACAGTATAATTCCCTGTGGCAGGGTTCCAGATAACTTTAAATATTTTGTTCATTAATGATGCTCGCTATTCCTTGTTATAAGCGTACTAATTGCATTTATTTTTTGCTTCTTTTCTGCCGATTATCAGCAGCGGGAAGATTGTCAAACTGAATATTTTCCATATTGATGGCTAACTTCAGATATCCCAGGTTATTTGGCGATACACCCTTCAGTGTCAAATTAATGTCTTGCCATTGACCTGGTAATAATTTCAATGTGGATGTCATTGATGTGTTGAAAAGTAATTGTTGCCACCGGGCAAACTCTTTGGCATCGACAGGTTTTTCACCACCCCATGTCGCATTAAAGCCAATGTTTGAGATTGGTATACTTAATAAGTTGACCAGTGAAATATGAATAACACTGCCATTCTCTGTGGCGTCAATGGATAACACTCGGCCCGCTAAAGCCACCGAACCGTTGTTCAGGATGAAATACTTCGTTTTTGCTGGGTTAAACTCGGTAAAAATAAAAGTATTTTGTTGGTCTTTAACGGATTTAATTACGTGAGTTAAAGTCTTTGTGCTGTTTATTATGCCAGTTTGTTGTTTTTGAATAGTTTCGAGTTGACTCTTTAGCTGTGCTTGTTGTTTTTCAAGTAGCACAATTTTATTGTTATGTTCTTCTTCTTGTTTCAGTAAACTACTTTCTGGCTTGCCTTCTTGAATGTAGTCACATCCCGTTAATGCGCAGAGAACTGAAACAGTGACAGCACTGAAAAAAATCTTCTTCAAGTTCATGTGAAAATCCTTATTGCCTCCGACCAGCGATCAATGCCGGTAGAGTTGTCCATTGTATTATTGGTGATCTATGTTGCTTTACATTAATGACAGTGATGTGTGTCGATTAAATATTGTTTTAAGCATTCATCATAAAAATGTATCATTAGTTTCAAAAGATGTCTGTGTTTGTATGAATATAATATTTTTCGTGGATTCTAATGATGATTATTAATAAATGTCAAATATGAAAGAAACCATGTATGGGAAAAATTTTACAGATAATTGATTGTATGAATATGATGATTAAAATTTCACAATTAAATCCGAAAAAAAGAGACGTAACTGCTTGTTAATTAATAAATGATATCTTCTATATATTTTTATTGTTTATAGGTGGTTATTTCGGTAAAGATGCATTTTCAGAATATCAACCAGCGGTAAATCGACGTAAGGGGAGTGAATTGTTTGGTCATTAGGCGAGTAGACAGGAGAGTCCCCGCATTGACCAGCTAACGCAAGTCAGATGCGGGTTGATACGATCGTACCAGTCGTCTGAGGGGCTTAAAACGCGGTCTTTGAAAACCCGGTCATCTCTTCCAGGCCCATTTCACGGCCCAGTGCGGTCATTGGGTGCACAACCACCAGTCCGCGAACACTTTTCTTCAGCTTGCCCATATCAGCCTGCTCTTTTTTGGTAATTGCGCGCTGAAACGGCATCTTCATCAGTTTTTGTGCTTCTTTACTCAGTTTTTGGCTATGAACCTCACGCAGGCGAGCAATTTCTGCTTCCAGCGTGGCTTTCTCTTTTTCCAGCTCGGCATATTTGTCTGCGGCTTCAACCAGCGACAGATCGGCCTGCTGGTGGCGGATGGCGTCCAGGCGATCGCTGAGACGTTTGATTTCGTTTTTTTCGACTTCTTTCATGTGATGGCTTCTGATAAAGATAAATTTATAGCCCCTAGTATGCGCGACCAAGTGCTTTGTTCACAACTGATGACATTGTAATAGTTCTGCAACGTAATCATTAACATGCTCAAAAACTACGCAATTCGTTGATTAATTAAGAAATCTATAGAAAAAAGATAATAAACAGCAGCGGATGATTATTGAGGATTCAGCACGTTTTCCTTAATGTCATCTTTACCGGGAACCTAAACTAAAATTGGCGGCCGCGCATTCCCGGCGCGGGGTAATACGGAGATATCATCATGGGCAAATTAGGTGAAAACGTTCCGCTTCTTATCGATAAAGCCGTAGATTTCATGGCATCAAGCCAGGCGTTCCGGGAGTATCTGAAAAAACTTCCTCCCCGTAACGCGATTCCGTCCGGAATACCCGATGAAAGCGTGCCGTTATATCTACAACGTCTGGAGTATTATCGTCGGCTTTATCGGCCGAAGCAGGTAGAGGGGCAGTAAGCAGACGTTGCTTACTTTTGAAAGGCTTTTTTTAAGCTGATTTTGGAAATCAGCTCAGTCAGTGAAAGGACCATTGTTGATCGCACAGCCTGTTGATAGCGCTGAATTTGCATTGCATACAAACTGGAGTCTGCTGGTTCAAACTGTGGCGGCGGTGGTAACGCCGCCACGCAGTGCAGTTCACCAAAGGGTCCAAGGATTTCGTCGTCGGTAAAGGCGTACTCGTTGCCGTCGTGATTTAGCTCTTCACGCAATGCCATCAGTAGCTCCGCATCTTCGTATTCCTGGCGGTTAATGACGCCCAACCCGTAAATGAGTTTTAAACGCACAGAAAGATCGCCCA
>OIER01001411.1_pt1 | contig 11907 bp, 10 predicted proteins | sample 1581801 | NCBI WGS metagenome assembly OIER01 (sample SAMN03281006, study PRJEB24777) | human gut metagenome | isolation source: fecal sample PR165 from 1 month old male Malay infant, vaginally delivered... | reverse complement strand
CAGGTCGTCGATGCCTACATCGATGCCGAACGCGGGCTTGGTGTCGCCGAGCACGCTCTGGCCGTAGTTCATCAGATGCCACTGATAGCGATACAAGGGATCGCCCTGCTGCGCCTGCGCGGCGCCGGCCCAGGCCAGGGCCGCGATGGCCAGGCTCAACGCCGTCCTGTTGCTCAGATGCTGTCGCATACCGCCAACTCCTTGAATTCTTCGGGCATGCCTTCCCCGTTGCGGCCGGAGCGTTCGCTCCGGCCGTCGCGGTAAGCCTGCGCGTGGGGGATGGGCCTTACTGGTAAATCATGGTGAAGGTGACGCTGCTGTTGGCCGCACCGGCCGTCGCCGCGCCGGTGGCCACGTACTGCGCGTAGTAGCGCAGCGCCGCGCCGCCGCCTTCCACCGCGACCGACTGGGTGTTCTGCAGGCCCAGCGGATTGCCGAGCAGCACCTGCGAGTGGTCGGCGTTGAGCAACTGCAGCTGGACGTTGCCGGCGATGCCGGTGCCGCCCTGCAGGGTCAGATTGTTGCTGCTGGTGTCGATGGTCGGGCCCGGCTCGAAGAAGGTCTGGACCTGGGCGACGGTGGCGCCGCAATCGGCGGCGCGGGGGAGATATTCGCCGCGATCGATCAGCGCCTGTCCTGTCGGCAGCTTCGCCTGTGCCGCGGAAACATCCGGCAAGGAGGCCGGCTTGAACAGGAAGATCGCGACGCCTGCCGCAATGACAACCACGACGGCGAGCAGGAGGAGGCCGAGTCTTTTCATGATTCAGGGTCTCACAGCTTTTCGAGTTCGGTATCGGCCGGCTTTGCGCTCGCCAATGCTGCCGCCAGAGGCGCCGCGAGCGGAGGAATCATCGACACGCTTTTCTTGTCGGTGCCGTCGGTTTTCAACGCGTCGCGGTTGAAGGGGAGCGTGCGCAGGCGCTTGCCGGTGGCCGCGAAGATGGCATTGGCAAGGGCAGGCGCCGCCGAAACCGTTGCGGTCTCGCCGATCCCTCCCGGGGATTCGCTGCTCTTGACGTGGTGGATTTCGATCTTCGGCGCTTCATTGTTGCGCAGGATGCGGTAGTCGTGGAAATTGCTCTGATCGACGCGGCCATCGGTGAAGGTGATGCCGCTGTAGAGCGCGGCGGAAAGACCGAAGATCAGGCCGCCTTCGATCTGGGCTTCCACCGTATTGGGGTTGATGGTGATGCCGCAATCGACGGCCACAACGGCGCGGTGCAGCGTGATTTCGCCCGCCGGAGAAACCGAGATTTCCAGCACCGCGGCCATGTAGCTGCCAAAGGCATCGTGCAGGGAGATGCCGCGGCCCATGCCGGCGGCAAGCGGCGTTCCCCAGCCGGATTTCTCGGCGACAAGTTCAAGCACGCCCGCCGCACGCGGCTGGTTCCTGGTCAGGGCGCGGCGGTATTCTACCGGGTCCTTGCCCGCCGCATGGGCGAGTTCATCCATGAAGCTTTCAACCACGAAGACATTGTGCGTGGGGCCGACCCCGCGCCACCAGGTGATGGGAACAGGCGGGTCCTCGCGCACCCAGTCGACCTGGATGACCGGCAGGTCGTAGGGTGGCTTGGCCGCACCTTCGACCGCGTCATCGTCAAGCTTGTCCTCGGGCCAGCCGCCCGGGATGTAGTTCCCGAGCACCGAGCCGCCGGCCACATGGTCCACCCAGACGGTCGGCAATCCGTCGGCACCGAGCCCCGCGGCTATGCGGTCGTAATAAGCGGGGCGGTAGAGGTCGTGCTGGATGTCCTCTTCGCGGGTCCAGATGACTTTGACGGGATAGCTCACCTGCTTGGCGATGGCGACAGCCTGCGCCACGGATTCCGCCACGAGACGCCGGCCAAAGCCGCCGCCGATGAGCTGATTGTGCAGGATGACTTTCTCCAGCGGAAAGCCGGTCACTTTCGCAGCAAGCCCTTGCGCGATAGCCGGGACCTGCGTGCCGACCCAGATTTCGCACTCGTCGGGCCGCACATGCACGACACAGTTGATCGGCTCCATCGGGGCATGGGCAAGGAATGGCAGCTCATAGGTCGCCTCGACCTTCTTGACGGCGGCCTTCATCCTGCCGTCCACATCGCCTTCCTGGCGCGCCATGATCGGCTTCTTGCGTTCGGACGCGGCTTTCAGCGCCGCCATGATGTTGGCACTGGCAAGGTTGGCGTTCGCCCCTTCGACCCAGGTGATGTCGAGCGCTTCAAGGCCCTTCTTGGCTGCCCAGAAATGATCGCCGATCACGGCGACGGCGTTGTCCAGCCGGACGACATCGCGCACGCCGGGAATGGCGCGCGCCGCCTTGTCGTCGACGTCGCCGAGCTTGCCGCCGAGGACAGGGCAGGCGGCGACGGTTGCCACCTTCATGTCAGGCACGCGGATATCGATCCCGTATTTCACGGCGCCGTTGACCTTGCCCGGCGTATCCAGCCTGCGGCTCGACTTGCCGATCAGCTGGAAATCCTTCTGGTCCTTCAGTTTTACCTCGGCAGGCACGGGTTGCCTGGCTGCCGCGTCGGCAAGCGCGCCATAGGCAAGCTGGCGTCCGGTTGGCTGGTGGGTCACCACGCCAAGCCTGGCCACGCATTCGCTCACGGGTACAGACCATTCCGCAGCGGCTGCGGCAACCAGCATCATCCGCGCGGTTGCACCGGCCTTGCGCAGGGGTTCCCACGTGGCACGCATGGAGGTGGAGCCGCCGGTCGCCTGTCCGCCCAAAGCTGCCGTGGCGTAGAGCTTGTCGTTCGGCGGCGCATCGACGGCCTTCACCTGATCGAGGCTGACTTCCAGTTCCTCGGCAATCAGCGTCGCCTCGCCGGTATGGGTGCCCTGGCCCATTTCGATATTGGGAAGGATGAGGGTGATCAGCCCGTCCGTGCCGATGCGGATGAAGGCATCGGGCGCAAAGGCGGCGGTGACATCGCCGTCAACCGGCTGTGCGGTGCTCGCCGCAAGCACTGGTTTGATGCCTGCGCCGAACAATGCAAATCCCAGAAGCAGTCCGCCGCCCTGCAGGAAGGCGCGGCGCGAGGTGGCTGTTTTCGGGAAGGAGGATGGCTTGCTCATGCTGGCTATCTCCATTTCCTCAGGCCTTCGCGGCCTGTTTTATCGCCGCTCGTATCCGGGTATAGGTGCCGCACCGGCAGATATTGCCGGACATGGCCGCATCGATATCCCGGTCGCTGGGGTCAGGATTGCGATCGAGCAGGGCCGAGGCAGACATGATCTGCCCGGACTGGCAGTAGCCGCACTGGATGACCTCCAGATCAAGCCAGGCGTCCTGTATCTTCTTGCCCGCCGGCGTTGCGCCGATGGCCTCGATCGTCGTGACCTTGCGGGCGCCGACGGAGGCGACAGGCAGGACGCAGGAGCGCACGGGCCGCCCGTCCAGCTGCACGGTGCAGGCGCCGCACTGGGCAATGCCGCAGCCGAACTTGGTGCCGGTCAGGCCAATCACGTCACGCAGCACCCAGAGCAGAGGCATATCCTCCGGCACATCCACATTGCGCTCTTCGCCGTTTATATTCAGGGCTATCATTCGGCCGCTCCTCGGTTATCCGCATCCCGTGGGACAGGTGTCAAAGTCAACGCAGCGTATGCGATTGTTGGCACAGAAAAGCGGTGCTTACCAGAGGTAGTAACGGGAAGGTGATCGCACCGGCCGCAAGTGCGATGTCACTGGGTGGAAGGGTGCGCCGGCAAAACAGCAATCAAAGACGATACGCTCGCTCGCGTATCGCCGGAGATTGATTTGCGATATTTATCGGATGATCAGATTGCAAGGATAACCGCAGTCACCATCAGTGCGCCGAACAAAATGACCGAGCATGTCATCCAATTGGATAAATCGCCATTTTCCTTAACGTGTCGCATCGCCTGCCTCCTGTTGAGCGTAGCCGGATAATCCGGCGCGTTCTCAAGGATCACGAACACCCGCCGCTGACTCTGATGGCCAACGATCGTTTTTGCTCGGAGTGATTCATGTCCTGCTGCCGGAGCGTGCGGAACGGGTGTTCAGCCATCCGGATAACAGCAAGCAGATAATAACACTTTTGGATGTGCCGCTCAATTTGTTGTCCGCCACAGAATCATCACATTTGATATCGGAGCCGTGAAATTGCGTTAACTTTTCGTTAAACGACCACTCTTGGAAAGACCATTCGTACAAGGGCACCGCGCCCGGCATGGAAACTGGCCGGTGCGTCGTGCATTTCCAGTTGCCCGCCGTGATCCTCGACAATCTTCTTGACGATGGCCAGGCCAAGTCCCGTTCCCTTTTCGCGGGTGGTCACGTAGGGCTCCAGCAGCTGGTGGCGGTTCTCAGCCGGCAGGCCCTTGCCGTTGTCCAGCACCTCGGCAACGATGGAGGGACCGGCAGCCATGGCCCGCACCAATATATGACCTTCACTGATGACGCCCGACTGCAGCACCGCATCGATGGATTCCGACGCGTTCTTGATGATGTTGCCGAATGCCTGCCCCAAAAGGCGGCTGTCGAAATTGCCGATCAGCGGTTCGTCGGCGAATTCGTGGGCAAACTTGATCTGGCTGTTGCTGATTTCGACGAGGAACGATGCATCGCGCAGCACATCGCGGATGTCGGTCGCCGCCAGTTGCGGCTTGGGCATGCGGGCGAATTCGGAAAACTCGTCCACCATGCGGCCGATATCCCCGACCTGCCGGATGATGGTCTCGGTGCACTGGTCGAAAACCTCGCGGTCCTCGGTGATCACCTTGCCATAGCGGCGGCGCAGCCGTTCGGCGGAAAGCTGAATGGGGGTCAGCGGATTCTTGATCTCGTGGGCGATGCGCCGGGCCACATCGGCCCAGGCGGAGGAGCGGTGCGCGGCCACCAGATCGGTGATGTCGTCGACGGTCACCACGTAGGATGTGTTGTGCGTGTCCGCATCTTCCCGGGTGATCTGGACGTTGAAGGAGCGGGCGACGCCGTTGCGGGTCATGGCGATCTGCTTGCGGCTCGAGGAGCGGCCGCTGTCACGCGCCGTGGTGAACACTTCGCCGAATTCCGGCAGAAGCTCCGTCAGGTTGCTGCCGATGGTGGAGACGTGATCACCCAGCAGCATGGTCTCCGCCGGCCGGTTGATGACGGCAATGTCGCCTTCCGTGTTGACGCTGATCACCCCGGCGGTCACCCCCGAAAGCACGGCTTCGGTAAAACGCCGGCGCTCGTCGATCTGCTCCTTGGCGGAAATCAGGTCGTTGTGCTGGGTCTTCAGCTGCTGCACCATGTTGTTGAAGGTGAGGGACAGCGAGCCGATGTCGCCATCGGAGCCGCGCACGGGGACCGAGACGTCGAAATCGCCGGTTGCCACTTCTTCCGCCGCGCCGATCAGCAGGCGGATCGGCTGGACCACGCGGTTGGCTACCGCGATGCCCGTCCAGACGGCGGTGAGCAGCAGCAGCAGCGTCAGTTCGATGTAAAGCAGCGCATAGGCGATCTGCGTGTTCTTGCGGTTGCTGGCCAGCGATTGGTACTCGCTGTTGTTGTCGGTCATGATCCGCATGTTGTTGAGGGCCGAGGGATCGATCGTGCGCACGGTGTAGAGGTAGAGATCGGGCAGGGCCTGCGTCTTGATCACCGCACCGACGAGATTGGTGGCGCCCGGCGGGATCAGCACCGGCCGGTCGCCGGCGGCGCCGCGCAGGGCCGACAGGGGCACCGGCGGCAAGGTATGGTCGTTGATGAGGCTGGCGCTGACGACGGGCGTGCCGCTCGAATCGACCAGCGATGCGCCCAAAAGGTTGTTGCGGCCGGCATCATAGGTCAGCCAGTCGGAAAAGGCGCCGCGATCCAGGCTGAAAAGCATGCGCCGCTGGTCGAGCTCGATGACCATGGACAGGGTCGTGGTCAAAAGGTTCTGCGCATTGTCCTCGGTATAGGACTGCGCGGCCTTGATGGACATGTCGATGATCTTGTTGTTGTCGACGTTGATCCAGGAGTTCAGCCGGTTGTCGAGGATGATCAGGGAAAAACAGGCCACGATGATCGATGGAATCGATGCGATCAGTGCAAAGATGAAGGCAATATTGGTGTGCAGGTCATTGTGCTTTTCCTTGTTCTTGAACAGGAAGAGTTTGCGCACCGTGGCATAGGACAGGTAGACCAGCAGCAGGATCGAAACGGTGTTGGCCGCGATGATGAGCTGGGTTATCTCTTTCGTCGGCGAGATGCTGGTGATGCCCATCATGACGATGAACGAGGCAATCGTCGTGGCCAAAGCCAGCAGCGTCATATACAGCGCGCCCTTGGGCAGAACCTGTTGCTTGATCTCGGTTTCGCTGGAGGACATGCATCAGCCTCGTTGGGTCAGTCCGTCGGATAACGAAGACCGCAGTATTCCCCTGTGGATTATCGGGCGGGGTGCCGCTTGTAAAGCAAGCTTGCATTCAGGCACCGGTTTGAGGCAACAGGAAGCCGGTGCGTTGCTGATCTGCCACGCGGCCCGGCTGGAGTATCGATATGACGATCCGCAGGATTCTGAAATTCCCCCATCCCGATCTGCGGGCGAGGGCAGACATTGTCACCGTATTCGATGACGGTTTGCAGCACCTCGTTGCCGATCTTCTCGACACGATGCGCGATGCGCCGGGCATCGGCATAACCGCGCCGCATATCGGTGTTCTCAAACGTGTTGTTGTCATCGAGCTTGCGGATGGTCAGGGCGTGCGGTCCTACGTCAATCCGACGATCGAATGGTCATCCGATGTGCTGGTCAGGAACATGGAGGGCAGCGTGTCGATGCCCGGCATGAATGACGAGGTCGAACGCCCGGCGGCAATCCGCATACGCTATCAGGATATATCCGGCACGGCGCAGACGCAGGAAGCGGACGGGCTGCTTGCGGTTTGCCTGCAGCACGAGATCGATCAGCTCGACGGCATTTTCTGGCTGTACCGGCTGTCGAGGCTCAAGCGCGACCGGTTGATCAAGCGGTTCGAGAAGCAGCAGCGCATCCAGATCGCTTAGCCCACTGCTTTATCGGCCTGTAACAAGGTTGAACAGTTGAACGATAATTAACCTTAGATTGCAGTATTTAACTTGACGCTCCGGCTCTCCCATCGCCAAAGTAGACATACTGCGGTGGGTGAATGCAGAGGAGCGAAGATTGCGTAATGCCATCGAGTAAGTCGCGAAACTCACCGTTCGACACCCAGAATGAGCGTGGTGGCGACCGCTTGCTCCAGATTGAAGCCGTCTATGACAGGGTCCCGGTCGGGCTTTGCTACCTCAATCGCGACGGTATCTTTGTCACGGTCAACGATCAGCTCTCCCGGATGCTTGATGTCAGCAGCGATCATGCGGTTGGCCGGTCGGTGGAGGATGTGGTGCCCGACCATGCCGCCTTGCTGCGCGCCAGCCTGATCGCTGCCCTGAAGGAAAAGCCCATTCCCGATCACACGATGCAGCGGGGGGCTGAAACGCTGATGATTTCTGCGGCTCCGGTGACCAATGATCTTGGGGAAGTGGCGGGAATTTCGGTGGCCTACACCAATATCACCACCATGACGAAGATTTCCGAGCGATTGGCCGAAATCGAGCAGCGCACGACCTATGCGCTCGAGAGTGCCGGGCAATGGATATGGGATATGAATATTGCGACGAACCGGGTCTGGCGTTCGCCGCAATACCGGACCCTGCTCGGGCTGGACCCGGCCAGCCCGGCGGCGGAGAACGTGGCGTGGGACATCGTGCATCCCGATGACAAGGCCCGCACGATCCAGGCATTCGAAGATGTTGTCAGCGGCCGGAAACCGCATTTCGAAGCGGTTTACCGGGTGCCGCGCGGCAATGGCGGTGAAGCGTGGATACTCAGCCGCGGCAAGATCGTCGAATATGGTCACGACGGATCGCCGCTGCGGCTGCTGGCAACCAGCGTCGACATCAGCAGCCAGAAACAGATTGAAGAAGAGCTGTCCTCAAACGTGCGGTTGCGGATGGAGCTGGAGCAGAAATTGCTCGAAGCCAACCGGAAACTGAAAAAGCTGTCGGAAAGCGATCATCTGACCAGCCTGCCGAACCGGCGCAAGTTCAGCCGCCTGCTCAAGCGGGAATATGAGCGGGCGAGTGATCACGGGCAGCCGCTGGCCTTGCTGATGATCGATATCGACTACTTCAAGGCCTATAATGATGTGTATGGTCATCTGGCCGGGGACCGGTGCCTCGTGCAGGTGGGGCGTGTCCTCAGCAAGGTGATCGGGAAGGGTACCGGCGTTGTGGCGCGTTTCGGCGGCGAAGAGTTTGCGGCGCTGCTGCCGGGCGCCAGTATCGATGAGGCGGCGGACATTGCCACGACCTTGCTGGAGGCCGTCGCCGGCCTGCATCTGGATCAAGAGGATGTTCCGGCTGGCCGGACATCGGTCAGTATCGGCATCAGCGCGCTTGCACAGTTGCCCGCCGCCACGCAGGACGGCGCGGATGCTTTGGTGAACCTGGCAGACCGGGCTCTCTACGAAGCAAAGCGCGCGGGACGCGGCAGGGTGCGTGTCTGGGGCAGTTTTTCCACGGATTAGGCCGGCTCTATCGGCCCGGCGTGCGGATGGTTTTGCGCCAGACCATCGATGCGTGCAGGCTGACGGAGCGGTTGTCCAATCCGGACTCGTCGGCGTCATTGGTCAGCCACTCCACACTGGTTCTGACGATGTCCTCGACCGGCTGGGCAAATGTTGTCAGCGCGTAGGACGACCAGTCGGCCTGGGGGATGTCGTCGAAACCGGTGACGCAAAGCTCGTCCGGAATGCGCAGGCCGAAATCGTGGCGTGCGCTGTCCATCAGCCCGAACGCCATGAGATCGTTGACGCAGAACACCGCATCGGGCCGGGTCGGCTCGGTGAACAGCATCCGGGCAATGTGCTGCCCGCTCTCATAGACCGTGTTGCCATGGCGGATCACCGTCACCTCCAGCCCGAATTCGGCGGCGGCGGCAATGAACCCATGTTCGCGCGCCATCAGGCTTGGCGTGCCGACGGCCGAATTGGCAAAGGCCAGACGGCGGCAGCCGGCACGCAGGAAGGCATGGACGGCTGCCCGCGCGGCGCGCCCGTCATCGAGATTGATGCGGAACGGCCCTTCGATCTCGTCATCCCGGTTGATCAGGACAATGCGCTGCCCGCTGTCGAGGCAGAGTTTGGTGATCGCCTTGTCGGGGAGGCCGGAGAGCAGGATCGACGCGTCCGCCCGGTAATTGAGCGTCTGCCGCAGGGCGGCATCGACGCTGCCGTCAGAGCGGTCGGTGTTGATGATCATGCAGACCTTGCCGGCCTTCTGCAGCGCATGGGACAGTTCCCGCACCAGCCGGGCGCGATAGGGCGTGTCCATTTCCGAGGCAACGAGACAAACGATGCCGCTTTCGCTGCGCATCAGGCCGCGGGCAAGCTGGTTGACGTGATAGCCGAGCGCATCCGCCGCTTCGATGACGCGCCGGCGCGTCTCGTCGGACACGCTGGCGCCGGGGGTGAACGTGCGTGAAACCGCCGAGCGCGACACACCGGCTCTTTTTGCAACGTCTTCGGCGCTGATGAATGATTTGTTCAACGAGATTTCCGCCCGGGCAACATTCGGTTTTTCCATAGATTGCACACGATTGCTCTTCTCCGCAAGGCAAGCATATTCAAATTTAATCGGACAAAATCAATAAGCCGGCTTGACATGAACTGTTCGCATGTGAAACTTTTGCACACGCTTGCAAAACAAGCAGCGGCATGGAGGTGCCGTTTTTTCAGGGAGGAGAAATTCATGCGTTCAGTCTTTGCCATTGCTGCTGCTTTTGCTGCCGGTATCCAGATGATGCCGATGGAGGCGCGTGCGGCGGACAATCTCAATCTGATCTGCTCGGCGGATGTCGTCATCTGCGAGCTGATGAAGGGCATGTTTGAGAAGGATACGGGCATTCAGGTCAACATGGTGCGCCTGTCATCGGGCGAAACCTATGCAAAAATCCGCGCCGAGGCGCGCAACCCCAAGACCGATATCTGGTGGGCGGGCACGGGCGATCCGCATCTGCAGGCCGCATCGGAAGGCCTGACCCAGGAATACAAATCGCCGCTGCTCGACCAGTTGCAGGACTGGGCCAAGAAGCAGGCGGAAAGTTCCGGCTACAAGACCGTCGGCGTCTATGCCGGGGCGCTGGGATGGGGCTACAACACCGATATCGTCAAGAAAAAGGGCATGAAGGAAGCCAAGTGCTGGGCCGATCTGCTCGATCCGTCCTACAAGGGCGAAATCCAGATGGCCAATCCGAACTCGTCGGGAACAGCCTATACGGCGCTCGCATCGCTGGTGCAGATCATGGGCGAGGACAAGGCCTATGACTATCTGAAGAAGCTCAATGCCAATGTCTCGCAATATACGAAGTCCGGTTCCGCACCGGTGAAGGCCGCGGCGCGCGGTGAAACGGCGCTCGGTATCGTCTTCATGCATGACTCGGTGGCCCAGACGGTCGAAGGCTTCCCGGTGAAAACCGTCGCGCCATGCGAAGGCACGGGCTACGAAATCGGCTCCATGTCGATCGTCAAGGGCGCGCGCAATCTCGATGCAGCGAAGAAATGGTATGACTGGGCACTGTCTGCCGACGTGCAGTCGCACATGAAGGAAGCGAAATCCTTCCAGCTGCCATCGAACAAGGCGGCGGTCGTTCCGCCGGAAGCGCCGAAGTTCGAAGACATCAAGCTCATCGAATATGACTTCAAGACCTATGGCGATCCGGCCAAGCGCAAGGAACTGCTTGACCGCTGGGACAAGGAAATCGGCGCAAGCGCCAATTGATCTGAGTTCAGCAGTTTCGCGTGCCCGGTATTTCCATGCGGGCACGCCAGCCATTTCCATCATTGAAGACAGTATTGGGTAGCACAATGGAACGTAGCGACCGGAGATTGAACATTGCTCTCGGTATAGGCCTTGCCGGGTTTGCCCTTGTGCCGTGGTACAGGATCGAAAGCGGATTCTACGGCCTTGGCTGGCTGGGCAAATTCCCGTCCGGTTCGGCGGAAGCGCCCGGCCTTGTGCAGATCGCCAGCCATGGCCGCTGGTCGCTGGCCATCATCGCGCTGTTGTTCGTGCTGGGACTGGCTGCACGGGCGTTCCGGGTTTCGCCGCTGCGTGCCAATCTGCTCATCGGGGCGGGGGCTGCCGGCATTGTCTTTCTGGTTCTGCAGGGGCTTGCCATCGGTTTCACCGGCTGGAGCTGGGCGATCAGCGAAAGCCTGTTCGGGCCGCTCGCCGATGGGCAGCCGTCCATGGGGGCGGGGGCCGGTCTGGTTGCGCTGTCCTTCGTCCTGATGTTTTCCTTCGGGCTGGCCGAACGCGGCGTGCTGCGGCAGATGGCCGAAGCGGCGCGCGCGATCGCCAAGCCCGACGCGGCCGAGCGCGTCGCCGATGCGGTGCTGGAGGCGGCGCGATGAAGCCTGCCCAGCGCCAGCGCAGCGAGCGGATTGGCGTCATCCGCGCGCGCGTCTTCGCCGCCGCTTCACTCGGGCTGATTACTCTGCGCGCCCCTTCAGGCGCGCGCGACATGACCCGTTTGCAAACCCATTCCCCAAGCATGCGTTCCAACCTTCCAACTTCGGACATCACGCCATGAGCACCGCCCTGCGCCGCCGTCTGCAACACACCGGCGACCTGGCCAAGGCGTTCCCGCGCGTGCACTTCGTCGGCATCGGCGGCACCGGCATGAGCGGCATCGCCGAAGTCATGTGCACCCTGGGCTACCAGGTGTCGGGTTCGGACATGGCCGACAACGCGGTGACCCGGCGCCTGGCGTCGATGGGCGCGACCGTGCACCGCGGCCACGCCGCGGCCAACGTGCTCGGCGCCGACTGCGTGGTGGTGTCCAGCGCGATCAAGCGCGACAACCCCGAGCTGATGGAAGCGCATCAGCTCGGCCAGCATTTCCG
>OIER01001402.1_pt1 | contig 11993 bp, 10 predicted proteins | sample 1581801 | NCBI WGS metagenome assembly OIER01 (sample SAMN03281006, study PRJEB24777) | human gut metagenome | isolation source: fecal sample PR165 from 1 month old male Malay infant, vaginally delivered... | reverse complement strand
CAGTTATTTTCACCCACTTCATATTCTTTAAACATGCTTAATACATGAAGAATATGGGGAACATTTTGGCTGACAATCGCCGCAAATAAAAAATCAATAATTACTTGCTCGATAATTTCTAGCGAGCGAATATCAATAATTTCCCGCTCATTGACAGATTGTAGTACACGAAAAAGTAACGAAGTTGGAAACGGCTGCAAGCCAACGTTTTTTGTAATGCTAAAAATTTCAAATTAAAAATAGTATACACATCGGCATTAATTAATCGTTCCAGAATCTGATTTTCTAATGCAATAATCTCTTCTTTTGTCACAACTGTTTGAGGGTTAAAAAGATATTCCAACGCCAACATCGAATACATTACTTCTTGCTTTCCTAAAGCAAAAGACGATTTCTCATAATACGCCCGATAATCTGCAACGATTCGACTACTTTCTTGAAAATTTTTACTAAAGATTGCTTGATTAAACTGCTCCTTAGCTAAAACTGTTTTGGACATTGGCGTTAATTTTTCTGTCATTTCCATCGGCGAAATAGACAAGATTTCGACAATAATGGCTAAATCCGAAATACGCAATTCACTATTTCCTTGGACAAAGCGTTGATAACTTCGACTAGAAACACCATTTTCATCAAAGACACGCAGAGGAATATTTTTTCCTTTACGAATCCGTTCAATTTCTTCACCTAGCGGCCGATATTCCATATATTCTTTTTGTTTCAAACGAATTACTCCATTTCTCTTTAAATAAGATAGCAACTAAGTTGAACGGCTATTCTCCAATGCTTAAAATTGTGCGAATATCTTCTTCCGTCATTTTCGCTAATTGCTCTTCATTTCCTTGAATCACTTTTTGGAACAGCTCGCGTTTTTCTTGCTGTAAGGAATTCATTTTTTCTTCAACCGTTCCTTCTGCAATCATCCGCCACACTTCAACAACCTTTTTTTGTCCCATGCGGTGTGCCCGACCAGCCGCTTGTTCTTCGACTGCGGGATTCCACCATAAATCGTATAAAATAACTGTATCTGCACCAGTTAAATTTAGTCCAGTTCCCCCTGCTTTCAATGAAATTAAGAAGACATCTTTTTCTCCTTCATTGAAGGCATTCGCCATCGTTAACCGATCTTGAGGCTTCGTACTTCCTCGTAAATAGAACGTCTCTAAACCTAATTCATTCAATTCTTTTTCTAAGATAGAAAGCATACTTGTGAACTGAGAAAATAATAGGACACGACGATTGTTTTCTTTGGCAGCCACTAAAAAGTCTTTGACTTGTTCCACTTTGCCAGAACCTCCCGTGTAATCCTCAATAAACAAACGTGGATCGCAACAGATTTGTCGTAAACGGGTCAAGCCTGCTAAAATACTCATGCGATTTTTCTTGAAGGTCGCCTGATCCATTTGACTGACATCTGCTTGCATTTGTTTTAGATAGGCCAAATAAACCGTTTTTTGTTCTTCTGTTAAGACACTGTACATATTATTTTCAATTTTTTCTGGTAAGTCTGCGAGCACCGTTTTCTTGTCTCGTCGTAAAATGAATGGTTGAATCATTTTGGCAATTTCTTCCGGCTTAATTTCTCGAAAGGCTTTTTTGCCTGGGAACAATCCCGGTAAGATCATTTGAAAAATTGACCACAGTTCATCTAAATTATTTTCAATTGGTGTGCCACTTAATGCAAAACGTTGCGGTACTTTTAAACTTTTTAAGGCTTGCGCCGTTTTAGTTCCACTATTTTTAACCATTTGGGCCTCATCTAAAATCAAATAGCCGACACGCATTTCCTGATAAAGCTGAACATCTTGTCGCATACTTGCATAAGAAGTAATCAGAATATCTTCGGTGCTATTTTGTAAAAGCGCTGCTCGTTCTTGGCGGTTGCCAGAAACCACTTGAACATTTAAGGTTGGCGCAAAACGTTTGACTTCGGCTAACCAGTTATAGGTTAAACTTGCAGGTGCGACAATCAAAGCTGTCCCTTTCAAGCGCTCTTCTTCTTTTTCCGAAAGTAAATAGGTAATGGTTTGCAGTGTCTTCCCTAAACCCATTTCATCAGCTAAAATACCGCCAAATTGATAATGGCTAAGCATTTTCAGCCATTTATAACCTGTTTCTTGGTAATGGCGTAACGTTGCTTGTAAGGTTTTGGGGACTTGCGCTTCAAAGTTTTCTGGATGCGTTAAATCCGTGACCATTTTTTTAAAGGAATCTGAAAAATGTGCCCGCTCGTTGTCTTCTAATAAACTTTCGATCATGAGGCCTTGGTTTTTGGGCACATGAATGACATTGTCTTCTTGATGCATATTTTTTCGCAGCTTCGTTAAAATTGCACTTGTATGGAAAAATTCCTCTGAATCAAAAGCAAGAATTTCACCACTTTTTAACGTATAAAAAGCATCATTACGTAGCAGACTAGTCAATACTGCATCGATTTCGGTCTCATCAATGCCAGTGACATCAAACCGAATATCTAACCAAGAATCCCCTTCCGCAACTTCAATCGTTGGTTGATGATGCTGGGCATCTAAATACAATTCCCGTAATTTCCGTCCCATCCGAACTTCTCCTAATTGACGGAAAGCTGGAACTTCGGCTTTAAAGAAATAATACAAGGACTCTCCAGCAGGTAAGACTTTTTCAAAGCCTGTGGTTGTTTGCTGATAGGCAAACTGTTGAAATTGTTGCTTAATTGCTGTTTCTTTTGCTTTATCTCGAACGATTTCTTGATTGACTTCAGGTAATTGAGCATATTTCGGGTTTGTCGAGAAAATGACTTCTCCATAGTGATAGTCAATTCGAGCATTAATCCGACCTTTAATTTTCTTAAAAATAAAGACTGCTTTTAAAGGATGATGGACGACTAATTCTTCAACTGATTCTTCAACAGACACTCGACCAATTTTTTCCAATAATGGTAACACTTCACTAAATAAATCAGAAACTGTTTCTTTTTCATAAATAATTGACGGCTCTTCCAAGCGTTTCATTAATTGAAGTAACGTGGTGTAGATGGCTTCCTGCTCTTCTGTTAGTAAATAAACCGTTTGATCCGCAATCGCCCAGTGATAGTGGGCTAGAAACGTTGTAATAGGATTTTGAATAGTTAATTTGAAGCTTTGTTCCTCGGTTTTTTGCACTGTAAACGTAAGTGGCAAACTGGTTTCTTTGAACGTTAGATAGCGATACTTATGAGTTTGATTGGTCAATATAAACTGACCCGTTCGATTCATTTTTTCAACTAACGATTGACTGCGATCAATTGGTAATAATAGATAACGTTTGTCGATTTTCCCTTTAACTTGAATACCGTTTGCACCTAATAATTGGCTGGTATGATAAATTGCCGCAAGTTCTGTTAAAATTTCTTGAATCTCCATTGAAAAAGAATCATGTAGCAAGGTAAATTGGTGTTGTTTATTCACCATAAAGGTCATTTCTTTTTCATATGCTTGTAAAAAATCACCAATATTTTTCACAATATATGTTTTAGGTTTGGTGCCTTCCAAACCAATTTTTAAAGAAAGACCAATCGTTGATAATTCTGGATAGTAATTATTCGTTTCAATCACATCTAAATGAAATTCTAAACGTAAAGGCTGCAAGGGAACTTCGGCAGAAGCTTTGCTTAATTTGGCAAAGCCTTTGGTAAACATTTCAGCTGTTGATCGATTTGTTTTCTCAAAACTGACTGTTTGATTCGCTTGAATAATTCTTGACACGCCTCGTTGTTTCAGTGCCAGTTCAACTGCCACTGTATGCTTGCAATAGCCATGTTCCATCCAATATTGACATTCACAAACATCTTGTTCTTTGGCGGTACCATCCAATTCAACAAGATAAAGTTCTTCCCCTAAAACCTCAGACAACCAGATCCTTTTTTCTGGATTTTGAACGATAGATAAGACCCGGCCTTCTTGCATATATTCGCGCCCTTGTTCAACGATTCGCTCTGGAATACTCCATTTCATCGACTCACCTCCTCTTCTACTAAGCTAGCTGATAGTGAACGGTACTTTGACCATTCCCATTGCTTTTTATTTGTAATTGTTGTGGAATTCGTGCTTTTAATTCGCCAATATGACTAATAATCCCAATCATGCGGCCTTCATTTTCAATCGTTTCTAACGCCTCCATTGCCATTTCCAATGCTTCTTCATCTAAGGAACCAAAGCCTTCATCAATAAACAACGCATCAATTAAGACTCCGCCTGCTTGTTCTTGAATCACTTCTGCTAAAGAAAGTGCCAAAGCTAACGCTGCTATAAAACTTTCCCCGCCTGATAACGTGTGAGCGCTGCGCACCGTCCCTGAATTGTCATCATAAATATTGATTTCTAGCCCCGTTTGATTCCGATAACTACCTGCTTCGTGATTCAATTCAAATTGATAACGACTATTGGTCAGGCGGTCTAAACGCTGATTAGCGACTGTCAGCACTCTTTCTAAATACGTTTGTAACATATACCGTTCAAAACTAATTTTTTTAGGATTATTGCCATTCACCGTATCTGCCAACTGTTGTAGTGCAGCAACTTCCTCAAACTTGTCTTCAATTGTTGTTCTTTGCGCATTAATTTCTTGAACCAACTGTTGGTTGTTCAGCATTTTTTCATGCAGTTGATAGTATTTTTTTTCTTGTTCTTCAATTTGTTGTGTTATTTGTTCAATTTCTGTGGTGATTAAAGATAATTCTGGGAACGTATCACTAGATAATTTTTTCTCAATTTCAGCGAGTTGGATAGTCAGTTGGGTTTGCTCTTGTTCAAATAAAGAAATTTGTTCTTGCTGACTTTCTAGTGTCGGTACCTCTTTCAGCCACTCCGTCAATTGGTCCTCTGTCACGCCTTGTTCCGTTAAAACTGCCTTTAACTGACTCTCAAGTTGTGCGACTGTTTGTTGAAGTGTTTGTTGTTCTTTCTCCAAATGCGTCAACGTACTTTCAAGGATCATTTCTTCTTTCTTCAAGGTTTCTCCTTGTGTCGTCACGTTTTCTTTTTGACGTTCAAATGCAGAGAGTTCTTCTTGAAGCAAAGCTTGTCGTTTAGTCATTTCTTCGTATGTGACGGTTGCATCCAATAATTGGCTAGCAATCATTTGCTGCTGGATAGTGATTCTTTCCAGACTTTGTTGCATTGTTTCTACTTGTTGTCGGAGCACTTCAAAGCGTTGAGAATTTTCAGCTACTTGTTCTTCTAGTTCCGCCAGACGGTCCTTTTCGACTGAAATTTCCGTTAGTTTTTGTGCTATTTGTTGTTTTTCTTTAGCTAATTGCGACTCAACTTCCGCAATTTCTGCAGGTGTTACTTGTGAAAAAGTTAGTCCTGTTAACGGCAACTGCAAGTCAGCAAACTGCGCTGCTAATTGTTCTTGTTCCTCAGTATACGCAGCTTCCTGTTCTTGTAATTGGCTTTCTTTCTGTTGCTTTTCCGCCCCTAATGCAGAGAGCGTTTCAGTAAATCGTTGAACCGTTTTTTCAACTTCCGTTAATTCCCGTTCCGCTTGATCAATCTCTTCTAAGGAAACTTCTTGATGAGTTTGTTGTTTTGGATGTTCTAAAGAGCCACAAACTGGGCAAGGTTCCCCCTCTTCAAGTAACAAGCTTAATCGTTGGATTTGTAAAGAGGCCCATTGACTTTTCTTTGTCTGCAACTTCGCTTCTTCGACGCTTTTTTGTTGCTGTTCAACAGCAAACCGTTGTGTCAACTCGTGCAATTCCCCTTGGTTTTGACTAATTTTTTGCCAAGCTTTTTGATTTTTTTGCCAACGTTCTACAAAATTTTGCCAATGATCTGCTACACTAGAACATTCAAAATTTGCTTTTTCAAGTGTTCCTTCTTGTTCAATAAATTGTTTGGCTGTCGCCACTTTATCCGCTAATGTTATTTTTTCCTGTTGGCAAGATTCATACTCTTTTTGAATGGCTTGATAATTGGCTTGTTCTGCTATTTGTTGTTGGGCTAACTGTTCATATTCTTGGTATTGTGGTAATTGACGTTGAATCGTTTGAAGACGTTCTTGTTTTTCAGCAATCAATGGTTGTTGTTCTTCCAACTCACTCATGATTGCTTGCCAATCTGTCAATGCTTGTTGCGTTTCCATAAGAGCTTGTTGTTTGGACTTTGTTTCTTGCTCTTTTTGTTGTTTTTCGCTTCGTTTTTCAAAGACTTTTTCAGCTAAAGATTGCTGTTTTTGGCTCCATTTTAATTGCTGAATCTGTTCCTTTAACCGCTCAATGACGGTTTCCTGTTCAGCTTGTTTTGCTTTCTTTTCCAGTAATTCTTCTTTTTGCTGTTGCAAGTTTTGCCGTTCTTCAATGGCATAACGAACTTGCTCTTTTGCTTGTTTGGCTTGTTTTAAGGTTGCAATTTGTTCTCTTTCAACTAATAGTTGTTGCTGAGCCTCTTGTTGTTGGCTTTCTAATAATTGAAGTTTTTCAAAAAGTGTCATTGTCGGTTCAGGTTCTTCTGACCAATGCAACTGTTCTGTTTTCAGTTCAATTTTTTGCTGGGTTTCTTGAATCTCTTGATTGGCAATTTTTAAGCGTTCTTTTAAATTTTCGCTGAACAACTGATACAATTCTGTTCCGAATAAATTACGCAAAACCTTTTCTTTTTCATCACTTTTAGCAATTAAAAAAGTCCGAAACTCTCCTTGTGGTAACAATACAATTTGAGCAAATTGATTGGCATTCAAATGCAATAATTCTTGAATGAGTTCGTCCACTTCACGTCTTTTAGAATAGGCTCGTAGTTCTTTCCCTTGAGCATCTTTGACAATTAAAGAAATTTTGGCACTTTGTTTACGGACTCCTGTGCCACGTTTTTTAAAAAGTTCTTGTTCGGGAAGGCGGTTCAGTTCATAGAGAAACTCGTTATGTTTAAAAAGCAAAGTAACTTCAGTGGCTTCTGAGGGGTCAGCAAATGTGGAACGCATTTCTTTGCCTAAACGTAATTTCCCAGAACTTTCACCAAACAAAGCATAGCTCATTCCATCAAAAATCGTTGTTTTCCCAGACCCTGTTTTTCCACTAATTAGAAAAAGTGAAGAATCTTCAAACTTCGTAAAATCAATGGTTTCATTAATATACGGTCCGAAGTTTTTCAATGTTAAAGATAATGGTTTCATCCTATTACTTCCCTCTTTCTAATTGATTAAGTGTACTCAGTTCTTCTTGGACCCATTGTGCTTGTTGTTCTGTCAAGGACTCTCCTGTCACATCGTTAAAAAAGTCATGCAGATGTTCTTCTGGTGAACGTTGTTCTATTTGTACCACTTTTTTCTGATTTCCGTTGCTTGTTTCTCGACCATTCAAACGTTCCAGCCCAATAATTTTGGGGTAAATTTTTCGCAATTGATTCATCATGTTGGGGATAATCGCTCGGTCGGTTAATTGGACATGTAAATAATTTTCCCGATTCACTTCTTGATAAAAAGCGGGATCTGTTAACTGCTGAAACGAGCCCGTCAATTGTTGAATGTCTCGCAATGGTTTCAAAGCACGGAATTGAAAATGAACTTCAGCTTCTGTTTCAACAAGCCAAACACCCTTTTCTTGTGTCATTTCTGATAAAGAAAATTTTACAGGCGAGCCACTGTATCGAGCATTAGGTGCCTGCAACGCATTTTTTCCATGTAAGTGGCCCAACGCGACGTAATCAAAAGGCTCTAACAAAGCCGTCGGTACAACATCCAAACCACCCACTGTTAATTTTGTTTCAGAATCAGTTTTTTCACTGCCAGCGACAAAAAAATGACTAACTAACACCTGTTTTTTGTTGGGAAGAAAAGATTCCTGCATTTTCGCGACAACTTTTTCCATCGCCGCCTGAATCGTTCGAATCGTTTCATCTTCAAAATATAAGCGAGCCGCAATCGGTTCAAAATAAGGCAACAAATAAAATTGGGTATTGTCGATTTCAATTGGTTGAAAGGCTTGTTCTAAACGCGTATTCAAATGAAATTGCGTTTGGTTAAACCAAGGGCCTCCTGTTTCTAAACGAGTGCTGCTATCATGGTTTCCCGAAATAGCTAACACGGGTAAATGCTCTTTGAGATTCATTTGAATCATCATTTCATTAAAAATCTCGACTGCTTCAACCGCTGGAACAGAGCGATCATACAAATCTCCAGCGATCACAACAGCATCCACTTGCTCTTCTTTCGCAATTGCTAAGATTTGTTTAAAGGCTTCCCTTTGTTCTGCCAATAAATCAAAACCATGTAATTTTTTGCCAATATGCCAATCTGCTGTATGTAAAAATTTCATTTTTTCACCGCCTAAAAAAGTCCTTCTTATTATTATAACAAATTTCTGGTATTTTTTAAGAAAATCGGACAGAAGAATTAGATTTTTAACAAACTTTTTTCTTAACACAAGAAAAAAGACAGGGAGCATCATCTTTTGATGAGACTACCTGCCAGTAACATTCCTATTTTGTAGCGGTTTGTTTTATTCTTTTTCTGTTGATTCATATTTAAAAGTTGGATCAATTTCTTTATCTAACTGATCAAATGCTTCTTGCATCCGACGTTCCACTTCAGCTAAACCGTCTTTATCCATTTTTTTAATATCGCTAATATCGATTGGCTCCCCAAAACGAACCGTTACTTTTTTACGTTTAAACAACTCTTTTAAAGTTAACGGACCTTGATAAACAGATGGCACGATAGGTACTCGCCCCATTTTAGCAATCAAGGCTACCCCACCTTTTAATTCTGAGGAATGACGCGTGCCACTGGGGAACATAATCAAACTTAAATCAGAATTTTTTAAAATTTTGACAGGTGTTTTAATCGCGCTGGGACCGGGCTTCTCACGATCCACTGGAAACGCATTCGCATGTTTTAAAATGAAACGTAAAACAGGATTTTTAAACAACTCTTTTTTTGCCATAAAACTAAACTTCTTAGGACTGCCAGCAACAGCTAAATACAGCGGTTCCCACCATGTTCGATGCGGCGCAACTAAGACATAGTTTTGGTCTTTTGGTAATTTTTCTTTATTTTCATAATGTGCATTTCCATTAATCACAAATAAAATGACGCGAACCACGCCACGCATAAATGTAAAAAACATAATTTTCTTCCTTTCTTCTCTCCGCTTTCTAGTATGCCGAAAGCTCTACCTTTTGACAAGCTTTTTTTACGTCTATCAATTAGAGAAATAACATGTCCCTACTAATCTAGGGAACAGATTTTGTCATACGGGTTTAAAAGTAGTATAATACATGAACAATCAGATGAAAAGTTGGAGGTTCTTAATCTATGTTATTATCCGGCGAACGGATTGATCAATTATATGCGGATGATATTCAAATTATTCAAAGCAAAGAAGTCTTTTCTTTTTCCATTGATGCAGTCTTATTGGCTAATTTTCCGCAACTACCAAAAAAAGGCAAGATTGTCGATTTGTGTGCTGGCAATGGCGCGGTCGGCCTCTTCGTTAGTCGGAAAACAGCTGCAAAGATCGACCAAATCGAATTACAACCTCGTTTGGCAGATATGGGTCAACGAAGTATTCTATTAAATAAATTGGAAAAACAAGTAACGATGTATGAACGTGATTTAAAACAAGCGACAGAGGTCATCAAAAAAGATTCTGTCGATTTAGTACTATGTAATCCCCCATACTTTAAAGAACGACCAACTAGCCAAAAAAATCCAAACCCGCATTTAGCGATTGCCCGTCATGAAATTCACACGTCTCTTCAAGAAGTGGTCACTGTGTCAGCGGATTTATTAAAAACAAATGGTCGCCTCGCAATGGTTCATCGACCTGATCGTTTCCTTGATATTTTACATGCCATGGAAAACGCCAATATTGCGCCGAAAAAAGCTCGGTTTGTTTATCCGAAGCCAGGCAAAGAAGCCAATGTTTTACTAATTGAAGGCATTAAACAAGGCAAAAAAGACGGTTTTCGTGTGTTACCACCTCTTTTTACATACAATGAAAAGAACGAATACGAAGCTGAAATGAAGGCTATGCTGTATGGAGAATAAGAAATCCCATTATTTTTATGTTTTACTTTGCCAAGATGGTTCCTTTTACGGTGGCTATACAACTGAGCCAGAACGTCGATTAACCGAACATAATAGCGGAACTGGTGCAAAATATACACGATTAGCCAAACGACGGCCAGTCAAAATGATTCATACAGAGAAATTTGAAACACGTAGCGCGGCCACTAAAGCCGAAGCCGCCTTTAAAAAATTAACGCGCAAACAAAAAGAGCAGTATTTAAAAACCTTTCATTAAATGACAACAAGCAAAAAGAAACAGCCATCATTTCATTGATGAAATGATGGCTGTTTCTTTCTCTTTTTAAACTAAGTTCTCGACAAAATGAATAACCATTTCGGCTGATTTTTTCCCAGCTTCATCGATGAATTCGTCAAAGCTTTGAGTTGCTTCGCCATCTGCTGTATCACTCATTGCCCGTACAACTAAGAATGGAATATTGAACTGTGAAGCCGCTTGGCCAATTGCTGCGCCTTCCATTTCGCAAGCTAGGGCTTCAGGAAACTCTTTCTTAATTTTGGCGATTTTCTCAGCGCTATCCACAAAAGTATCTCCAGTAACAATCAATCCTTTACGAATAGCTAAACCAGTTTTTTCAGCGGCTTTCGCAATTTCCATCCGCAAGTATTCACTTGTTTCAAAATACAAAGGCACACCACCAGGCAATTGTCCATAGGCATAACCAAAACCAGTGACATCAACATCAAAGTAAGCTAATTTGTCTGCAATGACTAAATCGCCGACTTTTAGTCCTTCACCGATACCACCAGCAGAACCTGTATTAATCACCATATTTACGCCATATTGATGAATCAATAAAGTCGTGGTCACAGCTGAGGCCACTTTACCAATTCCTGAACGAACCACAATCACCTCGTGTCTTCCTAACGAACCAGAAACAAATAAAGCGCCTGCTCGTTCCCATGACATCGTGTCTGTCAATTTTTCTTTTAGAATTTTGACCTCTTGATCCATTGCTCCAATAATTCCAATTTTCATAGTGATTCCTCTTTTCTATAAATTCAAAACGATATACGCCACAACGGCTAATAAAATCGCTACAATAATAATTGCCTTGTTTAACCAAGTACTCCGTTCTCGACGCTTCGAGTATTCTCCTACTCGTGACTTGTTGATCGGTTTTTGTTTTTTCTTTTCTTTACGATAAAACGTCGAAATTTCTTTTTCTTTTCGCTTATACGCTTTTTCCGCCAGCTTCTGCTCTTCCTGCTGACGACGTTCCGCTTCTTTTTCTTCTGCTTCTCTGCGTTTGCGAAGCTCTGTCCGAGTGACTAACGGACCTTTGCTCATTGCGTGTCCTCCTTAAACTGTCTCTGCAGTAAATACAATTCCCAGTATTGTATAGCAAAAAGTGTTTTGGCATCACAAATCGTGCCTTTTGCCACCTCTGCTTTGGCTTCAGCTATTGTTAGCTCGTAAAGTTCCAAGATTTCATCTTCATCTTGAGGACGCGGATTTTCGACTTTCTGCAAATCCGTTGCCAAATAGAGAGCCAATTTTTCATTAGCAAATCCTGGTGACAGATACATTGAATTTATGTAGGTGAGCTGACCTGCACGATACCCAGTTTCTTCTTCCAATTCCCGCATAGCCGTCGTTTCCAGTTGGTTTTCTTCTCCAGGATCAATTTTTCCCGCTGGAATTTCTAAAATCACTTGTTCCAAGGGTTTTCTAAATTGTTTAACTAAGACGATTTTTCCTTCTGCGGTTAACGGAATCATAGCTACTGCGCCTGAATGAAAAACCAATTCGCGTTTAGCAGTGCCGCCTGTCGGTAAAGCCACGTCATCCAAAAAAACATCAATAATCTTTCCTTTAAAAATTTCTCGACGTTGAAGTGTTTTTTCTTCGAAGTCCTCATAATTTAACATATCTTTCACCAACCTTTCTTGTTTATCATACCCTAAAATGATAAAAATCGCACCCCTTCTTCTCTAGTTAAACCCTTTTC
>OIER01001401.1_pt1 | contig 11998 bp, 6 predicted proteins | sample 1581801 | NCBI WGS metagenome assembly OIER01 (sample SAMN03281006, study PRJEB24777) | human gut metagenome | isolation source: fecal sample PR165 from 1 month old male Malay infant, vaginally delivered... | reverse complement strand
GTCTTAAAGTTAACCTTCGTTATTACCCGTGTTCGTACTGGTGTTAACATAACTTGCCCGGGTTAATTCAACCTGGCAAAGTAGCACATAATTTTAAGATGAGAGGAATGTTTAACCGAGATAACGTTATATTTTCCTCATAAATTGAAGCGTCAATGCAGTCTACTCAACGTTGTCTTCGGTGTAAAAATAAATTGCCACCCCCTAATGTAAAGAAATGAAAATACAATCTTATTCATAGAAAAGTATGAGTGAAGTCGGCAAAGGAAAAACCATAGTTATGATCATCACAGAAATGTAATGTGAGAAAAAAACAACACATCTAACCCTTACTACGCTCAAACTTGCGACGCAGCAGACCTTGAATATGCCTGATAATTCAAGAGAGCAAGTGTGTCTCTTGCACACAAATAGCAAACTTTTAAACCTGCGACTACATTATTTCGCGATGTGAATATCCACGAAGATGACGCTAAATACGTCATTGATAATCTGAGCATTTTATTAAATGGAGTTGTACAAGCAATAACAATCAAGCACTAAATACGACTCATTCTCACATGTTTTTTATAAACATGAGAACGAATGATGATAGCTAATACAAGTAAAGATAGGGGTAATGACTTATGGCCTCACAATATGACTTTACTGTCACCCTGCACGATCTTGCTTTTATTCTTAAGCAGATCAAAATATCCGAAGCGGCAACTAACCCAGACGGGAGCGTTAATGCTGAAATGCTTCGGGAATTAGTCTCCAGCCCACTCTTGCCCTATGGACTTCGCACGGTAGATGGCTCATGGAATAACCTTTTACCAGGTCAGGAATTATACGGCTCTGCCGATCAGACAATGCCGAGATTAACCGCATTAAACTGGCAGGATGCGGATCAAATGACCAGTTATATCCAAATTGGTGGCACTGTTATTGATGCCGACCCACGAATAATTAGCAATTTAATTTCAGACCAGACGGCCTCAAACCCGGCCGCGCTGGAGGCTTTTAACGCATTAAAAGATGCGCCCGGCGGCGGGACTGTTACTGGGGATGGCAGCTTATCCATTCCCAATCAGTCTCCCGATATCGGTCTCTCCCCTGCTTTTAACGGCTGGATGACCTTCTTTGGCCAGTTTTTCGACCATGGTCTGGATCTGATTCCGAAAGGAGGCAACGGTATCGTTTTCATTCCGCTCCAGCCCGATGACCCTTTATATGTTGAAGGGTCGTCGACAAACTTTATGCTATTAACCCGGGCAACGGTGGATGAAAATCGAGAGACAGTAAACCTGACGACCCCCTTCATCGACCAAAACCAAACCTACACCTCCCATCCTTCACATCAAATTTTCATCCGCGAATACGTCATTATTGATGGGAAACCTGAGCCTACCGGGAATTTATTGGGTGGTGCGAACGGTGGACTGGCGACCTGGGCCGACGTTAAAAACCAGGCTGAAACCCTGCTTGGCATTAAACTTACCGATCAGGACGTGTTTAATGTTCCCCTGCTGGCAACGGATCGCTACGGTAATTTGATTTTAAGTGAAAACGGAAAGGTACAGATTGTTACCACCGGGGGGCTGGTTGAAGCCAACGGAGGCCTGTTACCCGCGGAGACGTTCCGCACCGGTCATGCGTTTCTGGATGACATCGCTCATACTGCCGTGCCAAAAGCTGGTCTGCTGGCAGATGATGACAGCGCCATCGGCGGAGAAGGACCGCAACCGGCAGGAACCTATGATAACGAACTGCTCGATCGCCACTTTATCACCGGTGACGGGCGCGGGAACGAAAATATAGGTTTAACTGCGGTGCACGCCGTTTTTCACAGCGAGCATAACCGCCTGGTTGAGCAGTATAAAACCACTCTGCTGGAAACCGGCGATATCGACCTCATTAATCAGTGGTTGATGCCCAACCACCAAATCACGGAATTACCTGCCGATACCAATACTCTGGTATGGAACGGTGAGTACTTATTCCAGGCAGGCCGCTTCTCCACGGAAATGCAATATCAGCACCTCGTATTCGAGGAGTTTGCCCGTACCGTACAACCTGCCGTCGATCCGTTTGTCTTCTCCAACACGGCGGATATTAACCCGCTGATCTTTGCAGAGTTTGCGCATGTTGTTTACCGTTTTGGGCATTCAATGCTGACAGAAACCGTGGCGCGTACCGACATTGATATGCAAAGCGGTGATATTGACCTGATTTCAGCATTCCTGAATCCGGTAGCATTTAATCAAATCAACGGGGCCACCGTCACGGACGATCAGGCTATCGGCGCAATCGTGCGTGGTATGACGCGTCAGGTGGGTAACGAAATTGATGAATTTATTACCGATGCTCTGCGTAATAATCTCATCGGCCTGCCCCTCGATTTAGGCGCGCTTAATATAGCCCGTGGCCGTGACACCGCAATGCCGACGCTGAACCAGGCCCGCGAGCAGTTTTTTGCTTTAAGCGGCGATAGCCAACTAAAGCCTTATACCAGCTGGGCTGACTTCACTACCTACCTGAAAAATCCCGCTTCAATCATTAACTTTATGGCCGCCTATGGCCAGCACGAACTGATCCTCAACGCTACCAGCCTTGAAGGTAAGCGCGCAGCGGTTAACTTCCTGTTATTTGGTGATGCAAACAATTCCCCGCCTGCGGATGCGATGGATTTCTTTAACAGTACCGGAGCGTGGGCAACCAAAGAGACCGGTCTGAATATGGTCGATTTCTGGATTGGCGGGCTGGCTGAGCGCAAAAATGAATTTGGCGGCATGCTCGGCTCAACCTTCAACTTCGTCTTTGAAACACAAATGGAAATGCTTCAGGACGGTGATCGTTTCTACTATCTGAGCCGCGTTCAGGGGCTGAACTTACTCAATGAACTGGAGGCCAACTCGTTTTCCGCGCTGGTAATGCGTAACAGCGATCTTGGTGATGAGGGTTCCTCCCACCTGCCCGCTAATCTGTTCCAGACACCGGACCATATTTTTGAAGTGAACCGCGTGCTGCAAACGGAAATCGACCCGAAATGGGGTAATCCGCTGAAGGATCTGCTCTCGCCGTTGTTGGTGCGTCGCGACCCAGGGGTGGATGTTGACGGCGATAGTTTTGCCGATGGTGGGTATCTGAAATATACCGGCGATGGGCATGTGGTGCTTGGTGGGACGGCAGGCAACGATACGTTAATCGGCGGTAAAGGGATCGACAGCCTGTGGGGCGATGGCGGAGATGACCGACTGGACGGCGGTGACGAAGCAGATGTGGTCCACGGCGGTGACGGTGATGACATTATTACCGATACCGGAACGCCTGTTGGTGATGCGGACTTCCTGCATGGCGATGCCGGACATGACGTTATCTTCTCCGGTAACGGAAACGATCTGGTCTTTGGTGGCAGCGGCAGCGACTTCGTGGTGGTCGGCGAAGATGCGCAGGAGGTCTTCTCGGGTCAGGATAACGACTTTGCGCTTGGCGGCTCGGGTGGTGATTTCCTGATGGGCAACGAAGGCGATGACTGGCTGGAAGGCGGCGACGGGTTTGACACGCTGGCGGGTGACAACTCTGAGTTGTTCTTCAACAGTACCATTATCGGTCACGATGTCCTCAACGGTCAGGGTAACGACACCGACTACGATGGCGAAGCCGGTGACGACATCATGGTTCAGGGCGCGGGGATCCAGCGCAATAATGGCATGGCCGGTTTCGACTGGGCTATCCATAAAGGCGACCCAAATGGTGCTAACTCTGACCTTGGGATCCCTATTTTCGTCAACCAGCAGGAGTTTATTCTACGCGACCGTTTTGATCTTGTTGAAGGGCTGTCGGGCTGGAAACACGACGATATCCTGACCGGAACAGAACAGCCGATAGGTACTGCGCCTGTTCAGGGCGTTCCCCTCTCTAACAACCTGACCCAGGAAGGTGCGGACCGGATCAACGGTCTACAGGCTATTCTCGGCGTAGAGCGTTCTACAAATCCGGACGCGGTGCTACTGAACCCTGATGATGGTAGCGATATTTTACTCGGCGGTGGTGGTAGCGACCGCATCATGGGTAAAGCTGGTAACGATATCATTGATGGTGATGCGTGGCTCAACGTTCGTATTGCCGTTACGGGTATGGCGGGACTCACCAGCGCCGAAGGGATGGCCGAACTGAAATCGTACATGCTGGCCGGCACGCTGAAACCGAATCAACTGTCGATTGTGCGCGAAATTCTGCATGAAGGTAACGGCACGGAAACTGACGTCGCGGTGTACCGTGATGTCAGCAGCAACTATGTCTTTACCCGTATGGCGGACGGTAGCCTGCGCGTCGATCACGCTACGCCGGATTCCGCGCTGAACCTGAATGATGGCATCGATCGTCTGTTGAACATCGAAAAACTGGAGTTTGGCGATGGGAAGCAGCTGTGGGTGACGGGGCAACAAGCGACGGGCGATCTGACCATCAGCAATCCTAATCCTTCGGTGGGTGACCTGCTGCGCGTCAACGTGGCGAACTTGCTGGATGGTAACGGGCTGGCGGCGGATGTGGCCATCACTATGACCTGGCAGGCATTCGTCAACGGCCAATGGCGAGATCAGGCAACAGGCGTTGAGTTCAGAGTGCCTGGCGCTATTCAGGGCGCACCGTTGCGTGTGGTCGCCAGTTTTAACGACCGCATGGGTGACGCTGAAACCCTGGTGTCGGCACAAACTCAGGCAATCCTCCCGCGCAATCAGGCCACGACCGGTGTGCCAGTAATTAACGACCTCACCCCAACTGAAAGCCTGACGCTGACCGCGGTGGTTTCAGGTATTGCTGACGCTGATGGTCTGAGCGGCGGTAATTTCACTTATCAATGGAGAATGAGTTCGCCAACCGGATTCGTCAACATTAACGGTGCGACATCCGCTACCTATACGCCGGGCCAGGCTATGGTCGGCAGAACGTTGCAGGTGGTCGTTACCGTCGTCGACGATGAAGGCAACCCCCCTGTTGTCCTGACGTCGACCACCACCCAGCCTGTAGGCGATCTGATTGTTGGTACCAACGGGGCTAACACCCTCGTCGGTACTGCCTGGAGCGATATCCTGCGCGGTGAAGGCGGTAATGACACCTTACTTGGCGGTGCAGGTGACGATCTGCTCATCGGCGGTGCTGGAAACGACAATCTCTCTGGTCAGGCGGGACAAGATATTCTGCAAGGTGATGCCGGTAACGACACGCTTGATGGCGGGATTGGTGCCGACAGTATGACCGGCGGCGCGGGCGATGATACCTACATCGTTGATGATTTCGGTGATGTGGTTATCGAAGGTGTGAATGGCGGCACGGACGTTGTCCGAACCAGCCTCAGCAGCTACGACCTCACCGATAACGTGGAAGAACTGGTATTTACCGGCAACGGCAGTTTTATTGGTACCGGTAATGCCATTGCAAATACCATTACGGGCGGTTCTGGTAACGACTATTTGTTTGGTATGGGCGGTAACGACCAGTTGTTTGGTGGTATCGGGAATGACTTCCTCGATGGCGGAGATGGCGTTGATAACCTGCAAGGTGGTGTTGGCAACGACGTCATGATTGGCGGTGCGGGCGCGGATACCCTCTCCGGCGGGAGCGGGGACGATATTCTCAATGGTCAGGAAGGGAACGACATTCTGGACGGTGGTACCGGGAGCGACATCTTCGCCTTTGGGGCCAACTTTGGGCAGGACCGAATTACCGGTTTTGACAGTAACCCCAACGGCGGACAGGACTTCCTTGATCTCGTCTTGTTAGGTATCAACGCGGGTAATTTTGCCAGCAGCGTGTCTATCACCGGAAACAATGGCAACACCATTGTGACTATCGGTACAGACACCATCACATTGGTGGGCGTCAATTCGACCACCGTGAATATTGGTGACTTTTATCTGGAAATGCCCACTACCCTTGCCAGCAACAATGGCAATAGTTCATTGATCGTATAAGGAGAAGACTATGTCGCGCCAGCATACGCCAACAGAACTGAATGATGCATTAAAGGGAACGAAACCCACTTTTCTGATGCTGCTGTTTTTTAGTTGTGTGATTAATATGCTTATGCTGGCGCCGGCAATTTATATGCTACAGGTTTACGATCGTGTGCTGGTCAGTAAAAATACCACCACGCTGTTAATGTTAACCTTATTGATTGTCGGCTTGTACATCGTTATTGCCATGATTGAATCTGCCCGCGCGCAGGTTATGGTCAGGCTTGGCAACAGGCTGGATATAAAGCTAAGTCAGTTGGTCTTTAACGCGGCCTTTAAAAGAAAGATGGTTACCGGTGATAACAACCCGGCGCAATCTTTAGCCGAACTGGATCAGATCCGTCAGTTTCTTTCCGGGAATAGTCTGTTCGCCTTACTGGATATTCCCTGGACGCCGATATATCTTTTCATCGCCTTTTTGGTCCATCCCCTGCTGGGATATCTTTCTCTCGGCGGAATAACATTATTATTTATTCTGACGCTGGTATCTGAAATCTCTACCAAGCGCCCGATTCAGCAAGCGCACACCTTAACCATTAACAATGCCAGCAAACTGAATAAACAGCTGCAAAACGCCGATGCCATTGAAGCGATGGGGATGCTTTCGACCCTGAAGTCCAACTGGCAGGAGCAACATAACAAAGTGCTGGCGCTACAAACACAGATTGCCGACAAAACGGCCGGGTTAAGCAGTCTCAGCCGCTTTGTGCGGGTATTACTGCAGTCGATTGCGCTGGGCGCCGGGGCTTTACTGGTGATCGGCGGCCATATTACCCCGGGCTTGATGATTGCCGCCTCGATCATTCTTGGCCGCGTCCTCAACCCGGTAGAACAAGTCATTGGCAGCTGGAAGCAGTTCGTGCAGTTTCGTAGCGCGTGGCATCAGCTCTCAACCTTGCTGAAGGAGTATCCGGCGCCGAAAGAGGTACTGACCCTGCCGCGTCCGAATGGCAACATCAGCGTCGAAAGCGTCTTCGCTGCAGCCCCCGGCCAGCCTTCCCCGCTACTGCGTAATATCTCATTCCAGCTGGAGCAAGGTGAAGTGCTGGGGATTATCGGCCCTTCAGCCTCAGGAAAAACCTCGCTGGCAAAGGTTCTGGTTGGTGTCTGGAAACCGTTATCAGGGAAAGTCAGATTAGATGGCGCAGATATATGCCAGTGGGATAAAGCGCTGCTGGGCCCGTCTATTGGCTATCTGCCGCAGGATGTGGAACTGTTTGACGGTACCATCGCACAAAACATTGCCCGCTTCGCGCAGAATGACAGTGAGCTTATCGTCGCCGCCGCATTACTGGCAGGCGTTCATGAGATGATCCTGCGCTTGCCGCAAGGTTATGACACTCTGCTGGGCGCAGGTGGATACCAGCTCTCCGGTGGGCAGCGGCAGCGCATCGGGCTGGCGCGCGCCGTGTATAACAATCCTGCGTTTATCGTGCTTGATGAACCGAATGCCAATCTTGACGACGCGGGCGAATTTGCACTCGTTAAAGCCATCAATGCCCTGCGTACCCAGGGACAAACCACAGTCATTATCTCACACCGCCCGACGCTGCTCGGCGTGGTCAATAAGGTTTTATTGCTTAACGATGGCGTTATACAGGAGTTTGGTACCCGCGATCAGGTTTTTGCCCATTTACGTCAGGCCAACGTACTGAAACCGGTGGCTACGCCTTCTCCATCCACGACTGAACAGCAACGTGAGGCTTGATGATGAAAAAGAATCCCCACAACACGGCCTCTGCTGGCGTAGATACCAATATCTGGTCACCGATTATCCGGGGCGTGATCGTCATTGTGCTTGGTGTCGGTAGTTTTATCCTCTGGGCAGTGCAAGCTCCGTTAGATGCGGGCGTGGTCGCCGATGGTACGGTAACCGTATCGAGTAACCGCAAAACCATTCAGCATCTGAGCGGCGGTCGGGTAACCGATATCTTTATCAAAGAAGGCGACTTCGTGAAGAAAAATCAGGTCCTCGTCCGGTTGGATAAAATGCAGCTTGAAATGCGTTTCAGCGCGTTGAATGCCCAGTATATTTCTGCAAAAAGTATCGAAGATCGCCTGTTAGCAGAACGCGATGACCTGGATGTGATCCGCTTTAATACTACGCTGACGCAGCAATTCTCTGGCAATAAACGGCTATCAGAAGTCAGAAATCTGCAGGCTAAACTTTTCGATACCCGTCGCAAAACGATTCAGGATGAACTGTCGATGATTCAGGAGACGCTCGATGGTCTGGTTGGACAGACGGATAATCTCAATAAAATAAAAGGCTATCGCGACCACCAGTTTTCTCTGATTAACCGGGAGTTAGGGGCTATTCGGGCGCTGAGCGAAAAAAACTATTATCCCAAAGCACAATTACTGGTGCTGGAGCGCGAGGCAGCAGAAATATCTGGCAGCGTTTCAGAAGATATTCTTAACATTGCCAAACTGAAATCGCAGCAGAACGAATTAAAAATTAAAGCCTATCAGGTGCGTCATCAATATTTACGTGAAGTTGAGTCTGAACTGACGGAAAACCAAAAAGAAGTGGCAATGCTGGAGGATGAATTGGTATCAACGCGTCATGAGCTGGATAACACCGAGATCCGCTCACCGATTAACGGTATTGTGCTGGATGTTAAAGTCAGTACCGTGGGCGGCGTCATTCAGCCCGGAGAACATTTGATGGATATCGTCGCCGCCGGACAACCGATGCAAATTGATGCCAAAATACCCGTACATGCCATTGATAAACTGGTCCCCGGTTTAACCGTTGATGTGCTGTTCCCTGCCCTTAACCATGCGCTGTTACCTTCGGTTCCGGCCCAGGTTCTGACTATCTCTGCGGACCGTTTAATTGATGAAGCCACTCAGCAGCCTTACTACCTTGCGGAAGTACAGGTTTCAGCAGAGGGCGCGCGTTTGCTGGGCGATTACAAAATTAAAGCGGGAATGCCCGCCAGCGTGACGATCAAGACCGGTGAACGAACCCTGATGAGCTACCTGTTTAAACCGTTGATTGCCCGTCTGGAACTGGCTTTTAAAGAGTATTGAATCATCCATTGCCGGTATGACGTACGGCTTGTCGCGCCATACCGCTTTCTGCCGTTGCTGGCAGCTTTGCTTTCTTGTAACCTTCTTCCCGTCTCACTACTGACAAAATCTGGAACCACTGAACTGGACTTCATATGAATGCTCATAATTCTAAAGACCCTTTACATGGCGTAACGCTAGAAATGCAGGTCAATGCCCTGGTTGATCGTTATGGTTGGGCTGAGCTGGCGCAACGCATTAATATCAACTGCTTTAAAAATGAACCGAGCGTTAAATCCAGTTTGAAGTTTCTGCGCCGTACGCCGTGGGCACGGGCAGAAGTAGAAGCACTGTACCTGGACTCTCTACATGACCAGGCCTCAAATAACACTCCCGAACCGGCCTTCGATCCCTGGGCTAACAGCCGCAATAAGAAGAAATAAGAGCAAAATCAGATGGCAGCATCCGGTTTCTTTTCAGGAAAATATCAGAAAAAACTGGCGAAGATTATCGCCCGTTTTCGTGCCAGACTACCGCTGACCAACATGAAATGGTTTGCTGTACTTGTGGGCAGTATGTTGTTACTTGGCAGCTGTTCTTCACAACCGCCCGGCTCCAGAATTACGCCACAGCCTCCGGTGAGTAAACCGCAGCAAAGCAAGGAGCCGGTGCGTGGTATCTGGCTGGCAACGGTTTCGCGTCTGGACTGGCCGCCGATTTCATCTGTCAACATCAGTTCGCCTGCCGCTCGCATTAGCCAGCAGCAAAAAGCGCTGACGGATAAGCTGGACAACCTGAAACGACTTGGTATTAACACCGTTTTTTTCCAGGTTAAGCCCGATGGGACCGCATTGTGGAAGTCAAAGATTCTGCCGTGGTCAGATACCCTGACCGGCACGATTGGCCAGGATCCGGGTTACGATCCGCTGCAGTTTATGCTCGATGAAGCGCATAAGCGCGGAATGAAAGTTCATGCCTGGCTTAACCCCTATCGCGTGTCTGTAAACACCAAACCTTCGACGGTCACTGAATTAAACAGTACGCTGTCACAAACACCGTCCAGCGTATACGTCCTGCATCGGGACTGGATCCGCACCGCGGGCGAGCGTTTTGTGTTAGACCCCGGTATTCCCGAAGTGCGTGACTGGATAACCAGCATCGTGGCGGAAGTGGTTGAGAATTACCCGGTTGACGGTGTGCAGTTTGATGATTACTTCTATACCGAGTCTCCCGGCTCTGCGCTCAATGACAGCCAGACGTTCAGAAGATACGGCCAGGGATTCGCTTCCAAAGCTGACTGGCGCCGAGATAACACGCAACGGCTGATTGCCCAGGTATCACGGACTATCAAGAAACTCAAGCCTGAGGTTGAATTCGGTGTCAGCCCTGCGGGCGTATGGCGCAACCGTTCGCACGATCCAGCGGGCTCCGACACGCGCGGTGCGGCAGCGTATGATGAGTCTTATGCCGACACCCGCCGTTGGGTGCAACAAGGCTTGCTGGATTACATCGCACCGCAACTCTACTGGCCTTTTGCCCGCGACGCAGCGCGCTACGATGTACTGGCAAAATGGTGGGCAGATGTAGTGAAATCAACCAACACTCGCCTCTACATTGGTGTAGCGCTGTATAAAGTCGGTGAACCATCGAGAAAAGAGCCAGACTGGACGGTCAAAGGCGGTGTGCCGGAACTGAAAAAGCAGCTCGATTTAAACGAGACCGAACCGTACATTAACGGCACGATCCTGTTTCGCGAAGATTACCTTAATCAACCGCAAACGCAGGAAGCTGTGACCTATATTCGCAATCGTTGGGGACGTTAATGGTTGTTCTGAGCGGGAAGCCTGAGCCAGACGCTCACGTAGCGGGTAAATTTCCCCACAAAAATTCCGGCGAACATGCCGCCAGTAATGATAGCCAGGGCGCTCATTGCGGGTTGACGTAAAACGTCGGGGGAAATGGCGTTAAGTACGCCAAGTACGTACTTAACGCCGAATGCCAGCAGCATAAATGGCAATGCGGAATAATCTGCCGGACGGTGAATACTCCGTGGTGCGCTACTGCGGCTCAAACGGCCGGGGTTAATTAATATGTAGCCAATGATTGCGCCGCTGATGATACCTATCGCCCACTGAATATACGTAATGAGGGTCGGGTCGCGATAAGTGATTAAATCGTAGATATCCCAGACTAAAAAAATAGCGGGGATAAGCGCCGGCTTTTCCAGCGTGACAGTGGCGGGTGTTCTGGCTTTAATCCCTCGATACAGTAGAAAGGCAAACAGCAGATACACCCAAACTGGCGTGTTTTTCAGCATATTCACGACAAATTCAGCCATAACGTTGCCTCGCTCAGATTTAATTCTTCGCTAAGTGTAGCGGCTGTATCTACGTTACCGGGACATTAACCTGCGGACATTTTCATTAATCTGTTTCTGTATCGTATTCAGCGTAGTTTGTGTTATCTGATCGGCGTATTTGTCTTTGGCTGTAACGCTTAGCGCTGTTGCATGGTGGCAGATCTTGTCGATTATAGCGTTCACATGCTCAGCTGACAGCTCAGCTTCCTGTACGCCAAGCTGCTGCAGGTGCTTCCTTTCGATATCCAGCGCTTCTCCCAGCACGTCCATTTGGTGATACCCGCCGGGTCCTTCGCACCAGGTCACGTCGTAAGCCGGAGCCAAAGTCCAGTTTCCTGCGGCTGACATTAAATAGGCAAAGTTTTTGGGATGGTCATCGCGGTTGTTAAATGCCACGTTGAAAACCACGCGTTCGAACGCTTTCGCCTTTTCTCTGACATCATTGGTACAGATCTGCGTGGCGCGCAGAAAATCCCGGTAATCTAAAGCACCGGGTATCTGGTAATTTGCACCGGTAAATGCCGCCAGGCTCTGCATAGGAATACGGACCGACTGGTCACGGTCGAAACGGCGGGTAGCAAATGCCGCCTGCCCGTCAGGCAGATTAAAATACGCGGTATCAGGC
>OIER01001399.1_pt1 | contig 12019 bp, 10 predicted proteins | sample 1581801 | NCBI WGS metagenome assembly OIER01 (sample SAMN03281006, study PRJEB24777) | human gut metagenome | isolation source: fecal sample PR165 from 1 month old male Malay infant, vaginally delivered... | reverse complement strand
AGATAACAATTGTTTAGAGAAAGAAAAGCTTGATTTACTAAGCTTTTCCTTCTCTATAAAAAATATTAATGAGGACATAAAAATTAACAATTTGTATGCGTTTACATACTAAGGTAGATTTAAAGTGTAAAGAAGAAAAAATGAGGTGAGAAAATGATCACTGTTTCAATTGCAGGAGGTTCACAACCAGAGATTTTACAGCTAGTTAAAAAAGCACTAAAAGAAGCCGAGCAACCGTTGCAGTTTATTGTATTTGATACAAATGAAAATCTTGATACTGAAAATCTCTGGAAATATGTTCATTGCTCAGATGAGGCCGCGGTAGCACAGGAAGCTGTCAGTTTAGTTGCAACCGGTCAAGCACAAATTTTATTGAAAGGAATTATTCAGACCCACACATTACTAAAAGAAATGTTGAAAAGTGAGCATCAATTAAAAAATAAACCGATTCTTTCCCATGTAGCAATGGTGGAGCTGCCTGCAGGAAAAACCTTCTTGTTAACCGATTGTGCGATGAATATCGCTCCCACTCAAGCGACCCTCATTGAAATTGTTGAAAATGCTAAAGAAGTCGCCCAAAAATTGGGATTGCATCACCCGAAAATTGCTTTGTTAAGCGCAGCGGAAAATTTCAATCCTAAAATGCCTTCGTCTGTTTTAGCAAAAGAAGTCACGGCACATTTTAATGGTCAACAAGAGGCTACGGTTTTTGGGCCACTTTCGCTTGATTTAGCGACCTCTGAAGAAGCGGTTGCGCATAAACGTTACAGCGGTCCTATCATGGGGGATGCAGATATTTTAGTGGTCCCAACTATTGATGTTGGAAATTGTTTATACAAATCATTAACCTTGTTTGGGCACGCCAAAGTGGGAGGAACGATTGTTGGCACAAAAGTCCCAGTCGTTTTAACATCTAGAAGCGATTCAACAGAAAGCAAATTCCATTCATTAAGATTTGCCATGAGACAAGTTTAAAAAAAGGAGCAGAAAAAAATGGAAACAGTATTGGTTATTAATCCTGGCTCGACCTCCACGAAGTTAGCGCTTTTTGCTAATCATGATTGCTTGGCAGAAGAAACGCTTAGACATAGCGTCCAAGAATTGGCACCTTTTGAAAATGTTGTCAGTCAAACACCATTTCGAAAACAAATGATCGCGGAATTTTTAGAAACACATAACATCACACAATTAGCCGCTGTCGTGGGGCGTGGTGGTTTGCTTAAGCCTATTCCTGGCGGTACGTATCTTGTCGACCAACAAATGCTAGAAGACTTGCGGACAGAACGCTTTAATACCCATGCTTCAAATTTAGGGGCGATTTTAGCTAATGAGTTTGCAGAAAAATATCACGTGCCAGCCTTTATTGTCGATCCTGTTGTTGTAGATGAGCTACAGCCATTAGCCAGGATTTCTGGATTAAAAGGCATTCAGCGGCGTAGCGTTGGTCACGCCTTAAATCAAAAAGCGGTCGCTCGAAAAATCGCTGAGGATTTAGGGAAAACATATGAGCAAAGCAATTTTATCGTTGTTCATTTAGGTGGGGGCATTAGCTTGGGGGCGCATCAAAAAGGCCGCATGGTGGATGTGGTAAATGGGCTTGATGGTGAAGGTCCTTATACGCCAGAACGCAGTGGCGCCTTACCGCTCGTTGAATTTGCGCAATGGATACTTGAACAGGAGTTGACGATTAGCCAAGTGAAAAAGCTAATTGCGGGGAATAGCGGTCTTAAATCATACCTAGGTGAAACAGATTTACGGCATATCCAAGCACAAATAGCTGCAGGTGATCAAACAGCAAATTACTATTTAAAAGGAATGTGTTACCAAATCGCAAAAAGTATTGGCGAGATGGCCGTAGTTCTTGAAGGCACAATTGATGCAATTATTTTAACAGGGGGCGCAGCCTACTCGCAAACCGTTGTTCAAGAAATTAGTCAAAAAATCACTTGGATTGCACCAATTAAGGTTTACCCAGGTGAAATGGAGATGGCTGCTTTATATGAAGGCGTCAATCGAGTATTAACAGGGGAAGAACAAGCTTTAAATTATAGTGAAGCAAAAATTGAGCAGGAGTGATCAAAATGGCGGAACAAACAGATTTACTGATTTTAGGTGGCGGAACAGGAGGCTATGTAGCAGCAATTCGAGCTGCACAAAAAGGGCTAAACGTCACAATTGTTGAAAAATACAAATTAGGTGGCACTTGTTTGCACAAAGGCTGTATCCCTACAAAAGCTTTATTAAGAAGCGCAGAGGTTTTTGATACCTTAAAACAAGCGGCTTCTTTTGGGATTGAAACAGAGGCAGCGTCCATTGATTTTTCTAAAATACAACAACGGAAAGAAGGAATTATTGAGCAGTTACACAAAGGTGTTGAAGGCTTATGCAAAAAAAATAAAATCAAAATTTTAGCAGGCGAAGGTGCGATTTTAGGTCCCTCTATTTTTTCACCAGTCTCTGGCGCAGTGGCAGTTACGTTTAATGATCCAACACGGGAAGAAGAAATTATCGTTCCTAAAAATGTCATTATTGCGACAGGTTCTAGTCCTAAAACGTTACCTAATTTGCCACTGGATGAAGAATTTATCTTATCTTCTGATGGGATGCTTGAATTAGAAGAGCTACCAGAATCAATTGCAATTATTGGTGGTGGCGTTATTGGTGTCGAGTGGGCTTCTTTATTAAATAGTTTAGGTGTCACCGTAACTATCATTGAATTTTTGGATCGGTTACTTATAAATGAGAGTGCAACAATTTCTAAAGAATTAAAGAAACGTTTAGAGCAACGAGGAATTAACATTTTATTAGGTAGCAAAGTCCAAGAAGCGAAAGTTACCGGGCAGAAGGTTCAAATAGAAGTTGCAGGACAAGAAAGCCTCGCTGTTGACAAAGTCATGGTAGCAATTGGGCGTCAACCCAATATCAATAAGTTAGGGTTACAGAATACCTCAGTGAAATATACTGACAAAGGCATTGAAGTAAATGAATTTTATCAAACCACAGAAGGACATATTTATGCGATCGGTGATTGTATCGATACACTCCAACTAGCACATGTGGCTATGAAAGAAGGAGAGTTAGCTGTTCAGCATCTTTTAGGCGAGACAGTTGAACCTTTAAATTATACAAACGTGCCTCGAGGTGTTTATACAAATCCTGAAATAGCAAGTGTCGGCTATACTAGAGAAACTTTACCAGCAGATAAAGAAGTAGTGATTGGCACCTTCAATTTTAATGGTAATGGTAAATCACTTGTTTATGGAGAAACAGATGGCTTTATAGAAGTAATTCGTGACAAGAAGACCGATGATTTATTAGGGGTTTCTATGATTGGGCCACATGTCACGGATTTAATTGCCGAAGTAAGTACTGCCATGTATTTAGATGCCGCGCCCATTGAAATTGGTGAAGCAATCCATGCGCATCCAACAATGACAGAAGTATTGCAAGAAGCAGCCTTAGATACTTATGGCTTAGCGATTCACAAATAGAGAAAGGTTGATGAAAATGAAAACGCTTAAAAAATCGGGTTTATCAAAAGAAGAATTGATTCAGGCATATCGTCAAGTACTACGAGGACGTCGTTTAGACGAACGGTTGTGGCAATTAACAAGGATTGGTAAGACCTCTTTCAATATTTCTGGTCAAGGGGCAGAAGTTGCACAAGTAGCGATGGCGATGGCTTTTAATCCTCAAAAAGATTATTTTTTACCGTATTATCGTGATATGACCGCGTGCTTGGTTTGGGGCATGACCTCCAAAGATATTTTAATGGGTTCTTTTGGAAAAGAAGCGGATCCTTCTTCCCATGGTCGTCAAATGCCGAATCATTATGGTTCAAAAGAGCATAATATTGTTTCCTTCTCTTCAACAGTAAGTACACAAATGCCATTAGCAACAGGTGTTGGTTATGCAGCGCAACTTCAAAAAGCTGATTTTGTTGCATTGACCACCACTGGGGAAGGCTCTGCCAATCAAGGAGAAGTCCAAGAAGCTATGAACTTTGCAGGCGTAAAAAAATTACCAGTCATTTTTGTTGTTGAAAATAATGAATATGCGATTTCTGTCCCAATTGAAGAACAGTATGCCAATAAACGAATGGCCGATCGCGCGAAAGCTTATGGCTTTGAAGGTGTAACCGTTGATGGTAGTGATTTTACTGAAGTCTATCTAGCATTTAAAGAAGCAGTAAAAGCGGCTCGCGGGAAAAAAGGACCAAAATTGATTGAATTAATGGTTTCTCGCTTGACTTCTCATTCCGCTGACGATGATCAATCTGTTTATCGTTCAAAAGAAGAAATTGAAGAGATGAAAAAGAATGATGCAGTGAAGCTTTTTGAAAAACAATTATTAGAAGAGGGCTATTTAACAGACGAAGACATTGCCAAAATTGATGAAGAAATTCGTACAGAAATCAATCAAGCAACGGATGAAGCAGAAGCAATGCCAGATCCTGTACCGACATCAATTTTAGAAGAAGTGTATGCAAAATAAGAGAAGAGGAGAAGAAATATAATGGCTGAGATGACTTATTTAGAAGCAATTAACTTAGGAATTTCTGAAGAAATGGCTCGTGATGAAAAAGTAGTTATTTTTGGAGAAGATGTCGGCGGCGACAAAGGCGGCGTGTTCGGTGTAACAAAGGGCTTGGCTGCTAAATACGGTGACGAGCGTTGTTTTAATACACCGTTAACAGAAGGCTTAATTGGTGGTTTAGCTGTCGGCTTAGGTTTAATGGGCTATCGCGCAATTGGTGAATTTCAATTTGCGGATTACATTTTGCCTGCAACCAATCAATTGTTATCAGAGGCTCGGACAATGCGCTATAGAACAAAAGGCGATTGGACTGCGCCAATCGTTTATCGGACCCCTTATGGCGGCGGTGTTCGTGGTGGGCTGTATCATTCTCAGTCTACAGAAAAAGTTTTTTGTGGACAACCAGGATTAAGAGTGGTGACCCCCTCTAATCCTTATGATGCAAAAGGGATGATTAAAGCAGCGATTCGTTCCGATGATCCAGTCATTTTTTACGAACATAAGCGTTTATATCGTTTACTAAAAGATGAAGTGCCTGCAGATGATTATATCGTACCAATTGACAAAGCCAATGTCGTTAGAACGGGTAGTGATTTAACCGTGATTAGTTACGGCATGACCTTGCAATTAGCTTTAGCTGCGGCGGAAAAACTAGCCGCTGAAGGAATTGATGCCGAAATCGTCGATGTTCGCTCATTATATCCTTTAGATCGCGAAACATTAGTAGCTGCAGCTAAGAAAACAGGGAAGGTTTTACTCGTAACAGAAGACAATAAAGAAGGCAGCGTGATGAGTGAAATTGCGGCAATGATTTCAGAAGATGCTCTCTTTGATTTAGATGCACCGATTCAACGACTTGCAGGACCTGATTGTCCAAGCATGCCTTATGCATTACCTTTAGAAAGAGAATTTTTAATCAATGAAGAGCAAGTATTAGCAGCAATGAAAGAATTAGCAGAATTTTAATTGAAGCAAGGAGGAAAAAATAAATGGCCACAAAAGAAATCAAAATGCCTCATCTAGGCGAAAGTGTCACAGAGGCAGCCATTGTCCAATGGTTAGTTAAACCAGGAGATTCAGTGAAACGTTATGATCCCTTAATGGAAGTCGTTTCTGATAAAGTCACCACGGAAGTCCCATCAGATTTTGATGGTGTAGTAAAAGAATTTCTGATTTCTCTAGATACAGATGTGCCCATCGGAACAGCGGTGATGACGTTAGAGACAGAAGAAACAACCGAAAAAACAGAAGAAGCTACTTTAGCACCAGTGAAAGAAGCAAGTGCGGAACAAGCACAAGAACATGAAACGGTTGAAACAACAAGCACTGCGACGTCCCATCAAAAAAATAATGGTCGTTATTCCCCAGCAGTCCTTAAAATTGCCCAAGAAAAAAAGATTGATTTAACACAAGTTACAGGGACAGGTCGTGATGGTCGAATTACTAGAAAAGATGTTACAAACTTTACACCAACACAGGCAAGAACACCTGAGAAAACAGTGAGTCCAGGAACTAGCCCTTCAATTTCAGAGGAGCCAGTTGCTTCGCAAAATGAAAGCGCCGCAACAGCTAGTCCAACTGAAACAACCACAGATAAAATTGTCTCTGCAGATCCTGTACGTAAAGCAATTGCTAAAAAAATGGTCCAAAGTGTCAACGAAATCCCTCACGCTTGGTTAATGGTGGAAGCGGATGTGACCAATTTAGTCCAACTTAGAAATTCATTAAAAGATGAATTTAAACAACAAGAAGGCCTGTCTCTAAGCTTCTTCCCATTTTTTGCCAAAGCAGTCATTCAAGCGTTAAAGAAAAATCCAAAAATCAATACATCTTGGGATGATGGCTCAATTATTTATCATAAAGATGTTAATTTATCCATAGCTGTAACGACAGACGAGCATCTTTACGTGCCAGTGATTCAACAAGCGGATAACTATTCGATTGCAGGGCTAGCTAAAGAAATCAATCGCTTGGCACAAGAAGTCCGACAAGGAACGCTAGCAAGCAAAGAAATGCAAGGAGGGACCTTTACTCTTAATAATACTGGAACACTAGGTTCCGTCCAATCGATGGGAATTATTAACCATCCACAAGCTGCGATATTACAAGTAGAGTCAATTAATAAACGCCTTGTGCCAACCGCAGATGGAGGCTTTAAAGTGGCAGATATGGTTAATTTATGTCTTTCTATTGATCATCGAATTTTAGATGGACAACAAGCAGGTAAGTTCTTGCGAGATGTTAAAGATAATTTAGCGAAATATAATGCGGATACGGATGTATATTAAAAATCGTTCCTTGCTTTAGTTAAATAAAAAGCGCCTCAAAGAAATAAGCGCTCTTCTTTGAGGCCGCTCTTTATCTAATAGAAAGTTCAATCATTCTCAAACTTGTTCTAAAAAAACAAAAATAATCAATAGGAGTGTTGAAAATGCCCACTGATAAACTGGATGCTCAATTAACCCCAAGAATATTTTTTAACAAAGTGTTAGCTGGAACAGCTTCCGGCACCATTATCGCCTTAATTCCCAATGCTGTATTAGGAGCCATTTTAAAATATTTTGCAGAATACAAGATTATCGAAATGATTATTCATGCGGCGCAAATTTTCCAACTAGCCACCCCTTTAATTATTGGTGGACTGATTGCTTTTCAATTTGGCTTAACGCCACAAAAAATGATGATTGCTGGCGGTGCAGCATTTGCTGGCTCTGGCGTGATTAAATTTAATTCAGAAGTGAAAGGCTTTATTGGTGCAGGCACTGGTGACATCATTAATATTATGATTACCGCTTCTGTTGCAGTCTTACTTTTATTAGTTATCGATAAAAAATTCGGTTCAGTGGAAATCATTGCTTTACCGATCGTTGTTGGAGTAGGTGCAGGTTTGTTTGGCATGTTGATTTATCCATATGTGACACAAATTACGGTCGCCATTGGGAAAGTGATTAACAATTTTACTGATTTCCAGCCAATTATCATGAGTATTTTAATTGCTTGTTCATTTGCTGCACTGATTATTTCGCCAATCACTACTGTGGCAATCGGTTTGGCGATTCAGTTGAATGGCTTGTCTGCAGGTGCTGCCGCAATGGGAATTGCAGCCACAACTGTTGTTCTTGTGATTAATTCTTGGAATGTCAACCAATCGGGAGTGACACTGGCTGTCTCTTTGGGCGGTATGAAAATGATGATGCCTAACTTATTTAAATACCCAATTATTTTAATTCCTTGTTTATTTACAGCGACTATTTCAGCAATTCCTGTGGTTCTATTCAACATTTCAGGAACCCCACAATCGGCTGGATTTGGCTTGGTTGGACTCGTGGGACCACTTGCTTCATTGGATGCGGGCTTAGGGATCTTACCCTTACTCTTTTCTTGGTTTGTTGTTCCAATTGTTGCGGGTTTATTCTCAAAATTCTTATTTGAAAAAGTGTTGAAACTTTATGATAGTAAAGTCGTCTTTGCTTATCAAGGCTAGATTATCCATTAATTTTCTTTAATGATTTGGATAAAATCTCTAACATCTTCTGTCATACTAAAATCGCGGCGCAAAGCAATGCCGATGGGGAAATAGTCAAACTTATCTTTTAAAGGAATCCATTTCAGTCCCTGACTTTTTCCCACTTCATAATATTCAATCGGCAGCAAACAAATCGAATTATTTTTTTGTAAACTATAAAGAAGTACTTGTAAATCATCGTTATGCAAAATGATATTCGGCTCATAACCGAAGCTCCGAGTCCGATCTAGTAGTAGGCGACCAATCATAAAATTATCACTTAACGATGAAAATCGTTGATCTTTCAAATCTTTAAAAGTTAATTTTTCATATTGGGAGAGAGGATTTGATTCTGGTACCACGACATAAACATGGTAGCCTTTGGTAGTCGTTTCTAAAGGTTCAATATGAATAATTTCAGGTAAGGTATTTGGGAAAGAAATTAGTCCCATATCAATTTCTTTATTTGCTAACATCGTTTGTAATTTTGGCGAGCCATCTTGCTGTAATATTAAATTCACATGTGGATGGGTTGTTAAAAATCGTGAAATTTCTTTCATAAATTGTACAGCAAATAAAGTAGTTAAGCCTAAACGCAATTGCTTTTTAACTGGTTTCTGGTTCATTTCACGAATATCTGTTACCAATTGATCGAATTGAAAAACAACTTCTTGGCCATGTTCATATAAATAAACACCTGTATCGGTTAATTGAAACGGTTGATCAGAATGATCAAACAACGCTGTGCCTAACTCAGATTCCATTTTTTTCAATGCTAAAGAAAGTGTTGGTTGGGTGACAAATAAATTGCGAGCGGCCGCCGATAAACTGCGGGTATTAACAATTTCAATGAAGTACTTTAAAAGCTGAATATTCATCAGAAACTCCCCTTCTTTTTAAAAACGCTTACAAAAATGCGCTTGGATAAAAAATAACAAATAGATCACTTATAATATAACACATGTTTTGCCTTTTTATGGTTATAAAAGTAAGAGATAGAGATTTTCTTAGCAGATTTTTACCTAAAAATAAAAAATTGAACGGAGGAAAAGAAATGAAGATTATTATCGCAGGTGCTGGCGCTATGGGCAGTCGCTTTGGACTAATGTTACATCAAGCAGGAAATGACGTTATTTTTGTTGATGGTTGGCCAGAACATATTGAAGCAATAAGAAAAAACGGGTTAGTTGCTGATTTTAATGGCGAAGTGGTGACCGCTAAAATTCCTATTTATCCTCAGACAGAAGTAGCAAGCATCGATTTTACAGCAGACTTAGTTATCCTATTTACAAAAGCAATGCAACTGGAAGGAATGCTTGAATCATTAGAACATTTCCTTAATAAAAATACGAAAGTTTTATGCTTGTTAAATGGAATTGGTCACGAAGATATTATCAAAAAATACGTGCCATACGAAAATATTTTATTAGGAAACACAATGTGGACCGCTGGGTTAGAAGGACCTGGCAAAGTAAAATTATTTGGCAATGGTTCGATTGATTTACAAAATTTAGGAGCGCAAAGTGAACAAGCAGCAGAAGCAGTCATTAAGGTATTAAATAACGCTGGCTTAAATGCTCGTTATTCTGAGAATATTTTATCATCCATTTATAAGAAGGCCTGTGTGAATGGAACAATGAATGGTTTATGTACTTTGTTGGATTGTAATATGGCAGACTTTGGCGAAACAGAGCAAGCAGATCAAATTGTTCAACAAATAGTTAATGAATTTTTAGCAGTCGCTGAAGTGGAACAAGTTACGTTAGATAAACAAGCAGTTCTTCAACAAATCCGCTCATGTTATAATCGAGAAACAATTGGTTTGCACCACCCATCGATGTATCAGGACTTAATAACCAATCATCGTTTAACCGAAATTGATTATATCAATGGAGCAATTGTTCGCAAAGGGAAAGCCTATGGGATTGCTACACCGTACTGTCAGTTTTTAACAGAGTTAATTCATTGTAAAGAAAATTTACTTCATGCTAAATAACAAGTAAAAACAGAAATACTCTTGAGTCAGTCTTGAGAAGAGCTTGACCTACTAATTTCTATACTTTGCCAGTGTACAAGGCTGAGACAAAATCCAAAGTGAGTTTGTCTCAGCTTTTTTGTTTTTTAAAGAACACTACAGAAAATAAATCAAATCCGTGAAAAATATGTTAAACTAGAGAAGGTGTTTTTTCGCAAGAATCTACGCGGAACACAGGACTCGTTGAAGAATTGAATCAAAGAAACAATGTGTTAAAGAAGGGATTTGAACAGATTATGACCATTCAATGGTTTCCCGGCCATATGGCCAAAGCAAGAAGAGAAGTTTCGGAAAAAATCAAATATGTCGATATTGTATTTGAACTAGTTGATGCGCGGTTACCTCTTTCTTCCCGTAACCCAATGATGGACCAAATTGTCCAACAAAAACCACGATTAGTCCTTTTAAATAAAGGGGACTTAGCAGATAACGACCAAAATAAAAAATGGCAACATTACTTTCAAAAGAAAGGGTACCAAACCCTAGTTATCAATGCCCAACAAAATAAAGGAATCAATAAAATTGTGCCAGCAGCCAAGGAAGCGTTAAAAGAAAAATTGGCTCGTGAACAGGCGAAAGGTTTGAAACCGCGTGCGATTCGCGCAATGTGTATTGGGATCCCCAATGTTGGTAAGTCAACCTTAATGAACCGTTTAGTCGGAAAAAAAATTGCGCAAACTGGGAACAAGCCAGGTGTGACAAAAGGACAACAATGGTTACGCTCTGGTTCCCAATTGGAATTACTGGATACACCAGGGATTCTCTGGCCAAAATTTGAAGATGAAGAAATTGGGAAAAAATTAGCTTTAACTGGCGCTATAAAAGATCAATTATTGCATTTAGATGATTTGGCGATTTATGGATTAGAATTTTTTGCACGTTTTTATCCGCAACGTTTGACGGAACGATATGGTTTAACAGAGGAAGAGCTATTTTTACCTGCCCCAGAACAGTTGATGTTAATTAGCCAAAAACGTGGTTTTAGAGATGATTATAATCGAGCCAGCGAAATGATTATTTTAGAAATTCGCAGTGGAAAATTAGGTACGTATACTTTGGACCGCTGGGAAGAACTAGGAGACGAATAACATGGCAAAAGAGTCGATTCAGGCAATCAAAGAAGCATTGCTAACTGTCACTGATGCAACCGATGAACGATTAGCAAGCTGTCGAGAAGATGAACGTTCAGGAGTGCAACAAGCGATCAAACAATGGGAACGTCGCCAGTTAGCCAAAGAAAAAGAGTGGCAACTTTTTAAAGAAATGAGTCAATTTGAGGAAGCGGCCTATAAAAAAGGCCATCGTTTAATTGCAGGAATTGATGAAGTAGGCCGCGGACCATTAGCTGGCCCTGTTGTGACAGCTGCAGTTATTTTACCGAAAGATTGTCAATTATTAGGCTTAAATGATTCAAAAAAACTATCTGCTAAAAAACGGGAAACGTTATATAACCAGATTCAAGAACAGGCTGTCGCTATCGGGTTAGGTATCGCTGATCAAGGAGTCATTGATCAAATTAATATTTATCAAGCAACTAAACAAGCGATGAAAATGGCAATTGACGATTTAGCTTTTGCACCAGATTATTTGTTAATTGATGCAATGCAGTTAGACGTTCCCCAACCACAAGAAAGTTTGATTAAAGGGGATGCACGCTCCATTTCGATTGCAGCAGCCAGTATTATTGCAAAAGTAACAAGAGATCGATTAATGGAAGAATATGATGAATTATATCCTGGATATGGATTTAAAAACAATGCAGGCTATGGAACAAAAGAACATCTTCTCGGGTTAGAAAAATACGGTGTAACACCCATTCATCGACGTACGTTTGCGCCAATAAAAGATATGATTTAAAAATAAAACACTTTTTTTTACGTATTCTTATTTTAAGAAGATGTGAAAGAGGTGTTTTTTGTTGGAAATTTTACAACGACAATTAT
>OIER01001398.1_pt1 | contig 12022 bp, 13 predicted proteins | sample 1581801 | NCBI WGS metagenome assembly OIER01 (sample SAMN03281006, study PRJEB24777) | human gut metagenome | isolation source: fecal sample PR165 from 1 month old male Malay infant, vaginally delivered... | reverse complement strand
AGCGCTGAGGTCTTCCCCGTGATGAAGGCGTTGCCGACTCATACCAGGCCTGAATAGCTTCATCATCCAGCCAGAAAGTTATGGAGCCACGGTTGATGAGGGCTTTATTGTAGGTGGGCCAGTTGGTTATTTTGAACTTTTGCTTTGCCACGGAACGGTCTGCGTTGTCGGGAAGATGCGTGATCTGATCCTTCAACTCAGCAAAAGTTCGATTTATTCAACAAAGCCGTCTGTGTTGTAAAATGGCGCCGAAAGCCCGGCGTAGCCGGTTGCCGGGCTATAAATTCTGCCACCCTACCCCCTGCCCTGATTAGCCTTAACTCGCGAACAGCAATGAAGAAGTCAAAGTAATCCCTTTTAACCCCGGTGAGCGGGCTTTACGGCGTTTACGACGTAAAGGGCGTGATTTCCGGGGCCTAAGCGGCGGCAGCTTGCTGCTGACGCTTAGGGGGATGTTCATCAACTATTTCAGCGACACCAGGGAACTTAACACGGTAGCTGCAAAGCCCTAATCCCGCTCACCGCCACGCAGCTGCCGTACGTCCCCCACGGGGGTGCGCAGTGCTGCGCGCGGGAACGGCGGCCCGTCTGCGGGACGCGGCGCCGTACTGCGCGTAACCGGCCGCACGCGGCCGGTTACGGGGGACACTCCGCCATACGACCAGCGACCCGCTGAGCTGCACAATCCACAGATAACACAAGCTACATACATGTCGATATGGGAATCGGCCCACCTTGCCGGGCGCCGGTGCCGTGTGGAAATCCGCCCACCTTGCCGCGCGCCGGTGCCGTGTGGGAATCCGCCCACCTTGCCGCGCGCCGGTGCCGTGTGGGAATCCGCCCACCTTGCCGCGCGCCGGTGCCGTGTGGGAATCCGCCCACCTTGCCGGGCGCCGGTGCTGTGTGGAAATCCGCCCACCTTGCCGCGCGCCGGTGCCGTGTGGGAATCCGCCCACCTTGCCGCGCGCCGGTGCCGTGTGGGAATCCGCCCACCTTGCCGGGCGCCGGTGCCGTGTGGGAATCCGCCCACCTTGCCGCGCGCCGGTGCCGTGTGGGAATCCGCCCATCTTGCCGGGCGCCGGTGCCGTGTGGGAATCCGCCCACCTTGCCGGGCGCCGGTGCCGTGTGGGAATCCGCCCACCTTACCGGGCGCCGGTGCTGTGTGGAAATCCGCCCATCTTCATGACAAAAATTTGTCAAATGACAGGCTCATGTGTGCTGATTTATGTCAGACGGGATTTTGCTTATCAATTATTGAGAACAGAAATTTTCCTGAATCATCAATACTATACTTAGCAAGTAAAGGTGTTTTCTCATTTATCTGCTTGAGTGCAGGATCAAGGAAAGATCGTTTCAACTCTGCCAAGTTCTTCTGCTGGGATTCCGGTAAGACGAAACGGTCATTTAACCAAGCATGAGTAGTAACCCATAAGCCTGAAGATTTGAATTGAGCAAGACTTTCATAAAGGCGGATCGTCCGGGGATTTCGAAGACTGCCACAATCGCGGAGCGAGTAGGTGGTGAACTGGTTGGTAATGACTCCAACTTACTGATAGTGTTTTATGTTCAGATAATGCCCGATGACTTTGTCATGCAGCGCCACCGATTTTGAGAACGACAGTGACTTCCTGCCCAGCCTTGCCAGATGCTGCCTCAGATTCTGGTTATGCCGCTCAATTCGCTGCGTATATCGCTTGCTGATAACGTGCAGTTCTCCCTTCAGGCGGGATTCATAAAGCGGCCAGCCATCCGTCATCCATACCACGACCTCAAAGGCCGACAGCAGGCCCGGAAGACGCTCCAGCGTGGCCAGAATACGCTCACCAAAGACGCGTGCCACCACCGTCCTGCACATCCTGCCATAGGCGTAAAATAACCAGCGCTGACGTGATTTAGCCCCGACGTAGCCCCACTGTTCGTCCATTTCCGCGCAGACAATGACGTCACTGCCCGGTTGTATGCGTGAGGTTACCGACTGCGGTCTGAGTTTTTTAAGTGACGTAAAATCGTGTTGAGGCCAACGCCCATAATGCGGGCGGTTGCCCGGCATCCAACGCCATTCATGGCCATATCAATGATTTTCTGGTGCGTACCGGGCTGAGAGGCGGTGTAAGTGAACTGTAGCTGCCATGTTTTACGGCAGTGAGAGCAGAGATAGCGCTGATGTCCGGCAGTGCTTTTGCCGTTACGCACCACCCCGTCAGTAGCTGAACAGGAGGGACAGCTGATAGAAACAGAAGCCACGCAAGCACCTTAAAAACACCATCATACACTAAATCAGTAAGTTGGCAGCATCACCCAGAAAGACCATAAAATTAGCCTATAACGGCAAATAGTAATGCTGCCAACCTGTTGGTGACCATTTGAATCTGTAGCCATTCAATCCTTGTAACATCAGGTGATCCTGGCGTCAGTGAAAATGCGAAATCAACAAATTGGCATCATTACCCATTATACGATAATCCCTATTGGGATAGGCTCTTAGATCTCGTGATTTTTTTTTTAACTTTGCTTTTAACAAAATCTAAAATCACTAATTTTTCCTTCCACAATACTCGATATATAGCTGTATGCATTATCCCCTGAAACACCATTTTTTTATTTTCTTTTAATATTTGCAGTAGCGAAGACATAGACCATCGATCATAAAGAACAATGCTTTCCTGACTGAATTTGTAAATGATATCTTCCCTGGCCTCTTTATAAGACTTATAACGCTCAGTTAAATAATCAATTTTTTTAGGGGATTTAGTAAGTGAACCTGAAGTCACATTCTGAAAGTAAAGCTCAGAATTACATATTGATATTTTTTCACTACCAGCGAGAAGTCTCAGCGTGAATAAGTGATCTTCATGTACCTTTCTGTCTGTAAATATAGCGCCAGATTTCAATACGAGATCTTTCCGGAAAATATAAGTCCATACAGCAGCTGTCCACTGCCCTTTCTTCAAAAGATAATTAAAAACTTCGTTACTATTGCTTTCGATGTATGCTAATGGAAAATGTACCTTTTTAAACCTGTTTCCTTGCGAATCTAATACCGTAGAGCAAAAATATATCATATCCGGTTTATCATTACTTAACTCTGTAAAAACCGATATGAAATTAGCAGAAATCATATCATCTGAATCACAGAAGAATACATAATCTCCCTCTGCGTAATTTAAGCCCGTTGATCTGGCTTTTGCCGCCCCCTGATTAATACTATTAATGTATTTTATTTTTATAGAGGGGTTGTCACTTGTAAATTTAGTTATTATGTCATGCGTTGCGTCCCATGAGCCATCATTAATCAACACTAGTTGTACGGTTTCATTAAGCTGCTCTTTTATTGAGAGAAGCAATTTTTCGATATTTGACTCACAGTTATAACATGGTATGATTATTGATAATAACATCATTTATTCCTCAGTATATTGTTTAGAACGATTGCGTTAAATTCCTTTATCTCTTTTACTGGAGAGGTGAGTATAGAAGCAATGTATACAGACATACATGAAAAAATAATCACAACCATTGACAAAATAGGAGAGGTAATAGTTAAAAAAAGAATCAACAGGTAACCCGTTACAAGCATAGGTAAAGTGTGTATAAGCGGTACGAAGACGGCATAGATGTAACTCTTTACTTTGATATTTAAACAGGGTCTAACCTGGAAAAAATATCCCATAACAAGATTTACTATTTGAATACATAAGAATGAAAACACTATCCCTGTAAGACCATATTGTTTACCCAGAAACCATGTTAAAGGAATACCAAGCGCTAACTTAAATACTCCCAGGTAAACATTTCTGTACATTTGCCCTTTAGCAAGCAAGACAGAGATAACAGGCACATCAAGGGATCGCGCCGCCCCAACCAAACATAAAATCTGTACAATAGGGGTGATGAACTGCCATTTCTGCTCAAAAAAAACAGTCACTACATAGTCTGAAATTAACATCATTCCCAATAACATCGGGAAATTCACCAAAGACGAAAACATAGTTACTTTTAGAAAAGTTTTTTTCAGAGATGCTGCATCATTTTGTATCTTGGAAAAAGCTGGAAATAACGCATGTGATAAAACAGGATTCAATTTTTCAAAAAGCGCCACGCTAATGTTGTAGGATATATTATATCCACCGATAGCAGTCAAACTTATTAAGCGTGCCATTAGTACAGGATATGTATTCACGCTTATCTGATTAATGATAGAGTCCATGACCAACTGAGAACCGTAGCTGACATGTTTTTTTATTTCCTTCAAAGTAAAGAACTGTAATTTAATATCTCTCAAGCCTTTGCTTGAATATATATACAATACGCTACTAATAGATGAGGAAACCAACAGTGAAACGGCAACACACCAGGGGGAACGATAGACGTAGCTTAAGAAGACTGCGAACACAAAATTAAAAATAGCTGACAGGATTGTTATCCTGGATATTACATCAAATCTAAGTCCTCTGGCTAACAAAGCTCTTGGCTGTCCACCGAAAGACGATATTATAAGAGAAAATGACATGATTTTTATCTGTTTTGCCAGTTCTGTTCCACCATTGAATAAGGATGCTAACTGAGCACTAAAAATAAACAAGCCGAGACAAAATATCATACCTAAAAAGACATTTATTATATACAGTGAAGACAGTTCATATTTATTTAACTTTTCAGATCTTATAACTGAGTTTGATATACCAAAATCAGTTATGATTGAGAAAACAGTACTTAATATTAATGCCGCACTAATGATACCATAATCTGTCGTTGTAAATAAGCTGGACAAGATCCACAGTGAGACCATACCAAGCCCGGTTACGCACACTGTAGACAACAAATTCCACTTCACAGCATGTATTGTTTTCGATTTTAAATTCATATTTATTGTCAGTGATATAAAATAATTACATTGGTGTACTAAAAGGAATTTTTTATACCTTTCAGCGTTAGAGCCTATCCCAAAGTAATGCTGCCAACCTGTTGGTGACCATTTGAATCTGTAGCCATTCAATCCTTGTAACATCAGGTGATCCTGGCGTCAGTGAAAATGCGAAATCAACAAATTGGCATCATTACCCAAAAAGCAATAACAATTTGCTAACCACTACAGTTTACTGATAACATTTTGTTTTCAGACAATCCCTGATGAGAAAGATCATTTATAATTTACCATTAAAATGCAAATTAACCATCTTGATGGATTTGTCATTGTTTGTTTTTTGCAACCCAAAATATGAATAGAATTTGTTTTTAACCATCCTGATTGCCTTTATAATTAAACTGCTATTTTTAGATGTTAATGTATTTATTGAGCTAAGTGTGTTATAGCCATGCAATATTTCATGAACACATCGCAGTGCATCTGGGGATGACTCGACCTTCGTATTAGAAGCCTCTAACATTTTACTAATCCAGATATCATCTGTCTTAGGTGAAATAGTTAAATATGCATCATCTCCGATAATGCTAGGCTTAATCATTCTCTTACTTAAAACACAACCCCCAACGCCAGTTATTATAAAATCCTTTTCAAATTTATCCTTTTTCATACTAATAGAATAAGAGCTATAAGATTTGTACTTGTTAAAAATATTCCTCTCCATTATTCTAATCCTAGCAGCAATTGCCACATTACAGTTGTTCTCATAAAACTGGTCTAATAGGAACTCAAGCCACTGCCGACCATATATTACATCATCATCAGCATATACAAGAATGTCATCAATCTCTGAGTTAATAATTGCGTTAATTATTTTACGGTATGGGCCGGTATTTTTTACATAATGTACATTCACTATGTTATTTATTTTATTTAGCTCTTCAACCCAAGCAGGTATCTCATATATCCCATGATCTGACAAATATGGCTCATTTGATATCCAAAGGTTTATTTTATCTGGCTGAACACTCTGGTTTATAATTGACCACACTGTGGCGGCACATAAATCCAGTCGAGAATGCATTGTAGTTAAATTAACTGATATCATGCTACCCTTTAAAGAAAAAATTAATTTAATGTTATATTATATGTAAAAAGGTTACATATTCAATATGTAGGACGTTTTTTCGAAAAAATCAGTTTTTTTCCTGATGAACCTTCCTCCGCGTTGCCCGGTAATGCTGCCAACTTACTGATTTAGTGTATGATGGTGATTTTAAGGTGCTTGCGTGGCTTCCATTTCCATCAGATGCCCTTCCTGCTCCGCTACTGAAGGCGTGGTGCGTAACGGCAAAAGCACTGCCGGACATCAGCGCTATCTCTGCTCTCACTGCCATAAAACATGGCAGCTACAGTTCACTTACACCGCCTCTCAGCCCGGTACGCACCAGAAAATCATTGATATGGCCATGAATGGCGTTGGATGCCGGGCAACCGCCCGCATTATGGGCGCTGGCCTCAACACGATTTTACGTCACTTAAAAAACTCAGTCCGCAGTCGGTAACCTCGCGCATACATCCGGGCAGTGACGTCATCGTCTGCACGGAAATGGACGAACAGTGGGGCTACGTCGGTGCTAAATCACGTCAGCGCTGGCTGTTTTACGCGTATGACAGTGACCTGCTCCCCGTTGGTTAATACACCGTGATGTTAGTAATGTCTTCATAAGCCACATGAGGACATCCTCATGAAGAAGCGTTTTTCCGACGAACAGATCATCAGTATTCTCCGCGAGGCCGAAGCCGGGGTTTCTGCCCGTAAGCACGCCATTTCCGACGCCATCTTTTACACCTGGCGTAAGATGTATGGCGGTATGGAGGTGCCCGAGGTTAAGCGCCTTAAGTCGCTTGAGGAAGAGAACGCCAGACTCAAGAAACTGCTTGCCGAAGCCATGCTGGATAAGGAGGCACTTCAGGTGGCTCTGGGGCGAAAGTACTGACGACAGACCAGAAACGGAAGCCGTTGAGTTTATGTGTGATGCGACCGGTCTGTCGCAACGTCGTGCCTGCAGGCTTACAGGTTTGTCCCTGTCGACCTGCCGCTATGAGGCTCAGCGTCCCGCGGCTGATGCGCATTTATCAGGGCACATCACTGAGCTGGCACTGGAGCGCAGGCGTTTTGGCTACCGACGCATCTGGCAGTTACTGCGCCGTGAAGGCCTTCATGTTAATCACAAGCGCGTGTACCGTCTTTACCATCTTAACGGGCTGGGTGTAAAACGCAGACGACGTCGTAAAGGTCTGGCAACAGAACGTCTGCCGCTGCTCCGCCCGGAGGCGCCCAACCTGACCTGGCCGATGGATTTTGTCATGGACGCGCTGGCCACCGGTCGCAGGATCAAGTGCCTGACCTGCGTGGACGACTTCACGAAGGAGTGTCTGACAATTACCGCCGCCTTTGGGATTTCAGGCGTTCAGGTCACGCGAATGCTGGACAGCATTGCACTGTTTCGCGGCTATCCGGCGACGATAAGAACTGACCAGGGGGCGGAGTTTACCTGCAGAGCACTCGACCAGTGGGCTTATGAGCATGGGGTGGAGCTGCGGCTTATCCAGCCGGGCAGGCCAACACAGAACGGATTTATTGAAAGTTTTAACGGACGATTCAGGGATGAGTGCCTCAATGAGCACTGGTTCCGCGATATCGTTCACGCGAGGAAAACGATTAATGACTGGCGGCAGGATTAGAGCGAGTGTCGTCCACATTCATCGCTGAACTACCAGACTCCGGCTGAATTTGCGGCGGGCTGGCGAAACGGGAAATATGAAGAAAAACGAACCGACATTACTAACTGAAGGTTGTATCTAATCCTGGGGGCAGGTCATACCCACCACAGGGCATTAGTTTTTTTATTTTTTTGATGATATGTACAAAATCAGTGGTTAGGAATAATCTTAGCAGCCTTAACAAACACATACAAAAACAGCGGTTATGTTTCATCTCACCACAATAAGTAACGACAGTATCATGCTAAAAAAAAGATGATATTATCTTTATGAAATCATAACAGGCTGTTTTTATTAAATTAATCAGGCATTTATGGACTGGATTTCACTTGCTATCGCCATTGCGCTACTTGTTGTAGCTGTCTACTCAGGAATCTCATACTTCAGAGAAAAAAAACAATCAGCCGTGTATTTAGGCGATAGCGCCCTATTTACCATAATCCCTTCTTACGCGCACCGCGAAAACGGCCTCAGGGCGTTTCTGGCAGGAAACCGGTAAAACAGGCAACACCCCCCCCGAAAATCCGCCAGAAACGCGCTGGCTCTGTTTTTACGGCATGCATGAGTATGCACGCAAGTGCATAGCGCGGAAATTCACGCCATTCAGCCGGGGTAAGTCCTGTTTCCGGCGTTCTTCCCATCCGAAAACGGTGAACGGGGACGCAATTTATTGCGTGGCCATGAAGCGTTGCCGGCGCAGCCGGAAAACCGATTTTCAGCACGTTCAGGAATCGGGTTCGTCGACGGCCGGCAATCACGTTATGGCAAGTCGCCGGACGACTCACCACACGATTCACCGGCGATTCGACTCGTGACTTGACTCTAGAGTCGTCAAGGTCAAAAAAACACCAAAATGACGATTCGACTCTAGAGTCAAGTCGTCATAAGTTACTGATAGTGTGGAGTGAATCGTCGATGACTCTATGACGAGTCGTCGGCAAGTCGTACACGAATCGCCGACGACTTGGATTGACCTTACAGAAGGTAATACTGCGTAATTTAATAACAACTAACTAACTGATATTAATGATTTATCTTCAAAATTTTAATTTTGCGTGGGGTGTGGGTATGGGTATTTTTAGTGGTGAGGAGCGTTCAGAGATCTGGCGGTATCTGGGAAGGTTCAGGAACGCCCCGGGATGACCGGAGAGGAAAACTGAAGCATGGCGGGATCAGGATTTTTTCCAGAATTTCCACCACGGGGAATAGGGTGGTGAAGAAGGTTCGTGCTTGTGTTCCAGAAGCTGCATAGCCTGACGAAGGGAATCAATATGCTCATCTCGAGCCTTAACAGCCCCTTTAAGACCATCGTTTTCAGCTTCAAGTAAAGCGATTCTATGTTGTAAATCATGTAAAACAACGCTGTTAATACCTGTAGATTCTGAGTCACTTTTTACATCATATTTTACAGTATCGATTACACCATCAAGAGAACCAAACACCCTAATAAGCTCTGAAGTATCAATAACTTTAATAGACTTCCCGTGCTTTACAACAGAGGTGTAACTTAACTTCCCACTGTTAATCATCTTGTAAATCGTGGGGCGACTAACCTTAACAAGCTGTGCCGCTTCACTAATAGACACTCTGGCCATCAGTTACCATCCTGTAATGCATCCAGTCTAGAGGACAGAGTACGGAAAAGATGCTCCGCATCATCGTGGAGTTTCTCACAAAGGTCGGCCTCGACATCGAGATCAAGCTCGTTAAGCTTCTCCAGCAGGAGCAGAGACTGATTCTGGATGAATTTAGCCATGTTCAGCGCTGTTTTCTGTTGTTTCGTCATAAGAGGCCTCAGAGCGTCAGTGCTCAATGTAGGGATGTTCTCTTTTCCGCTTCCTCGCTCACTCAGTCGCTACGCTCCTGCCGTTCGGCTGCGGCGAGCGGCAGGAGCATGCGTATAAAAGCTCGAGAAAACCGAGCGATCGCGTGATGGGGAGAAGGAGAGGCCGCACAGCGGCCGTTTTTCCATAGGCTCCGCCCCCCCTGACAAGCATCACAGAAACTGACGCTCAAATCAGTGGTGGCGAAACCCGACAGGACTATAAAGATATCAGGCGTTTCCCCCTGATGGCTCCCTCGTGCGCTCTCCTGTTCCGACCCTGCCGCTTACCAGATACCTGTCCGCCTTTCTCCCTTCGGGAAGCGTGGCGCTTTCTCATAGCTCACGCTGTTGGTATCTCAGTTCGGTGTAGGTCGTTCGCTCCAAGCTGGGCTGTGTGCACGAACCCCCCGTTCAGCCCGACCGCTGCGCCTTATCCGGTAACTATCGTCTTGAGTCCAACCCGGTAAGACACGACTAATCGCCATTGACAACGGCCACTGGTAGACAGGATGTGCGAGAGATGTATCGAGAGTTCTTGAAGTGGTGGCCTGACTGCGGCTACACTGAAAGGACAGATTTGGTGACATGTCTCGCACAAGACTGTTACCACGGTTCAGAAGTTCCCCAACTTACTGAACCTTCGAAAAACCACCTCCCCAGGTGGTTTTTTCGTTTTCCGAGAAAGAGATTACGCTTTGAGCGAATGAATCTCAAGAAGATCATGGCATTTGATGAACAAATGAGTAAGCTACTCAGATTGATAGAAAAAATGCCCCTTATACAAGTGATATATTTTCCAAAACTGATACTCTATTTTAACATTAGAAAGCGTCCATTTCCCACTCCGCGATTCAGCCTCTTTTTTAATATCAGCAATACTTGGGATCACCCCATTTGAAATAACAAAATCGTCCAACCAATCCCACATTTCTCGCCGAGATGATTTAAATACAACAGGAGCTTTCCCATATGAGCAAGTTGGCATAAAATCCCCCGTAATAAATCTTTTAAACCCCCCATTCACAAGAGAAACTTCTCTTCCATTACCATTACCATTACCATTACCATTACCATTACCATTACCATTTTTCATCGTAGAGCTATCAGGTTCCTTAATTGTCACACTGCCATCAGGCCCAACAAATATCCAGTGTAAATTCAATTTACTAACAGCAAGAATGCTCGTTTCTTCTATTAATCTTTCATACTGTTTTATTCTTGGAACAGCAATAGCATAATTAATATTATCTTTTGTCATTCTCTGCACTAATTGTCCAAGACAAGTTCGAAAATCCAACCCCGGCTGTGATGTTTTTCCTTTTACTTCAATATGCCACACAACATCCCTAGATTCTTTATCACGACAAATAAGGTCAATATAAGAACCCGTATCTATATCGAACCCTTGTCGAAAAAAATATTTTTCTAAAGAAGCTTGAACAAATTCCTCGGAGGGATATTCACCACCTAGTAAGTACCTTCTCGTCACCATAAGAGCCACAACCCCTACGCATCCTATTTACTATAACGTCATATTTTAAGAGTTCCCACAAGGGGAACTCTCTGTACGATTACGAGTGATCATTCGATATATTTCGTTGAAATCCATACCATGAATCAACATCTTCGCCGCCACATAGCCTTTCTCTAATCAATTTGAGGAAAGTATCCCTAGCCACAGCTGATGCTAGAAAAAGAGCTTATGGATGATGATTAGAGCTCACGACCCAAGCATCACCCCGACCACCCTCAACACACTGATACAACCCCATATCACTTACATTCTGAACGGAATCATAAAGAGCCATAACCTCCTCATAATCGCCATCAACATCATCTAACCACGCATCAAAATTAGTAGCAGTCGCCATGCCAATCCTCCATTTTTTAGTTTTCAGGAGTTAATTTACATAGTGATAGGGGCTGTTAAGCAAATAAGTTTTTACCTTTTTTGCCTCATGCTCTAAAAGTGAGCAAGACAGGCATTTACCATAACGTCCCATTACGCGCACCGCCAGAACGGCCTCAGGGCGTTTCTGACGGGAAACCGGTAAAACAGGCAACAACCCCCCCGAAAACCCGCCAGAAACGCGCAGGCTCTGTTTTTACGGCATGCATGAGTATGCACGCAAGTGCATAGCGCGAAAATTCACGCCATTCAGCCAGGGTAAGTCCTGTTTCCGGCGTACTTCCCATCCGAAAACGGTGAACGGGGACGCAATTTATTGCGTGGCCGTGAAGCGTTGCCGGCGCAGCCGGAAAACCGGTTTTCAGCACGTTCAGGAATCCGGTTCGTCGACGGCCGGCAATCACGTTATGGCAAGTCACCGAACGACTCACCACACGATTCACCGGCGACTCTTCACTAGAGTCGTACCCAGAGTCGCCACGCCTAAAAAACAACCAAACGGGGAGTCGGGTCTAGAGTCGGGTCGTTATTAACTCATTGTTTTTATAGTCCTGAGTCGTTACCGACTCTATGACGACTCGCCGGGGACTCTATGACGAGTCGTCATAGAGTCGGATCTATATAAATCAAATTTAAA